>Ga0209422_1000191_pt1 | contig 15164 bp, 14 predicted proteins | sample BlaSpr_A8_OM2_M3_FD_187983 | JGI IMG/M metagenome (GOLD analysis project Ga0209422, IMG submission 187983) | Forest soil microbial communities from Thunder Bay, Ontario, Canada - Black Spruce, Ontario site 2_A8_OM2_M3 (SPAdes) (version 2) | ecosystem: Environmental > Terrestrial > Soil > Boreal... | reverse complement strand
TGCAACTTTGCGTCTGACGTGTTTTCACGTGTTGTTTTCGATCGGTACGTTGATCGCGTCTGTGCCGACATTGAGAGTGCCCCCGAGGTTGCTGCGGAAATGGGCGGGCAGATGGAACGCGCGGTGGATTCCATCTACCTGGGCGGAGGCACGCCCACCGTGCTCGAGCCTGAGCAATTACAGCAGATTTTCTCGGCAGTGCGTTCTCAGTTTGACGTGAGACCCGCGGCGGAGATCACCGTGGAGTGCGCTCCCGGTACGTTGACACCGGCAATGCTGGAAAGTTTCTTGCGTTGCGGGGCGAACCGGGTGAGCTTGGGGGTGCAGTCGTTTGTGGATCAGGAAGCGGCGTCGGTTGGACGCCAGCACAACCGCGAAAAGGTGATCGAAGACATTGATCGACTGCGGGCTGCGGGAATTGCGAACATCAATATCGATCTGATCGCCGGATTGCCGCACCAGACGGCTGCAAGTTGGGAATTCTCTTTAGTAGAAACCATCGCGAGCGGCGCCCCGCATGTGAGCGTTTACATGCTCGAAGTTGATGAAGATTCGCGCCTGGGGCGCGAACTTTTGGCTGGCGGCAAACGTTATCATGCGCACTTTGTGCCCGATGAAGAAGCCGTGTCAGATTTCTATGCCACGGCTTGTCAGCGGCTCGGTGCTGCGGGCATTGCGCAGTACGAGATTTCCAACTTCGCGCGCGAAGGCTTCGAATCAACACACAATTTGAAGTACTGGATGCGGCAGCCTTACTTCGGCTTTGGGGTGGACGCGCACTCGATGCTGGCTTCTGCTACGGAGGATGTTGACGCGGTGCGATTCGCTCCCAGCGATTCTTTGGAGAGATACATGAACGGGCCGTCTCTGCAACGGAGCATGGTCTCGCGGCAGTCGGCGTTGGAGGAGAGTTTCTTTCTCGGGTTGCGACTGACGCGCGGAGTCAGCCTCAGTGATCTGGCTGCGAAATTTGGCGAGGAAGCTGTTGAGAACGCAAAGTCGGCGATTGTCGAGCTAATCGAAGCTGGACTGATGGAGCGAGCCGAAGCGCGTGTCTGTTTAACGCAGCGCGGGCGGCTGCTTTCAAACGAAGTTTTCGAACGTTTCATCATTGGCGAAGAAATCGTTGCTTGATTCGCAAGATGGCCTCGCAGGTTTGGCAGACCATCCGGTCGGTTGGGCACGTGTGTTTCGAGTGCGGAATCTCTTGTGATGACGCGGCTTTTGCGTTCTTTCGTCATCCTCGAGCGAGGTAACTTTTCCCGCCTGTGCCGCTATGTTCTAATCGAAATTATTCGCGATTTGGAGGGATCTTGGATTTTCAACTGAACGACGAGCAGCAGCAACTGAAAAAGAGCGTGCGCGAATTCGCGGAGAGCGAGATTCGGCCGAACGTCATGAAGTGGGACGAGGCCTGCGAATTTCCTCTGGCCACGGTGAAAGAACTGGGCAAGCTTGGATTATTGGGAACAGTTTTTCCCGGAGATTATGCGGGCGCAGGCATGGGGTACGTGGAGTATGTGATTGCCATCGAAGAACTGGCGCGCGTGGATGGGTCGGTGGGAATCATCGTCGCCGCGCATACGTCGCTCTGCTCCAACCACATTTTTTTAGCTGGCAGCGAGACACAGAAAAAGAAATACGTCAGCAAACTGGCTACGGGCGAATTTATCGGAGCGTGGGGATTGACGGAGCCGTCTTCCGGATCGGACGCCGGCAGCGCGCGCATGACTGCAAAGCGCCGTGGCAACAGTTGGGTGCTCAACGGAACCAAGACTTTTTGCACGAATGGCCACTACGCAGATGCAATCGTCGTGATCGCCGTAACCGACCGAGCCGCCAATACGCGTGGACTCTCTGCGTTCATCGTCGACAAAGATACGAAAGGATTTCGTCCGGGCAAAAAGGAAAACAAGCTGGGACTGCGCGCCAGCGACACAGCGGAAATGATTTTTGAAGACTGTGTGATTCCTGCGGAGAATCTGCTGGGCAAGGAAGGCGATGGCTTCATCGATGCGATGCGCGTGCTCGATGGCGGACGTATCTCGATTGCGGCGCTGTCGCTGGGCATGGCGCAGGGCGCATATGAGGCTGCACTAAATTATTCCAAGCAGCGCCGGCAGTTCGGCAAAGCGATTGGCGAGTTTCAGGCGATCCAGTGGAAGCTGGCCGACATGGCCACGGAGATTGACGCGGCCCGCCTGCTGACCATGCGCGCGGCGTCGATGAAAGACGCCGGCATGAAGACCACCCTGGAGTCCTCGATGGCGAAACTGTACGCCAGCGAAGTCGCGGTGAGGTGCGCCAATGAAGGCGTGCAGATTCACGGCGGGTACGGATTCATCAAAGATTATCCTGCCGAAAAATTTTATCGCGACGTGAAGCTGTGCACTATCGGCGAGGGGACGAGTGAGATTCAGCGACTGGTGATTGCACGGCAGTTGTTGAGGGATTGAGACTCGGTACCGCCGATTTCTTCTTCTTTAGCCTCTGCTTTACACTGATGGTTTGAACCCCGACACCAAGACATGGATCGATCAGCTTCGCTCCGGCGACGTACGAATGCTGGCGCGCGCTATTTCGACCGTGGAGAATCGCGCACCGGGCTGGTCAGAGCTGCTGAAGGCCTTGTTTCCGCACAGCGGGAAGGCGCGCGTTCTCGGGCTGACGGGGCCGCCGGGAGCGGGGAAGAGTACGCTGGTTGATCAACTCGCCCGCTTCTATCGCAAAGACAACCGGACAGTGGGCATCATCGCGGTCGACCCGACCAGTCCCTACACTGGCGGTGCCATTCTTGGTGATCGAATTCGCATGCAGGAGCATTTTGCCGATCCGGGGATTTACATTCGCAGCATGGCGACGCGTGGATCGCTTGGCGGCCTCGCTCGTACTACCGCCGATGTGGCCACGGTGCTGGATGCTTCCGGGCGTGATCTCATCATGATTGAGACTGTGGGCGTGGGTCAGGATGAAGTCGACATTGTGCGACTGGCTGATGTGACGATTCTGATTCTGGTTCCCGGGATGGGCGACGATGTGCAAACGATCAAGGCGGGAATCATGGAGATTGCCGACATTTTCGTTATCAACAAGAGCGACCGCGATGGCGCAGAGCATGTGGAGCGCGAGATCCGCTCGCTGCAGTCGCTGGCGATCCGCAGCGATGGGTGGACGCCGCCGATCGTGAAGACCGTTGCCAGTGACGGAACCGGGATCGAGGAATTAGCGGAAGCCGTCGCGAAATACGAGGCCTATCTTCAAGACAAGAATCTGGCGACGAACAAGAGCGTCGAAAACTGGCAGGAACGGCTGGTGGAGATGCTGCGCGATGCGATGCTCGAAAAAGCTCGCGCACAGATGACCGATGGCAACATGGCGCGCTATGCTGCCGAGGTGGCCGAGCACAAACGCGATCCGTACACGCTGGTGGAGGAGATTACGGCCAACGTAGGGAAAAGCTGATGGCGCAGATTGATCACATCGGGATTGCAGTGAAGTCGCTGGCGGCGGCGAAGGCGATCTATGAAAAATTAGGGCTGAGCGTTTCTCCGGAAGAAACCGTGCCGCAGGAGAAGGTGCGACTGGTAATGGTTCCGGTGGGCGAGAGCCGATTGGAATTGCTGGAGGCGACTTCGGAAGATTCAACCATCGCGAAGTTCATCGCCAAGCGCGGCGAGGGGTTGCATCATGTATGTCTGCGGGTTCCAGATCTGACGGCCGCGGTCGAGCGGCTGAAAAAAGATAGAGTGCGGCTGGTGTCGGATGAGATCAAGACCGGTGCGGGCGGCCACAAGTATGTCTTTGTACATCCTTCGAGCAGCGGGGGCGTTCTGCTCGAATTAGTCGAGGGGCTCGATAAGCATCCATGAACCGGCGATGACTATGCAGGCCGGCCTTCTTGAGTACTGAGGCTGCAAATTCGTTATTCGCAAGCGTCCGACTGACCAATTCTCTCCATGCTTCTTCTCGCTATCGACACGTCAGCCAGGCAGGGAAGCATCGCGCTGGCGCGAGCGCGAGTGGAAGATCGGCCTGGCCAAGGCGAGGATCTCGATGTGCTTGAAGTTGTGGCTCTGGTGGGAGGCACGTTTTCTGCGCAGCTTATTCCCCAGATTTCAGAATTGCTTACAAAACACGGATTTACCAAGCACGATATTGGAAGCCTCGCCGTGGCCGCGGGGCCGGGGTCGTTCACCGGTTTGCGAATCGGATTGGCGGCGGTCAAAGCTTTGGCTGAGGTTCTGGACAAGCCGATAGCGGCAGTGTCTCTGCTGGAAGTCTGCGTCTTCGCCGCCGGCGCGCAAGGAAGAATAATCGCTGCGTTGGATGCGGGCCGGGGCGACGTGTACGTGGGAGAGTACCCAATTCCCGCGAGGGATGGCCTTGTTCCACGAGAGCATATGCTGAGCAGGCGTGAATTCCTCGCCCAGGCGCGAGGCTTTCGGGTGTTGACACCGGACCCCGCTCTCGCCGAAATAGCTCGAATCGCAGGGCTGTCGGTTTCACTGCTTTCGCCGATCTCCGCGGCTGATGTCGCAGGTTTGGGTTGGCGCAAAATTCGATTGGGGCAAACAGTCACGCCGAAGGATTTGGAAGCGAATTACATTCGCCGCACTGACGCGGAAATTCTCGAAAAGATGGGATTGTAATTTTGCGCGTCCGACTGGCAAATAGCGCTGATGTCGCCGCCATGATGAAGGTCGAGCTTCAAAGCCCGAGTGCAGCTCACTGGTCGCAAGGTCAATACGAACGCTTGTTCCCGGACACGGATCATAACTTGGCCTCCAAACATTTTGCCTGGGTGGTGGAGAACGAATCCGCCGGGCAGTCAGAGAAGGCCGGCGGTGAAGAATCCGAACTTTTGGCACTTCTAGTGGCGCGCCGCATTGGCAGCGAATGGGAGCTGGAAAACATGGCAGTTGTCCCATCCGTGCGACGACAGGGAGCGGGCACGCTGCTGCTGCAGAAACTGATTGCGCAAGCACGAGCGGAAGATGGGAAATCTATATTTCTGGAAGTCCGCGAGTCGAATGTTGGCGCCCTGGCGCTATATCGGAGGTTTGGTTTTGAACAGACGGGTATACGGAAAAGTTACTATTCCGATCCTCCCGAAGATGCGTTTCTATGTCGCCTGGCTCTCAATTAAGGGGGTACTCAGGCTGCGAAATTTGCACCATAAATTTGGCATTGAACCGACTTTGGGCCTGTGATAGTTTGAGCTTATAAATTCCCGGTTGGAGGTCTGATGGATGCTGACTCCGAATGACACTCTCCTGACCAATCACGATGAATTCCGCAAGTTGGCTCAGGAACACCTGCAATACTCCACTCGTCTTGATTCTCTCACCCAAAAACGATATCTCAGCGAAGATGAAAAGCTAGAGGAAGTGCGGCTGAAGAAGCTGAAGCTGCGGCTCAAAGACCAGATGCAATCCATTGAGCGGCAGTATCGGCAGCAGTACGGAATTCAGGTAGCGTAATTTCTGGCCATCTTGAAGGCGGCTGTGGCCGCTGCACTGGTCTTGTATTCACCCACTGGCGCTGCTTGGCGCCTTTCTTTATTTGGACTTACATACTTTCTCAGTCCAAGTGAGCGAGTGCCGCTCAACTCTTCTATAATAGATCGCTATTCCCATGGTTCGTGACGGCTACCTCTACGCGTTGGCTTTGGCTACGGCAGCAGTGCTGATCGGATGGTTCGCGAAGCCAGCGTGGGCCTTAGCACCGCTGGCTCTAGCAGCGTTTTTCCTTTGGTTCTTTCGCGATCCGGAGCGAGTAATTCCGCAGGATCCGGAAGCCATCGTTTCGCCGGGGGATGGCAAAGTGACGGACGCTTCCATCGTAATGGTCGATGGCGAGAAACGAACTCGCATCAGCATCTTCCTGAGCGTATTCGATGTGCATGTGAATCGTTCGCCGATTGGTGGAATAGTTCGCGAAGTTCGCTACCAGCGGGGCAAATATCTGAACGCCATGGATCAGGCCTCGGCAGAGCTGAACGAACAGAATATTGTGCGCGTGGAAGGCGAAGGCCAGGTCGTGATTTTCAAACAGATTGCTGGTCTGCTGGCGCGAAGGATTGTTTTTTATCCGAAGGTTGGAGATCGTTTGGAACGAGGGCAGCGGGTGGGGCTAATTAAATTCGGATCTCGCGTTGATGTCCTCTTTGACGCGGCGGCCGCGCTGCAGGTGAAAGTTGGCGACAGAGTTCGAGGTGGTGCGAGCATCCTGGCCTACTCACAGCCGAAGGACGAACTCGCAGGAGCCCAGCGCTATTCTGCCGCCGAAAGGACTCGCTGATGGAGACTCCAGTTCCAGAACGCAGGCCCGAGGAGCGCCGGCGCCGCCGCATGAGCAAGGGAATGTATATTCTCCCTTCGCTCTTCACCAGCGGGAACATGGCGGCGGGCTTCTACGCCATTCTTGAGGTCGTCCATGCGAGTCCTTTAGCTACGTGGCACTTGGATAACGCTGCGAAGGCAATTGGATTTGCCGTGTTGTTCGATGGCCTCGATGGCCGGGTTGCGCGTATGACGGGTACCAGCAGCGACTTCGGCAAGGAACTCGATTCGCTGGCGGATGTAATTACCTTCGGCGTGGCTCCGGCAATGTTGGCCTGGACCTGGGGATTTCACTTAATGCCTCCAGTTGAGCTTACGGATTGGAATATCAAGCTCACACAATTGGGGGCGATTGCGAGTTTTCTGTTTTTGATGGCTGGGGCCAGCCGCCTGGCGCGGTTTAACATCACGTCGAACCCGCAGCCTTCCAATCCCGGCCGGCCGGGGAAGAAATATTTCGTAGGAATGCCGATTCCGGCGGGCGCAGGTGTAATTGCGGCTGTCGTTCATTTTCAAGCCGGCGTGCCGCTGGGATCCTGGTATACGGCGATGACCTGGCTGGCGATGGTCGCCGCGGTGGGATATCTGATGGTGAGCACCTGGCGCTTTTACAGTTTCAAGGACATCGACTTCAGCTCGCGCCACCCATTCCGCCTTATTATTTTTCTTGCATTCCTGATCGCGATGGTCTGGCAGTTTTCGCGGCCAACGCTCTTCGTCATTGCACTGCTCTACACTTTTTCTGGAGTATTTTGGCGTTTGCAATGGATTTTCCGTCGACGGAAGCAGCCTCCACCACCCACTTATAAGGAGGCACCGCTGACGTCATGAGTGCTCCACACAAGATTACAGCATCGTCCTTGTCCACCTCTTCTCGAGGGCAGCTTTACCGGGCGGCGGTTGTAGGCGCGGGCTCGCTCAAGGGAAAGGAAGTCGCTGAAATGCTTAGCGAACGCAACTTTCCCGCAGTCGATATTCGTCTACTCGATGACGATGAGGCGATCGGGCAGCTGGAAGCGACCGGCGACCAAATGAACTTCATCCAGAGCCTGCGCTCGGAGCGGTTTACCTATGTGGACTTTACTTTTTTTGCAGCAGATGCTGAGTCCACGCGAAAGAACTGGAAACGCGCTCGTGACGCGGGTAGCGCGATTATCGATCTTTCCGGCGCTCTGGATGACGAGCCTGGCGCCGAAGTGCGCTCCGTATGGATTGAGCGCGAGCGCGGAAAAATGTGGCAGCCGGAGTTGCAACCGGCTCCCTGCGTGGTGGCACATCCGGCTGCTGTGACTGTGGCTTTGCTGCTGCTGCGGGCGCGGAAAGCGGGCGCGATCCGCAGTGCTGCGGCCACAGTTTTCCAGCCGGCCTCTGAGCAGGGCCAAAAGGGCATGGATGAGTTGCACCAGCAGACCGTCAATCTTTTATCGTTCCAGCCGCTGCCTAAGGATGTCTTCGATACGCAAGTGGCTTTCAATATGGTTGCGCGTTACGGACAGAAATCGCAGCTATCGCTCGATTCGCTGGAAGCGCGCGTGCGGCAGCACTACCGTGCGCTGGCGGGCGCGGATGCGCCGCAACCAGCGCTGCTGATGGTTCAGCCTCCAGTTTTTCATGGTCATGCGCTAGGCATTTTTCTGGAGATGGAACAACCAGTCAACGAAGAGAAATTATCGCAGGCCCTCAGCGGGGATCATGTAACGATGGCGGGAATCGGCGAAGACGAGTCCCAGCCGAGCAACGTGAACACGGCCGGTAAGCCCGATATTTTTGTCACGCTGAAGAGTGAATCGAGCCGGCCCAACGGAATCTGGCTTTGGGCAGCCGTGGACAATTTGCGCGTTGCCGCGATCACGGCGGTGGAATGCGCGGAGAGTATGATTGCAACTCGACCGCTGGGAAAGATCCAATGAAATCGTGGCGGGCTGCCAGGCTTGCATTTGCCTGCCTGACCTTAGTTGCAAGTGGCGGTTGCGGATATCACGTGGCCGGGCATGCGGTGCAGCTTCCGGAAAACGTTAAGACGATTGCGGTTCCTGCTTTTGTGAACGAGACCCGCACGTACCGCATTGAACAAATGCTGACCTCGTCGGTGGTGCGCGAATTCACCACGCGCACCCATTATCACATTCTCAACGACCCCAGCGAGGCCGCCGACGCAACGCTGCGCGGAACTGTGCTTTCCACTTCGGCATCGCCGCTCACTTACAATTCCACGACTGGACAGGCTGCCAGCGTTTTGGTGGTGGTCAGTATGAAGGTGTCGCTGACCGACCGCCAGGGGAGAGTGCTGTACCAGAATCCGTCGTATTTGTTTCGCGAACAGTATGAAGTCTCGCAAGACTTGCCTAGTTTTTTCGAGGAAGACTCGCCGGCGTTCCGGCGACTGTCTCAGGATTTCGCGCGAACCCTGGTGTCTAACATCCTGGAGGGGTTCTGATGCTAAGGTTTGAGGAAGGCGTAAGTCGATGGTCGTTTGTCGTTGGCCGACGAATCACTAGCGAACGACCAACGACAAGCGACCAACGACGCGAAAGTGCCGTAAACAAGTCTCACTCTGTGGATATCTTTTAATGCGTGCGTTTGCCCAAGCCGAGCGGTTTGTCAGCGAAGTCGAATCGCGTAAGCTGCGTCCGGCCTACGTATTTGTTGGAGATGAGGCTTTCTTCCGTAAGCGCTTCCGCGATGCCATCCTCGAGCATCTGGTGCCAGTCGATCTCCGGGACTTCAGCATCTTCGAATTCGACCTGGGAGAAAATGATCTGGCCGAGGTTCTGGACCGAGCCCGCACGCCCTCGTTGATGGCGCCGTTCCAAGTGTTTTTTGTGCGTGGGGTGAAGAATCTTTTTGGCCGGGGATCGAACGAAGAGAAGCTGTCGGCGATCGAGGAGTACTGCAAGAATCCGAATCCCGATGCGCTGATCGTCTTTGTGGCCGACCACATCAGCATTCCCGCCGACGTGCGCCGCATGGAGATGCAGGACAAAGAACGCTACCAGCGCATCCGCGAAACCATGGGCCCGTACTGCGGCATCGTCGAACTGGCGCGCGTGGAAGAAGGCGAAGCGGTGCGCTGGATCTCCGAATACTGCGCCAGCCGCGACGTGCCGGTAAAAATCGAGGCCGATGGCGCCCGCGAGTTAGTCGATGCGCTTGGCGGCGACATGATGATGATCTCCAATGAACTGGAGAAGCTCATGCTCTACGTCGGCGCGAAGAACCGCATCACGCTGGGCGACGTGGAAACCATGGTGCTGGCTGCCAAGCAGCGCTCGCTATACGAGTTAACTGACGCCATCTCCGCAAAAGAGCGAGTGCGGGCGCTGGAAATTCTAGATGCGATTCTGTCTTCCGGCGAGGGCGAGGAAGCCGCCATCGGACACATCTACATGCTGGCCAAAACCTTCCGCCAGATGCTGGTGATTCTGGAGCGCAACGTGCGTGACCAGCGGATGCTCTGGGCCGCACTCTGGCAGGGCTTCCGCGTGCCTCCGTTTGCCGCCGACGACATTATCAAGCAGGCTCGCCGCTACAAATCCCGCCGCGATCTGACGCGCGCAATTCGTCTCGTGGCCAAAGCTGATCTGGCTCTGCGCTCCAATCCTGTCAGCAAACGCATGGTTCTCGAACGTCTGGTGATTGATTTGACGAGCGAACCGAAGCTGGAAGCTCCTGGGTGGATGCAGGAACAGTTGCCGGTGTAATCGCAGTCAGCTCTCACCTGTCAATTATCAACATTCCGTTAGCAACATAAGGATTGCGAATGCCGTGGCGTTATCTCATCGAAGGCCCTTGGATCGTATTCGTCGCGTATTGGGCCGCGGGCGCCCTCAAGACCAGGCGTACCGAGCGGAGGGAATCGTTTGGGTCGCGTTACGGCATCCTCGTGCTTGAGATCGCCGGTTTTGCTCTTTTGTTCATGGACGAGGCGGACATCGGTATTCTCGGTCAGCGGTTCATTCCTCGCACATACACGTTAGCAATTGCTGGGGTGGTTCTTACATGGGCCGGCATTGCACTGGCGTTATGGGCGCGGTGGCATCTCGGGCAATACTGGAGCGCCCGCATCACAATTAAGGAAGATCACAAGCTCATCCGCACTGGCCCTTACGCGAGGCTGCGGCATCCCATTTATTCCGGGCTGGATTTGGCTGCGATTGGATCGGCACTCGGGATTGACCGATGGCGATGCATGCTGGGAGTCTGCCTGATCATTCTGGGCTACTGGATTAAAGCGAGAAGGGAAGAAGGTATGCTTGCGGCGCAATTCGGGGCAGATTTTCAGGAGCATTGCCAACATACGGGCTTCCTGCTCCCACGCTTTCGGTGAAACCAGGTGAGAGCCCGGCAGCGTTTAGGACGTCTTCAAAAAAAGAGCGGCAGACTTGTGAGTCTGCCGCTTTTTCGCTTTAACTACGGAGTGAAGTCGAATGGCGCGGTAGCATCGATCTGGTTGAAGACCGGACTTGTGGAGGATGGTGCCGACTGCGTCGCGCTCAAGCCGGTCAGAGAATAAAGTGCTGCGTTTGAACTGCCGCCAACGTCGGCAATCGGAACCGTCAAAGTGATGACCCCTCCGCTCGGCGAATTTTTGTAGTTGCCTTGAATCGCGTGGGCCGGCGGATACGTGAGAAAGAATCCCTGGCCATTGGCAAGAGTTGAGGTTTCGCCGTCGAAGAAACTGGGCGCTCCTCCGTTGTCTGACTCCATGGCCGCGAAGTAAGTGTGGCCCGCCCCGTTGGGATCGGGTACTTCCCAGCGCACCAGCCAAACTCCATCGGTGCCGCCCAGGGCAGGGGAAACCAAGAGCGTGCTAAGACTCTGCACGTTGATGGTGAATTTGTAGTGTTGTGAATCGGGACGCGAAACCGAAGCACCGCTCAACATCAAGTTCGGTGATGCGTTGATGGCCAGGCTATCCGCGGAATAAATTGCGTCAGGAGAACCCGGCGCGTGCCCGCTGGCAGGCGCAGTGCCGCTCACTTGTCCAATATTGGCGTACACGCTGGGGCCCGCATACTGGCGGTTGAAGCCGATCACGGCAGAAGAAGTTCCTCCTGAAGCGTTCTGATTTACGGCATCGGCCCAAACCACATTCGCTTCACCTTTTAAACCAACTGTCACGGTGATGAAGTCAAGCAGTCCGCGGTCGCCGCCGGTGGTGCAAGAAATTCCAAACGTGCAGATTGCGCCGTAATGATTCGATACCTCGGAAACGGGTGTGGTTGTGAACGTAGGCTTACTGTTCGGCTGTCCATTCACGATGGCATTCAAACTCTGCGCCATCATCACTGACCAGTGCGCCGTGATGGCGCTTGATCCGCAGGGCTGGTTAGGACAGGAACCGAGCGTTGGCGTCCCGTACCAAACAACGTCCACGCGTCCAGGATCGCCCGCCGTGACAGAAGGAAAAAGATTAGTGAGTAGGGTGGGAGTGGCGGCGGTCACTTGCACCGGCGCTCCCCACGAAGCACCGTGGTTGGTGGAAACCGCAAGGTAGATCTGGCTGGTTCCACTCACCTGGCCGGTTGAACCGTTAACGGCAGCCTGCGCCCAAGTGGTGTATAGGTTTCCGGCGCGGTCGATGGCGATGGGCGCGAAATCCTGACCCACTGTAATGGTGCTGTTGCCGGAGCTATCGAGCGGCCCGCGGAAAACCACTTCCATGGTGCAGAGAGTCGGTTGAGCCTGGCACAAGGTCTGTCCATTCAATACGGTCGGAGTGGCCTGGTTATATCCGTTGGGGAACCGAACTACTACGATCGCGTTGCTGCTTCCGTTTGCATCCGATCCGTTAGTCAATTTTCCGGTGGCATCAACCAACGCTGTGTGAGCGATGTAAACGCCGCCGCTGGAGTCGGTTACGATTCCAGAAACGATTCCGTCTGGTTCGATCTGCTGCGCAGGCAATGGACTGAAGGTGACTCCGTCCTGAGAGCGCGTGATCTCCACGATATTGCTGCCTACCTCGCCCAAGTTAGGCTCACACGCGCCGATACATTGCTCAACCTGGTCTACGGTCTGGTAGAGCGCGCCGCCTGCTTGTGGATCGCCGAACGCGGCTATCCACGGCCGGTCCACGCCGCTATCGTTGGCCGCGTTGCATGTGGTCAGCCAGGTTGAACCCTCGTCTGAACTAACGCTGTTGCTTACATCCGTAAGGCCTTGCAGATCGACGAAGTAAAGCCGATTCGCCGAATCCAGAGCCAATCCGGAGTCTCCGCCGCCAACGCAAGTGACCAGAGGCTTACCTACGGGCGGCGCATTGCCCGGAACCAGGTGGAAGGTCATTCCGTGATCGACGGAACGCCACACAAAACTGGCGGTGGTGGCGAAACCATAGGGTGTCGAAACATAGATTCGGTCTTCTCCGTCAATGGACATACTGGGTTCGCCAGTGATGCGCTGGTTGTCAACGATCACTTCGCGGCCAAAGAGGGGCTTCTTGGAGTTGGTGTTTTGCCCCAGAGCAATAGTGGTTACGAGTAGGCAAGCAGCAATCGAGAAAGAGGTGAAAAGCAGAAGAGCACGATAACCAGCTGCAAAATGCCGCATTTCTTTACTCCTTTGATTTTTTTGACACCGAGTTTTGTTGGTCGGCGAGGAGAGCGAGGCCGCAGGTTGAGGCGACAGAAGACGAAGTCGCCGGCGACTGCAGGTGCCTTCACATTAGCGTGGCTGATTTTGCTCACGCCTCTGCGGGGGATCCGGGCTGATTCCACCGAGAAACGCGTGCTAGATGCGGGTTGGCTGATTGCGGTTGGCTGGAATTGTTAACTTCATACAGACCCGTCCGCACACAGAAAGTGCGGGAGAACGATTCTGTGACGCCGGACCGGAAGTTGGACGCCGAGAGCTATTTAATAGCAGCTACGCGTTTGCCCAGCCGCGATTTGTAGCGCGCGGCGGTATTCTTGTGTAGGGTGCCCTTCTGGATCGCCTTATCGAGCGCGGATACGGTCTCGCGGTAGGTCTGTTCTGCAGCTTTTTTGTCGCCCTTCTCGATGGTCTCACGTAGAGTTCGCAGCGCGGTGCGCAGGCGGGAGCTGTTGGCGCGGTTGGTGGCAGTTCGCTTCGTGGTCTGACGGGCGCGCTTGAGCGCCGAAAAATGATTAGCCATGTCTGCTTCGTTACCTTCGTGTGAACAGCAAGATATTCGGGGAGTACCGAATTGATGATTATATGGGAGCATGTCTTGACCGGTCAAACCTATGGCATGGCCTGTGATCCCCGATCCTCTGGCCCGGCTGAAAGTGCTGCTGGATTCCTCAACTCCAATCGTTGCGATTGAGAGTGTCGAGGAAGTCCGCGCAGTTCGGCTGGTTCGCGCAGCCTGCGTCGCCCTGAATCTTGCGGCCTACGAGTGGACGATCGCGAGCGGACTCGTGCGCTGTGGCAGCGATGTGGGTGAAATCGTTCCCGAAGTCCGCGGCTTGAGTTCTACTTATAGCGCTGCGGCGGCCCAGGAAGCTCTGATTAACACAAAGGCTATCTATAACAGCCAAGAACCGGCGCAGATGCTGGCGAACCTCGAGGGAATTTCGCTGGAAGCTGCCTTCATTTTGAAGGACCTGCATCGCCACATGGATGAGCCAGTGGTGGTTCGGCGTATACGCGATGTGGGGCAAAAATTTTCGGAGCACCGCCGCACCATCATTCTCACTTCGCCGAAGATCGAGATTCCCGCCGAGTTGCAAGGATTGGTGGAATTTCTCGAACTGCCTCTGCCCGACCGCCGGCGCTTGCGTCAGATCATTGACGAGGTGGTCGTCAGAATCTCCAGGAACCACACGCTGCAACGGAAGTTGGATCCTAAGGGCTACGACTCCGTGGTGGAGAGCCTTCGCGGCCTGACCGAGGAAGAAGCGGAGCGGGCCATCTCGCAGGCGCTGGTGATGAGGTATTCGTTGTGTCCCGAAATCGCGAGTGATGTGCTGGAAACCAAGAAGTCCTTGCTCAGGCGCTCGGAGATGCTGGAGTTTGTGGAAGCGGACGAATCTTTTTCGAACCTCGGCGGATTGGATAATTTGAAGCGCTGGCTGGTGCAGCGACGCGGGTCATGGGAGGACGCGGCACGCGATTTCGGTCTGGAACCGCCTCACGGGGTGATTATCCTGGGAGTGCAAGGGTGCGGAAAATCACTGGGTGCGCGAGCGATCGCTGGCGAGTGGAATCTGCCGCTGGTGAAGTTTGATACGGCCGCAATCTACGATAAATACATTGGCGAAACGGAAAAGCGAATTCGCAAGGTCTTCGAGGTGGCTGAAGGGCTTGCCCCGTGTGTCCTGTGGATCGATGAGTTAGAGAAAATATTCGCCGGCAGCGGGCCGGATTCGGCTTCTGTAGACGCTGGTGTCTCTTCCCGGTTGCTGGCGTCGTTCCTGTCCTGGATGCAGGATCGCAAAGCGCCGGTATTCGTGGCCGCCACCTGCAACAACGTGACAGCGCTGCCGCCGGAACTAATCCGCAAAGGAAGGTTTGACGAGCTGTTCTTTGTCGATCTGCCGAATGAGGCCGAGCGCAAGCAAATAGTGTCGATTCAACTGGCGAGACGAAAACGCAACCCTGCGGACTTTGATCTCGATAAGATTGAAACCGCGGCCAGTGGCTACTCGGGTGCAGAGATCGATGCTGCTGTGCAGTCGGCACTCTACGCCGCTTTCTCGGGAAAAAAGGAACTGACCACTGCGTTGCTGCTGGACGCGCTGGCCCAAACAGTACCGCTCTCGGTTACTCGCGCAGAAGAGATTCGCTCGCTTCGTGAATGGGCCCGGACACGAGCCGTCTCTGCCTCCGCCGTCGCTGCCCCTGCAGCGGGCGGAAATC
>Ga0209422_1000189_pt1 | contig 15213 bp, 15 predicted proteins | sample BlaSpr_A8_OM2_M3_FD_187983 | JGI IMG/M metagenome (GOLD analysis project Ga0209422, IMG submission 187983) | Forest soil microbial communities from Thunder Bay, Ontario, Canada - Black Spruce, Ontario site 2_A8_OM2_M3 (SPAdes) (version 2) | ecosystem: Environmental > Terrestrial > Soil > Boreal... | reverse complement strand
ATCGACCAGGATCACCGGGCGGTCTTGCGCCAAGCGGTTGGTGTGGATCGGATCGAAATTGTTCATCGTGCCGGTGAAATGCTGAAAGCACACCACCGGTGGAGCGCCTTCCTTGCCAAAATGCCGGTAGGCGAGGCTCACACCGCCGATATCCTGGAATTGGGTCGGCGCGGTTTCGTTGAGATTGACGTTCGACATGGCTCTTCTCCTGTTATGTTGATTGCGTCTCCAAGTCACGCTCAGAACTGCTCAAGGGTCAGCCACTCTGGGTGAGCGACAACATCTGGGTGTTGAATGCGTCGACGAACCCCTGCTCATTAGGGTCGACATTCGCACGACGGATTTTCGCGATGGTAAGAGAGACGATGAAGAGGTGACCCTCGTCGCCTGAACTGCAATCCACGCCACCGCGCGGCTCACCCATTGAGAAACAGCCTCGCATTTTCCAGGAAGTTCTCGGCATACTGCGAATATGCGCCGTGGCTCGCATCCGGGTACATGACGAGTTGAGCATTGGGGAGATGCTGAGCGAGAAGGAACGCATTGATCGGTATGACGACGACGTCCTTGCTCCCATGCACAATCAGCGTTGGATGGTGGATTTGACCCAACACCGCAAAACGGTCCGTCTTGGGGATCACGCCCCACTCGCGGATAGCAGCGAGCTCGGCGCGGGCCGCCTGCTTCGACACCGGGGCGTCGGGGTTGTCGGCGCGAAGCTTCAGCCGCTCAAGATAGGCGCGCCCCGCAGTCTTACTCGGCTCGCTTTGCGTAAAGAACGCGTTCATGATCAAGCCGACTTCGTCGTCCAGCTCGTCGGCCGAGAGCTCCTCGAAGACCATCTCTTCCCCGCCGCGCGGTCCCGTCCCCGTAAGAATGATGCGCCGGACCATCTCCGGATGATCGGCGGCGAGTTGCTGCGCGATCATGCCGCCGAGCGAAAAGCCCAAGACGTCAAACCGTGTCAGGCCGAGCGCGCGGCAGAATTCGACACAGGCCTTGGTCAGTGCCGCGACGGTCGATGGCGTCTCGCCGGAGGAGCCGCCGATGCCGGGATAATCGACGAGGATCACTTCGCTTTCCGCCGCGAAGCCGTTCGTCACCTTGGGATCCCATCTGTCCAGGTTCGCGGTGAAATAGCCCAGTAGCAGCAAGGGAGTGCCGCCACGCTGGCCGAAGCGCCGGTAGGCGAATCGGATGCCGCCGGCTTCCGCGAATTGAGTAGGGGCGGTTTCGTGGGTATCTTGGGGCATCTGCTACTCCTTGAGTGTGGTTCAAAACCCCTGGACACGACGTGCAAACAGCGATTGCGGCCTGGCTTCAGCCGAGATGCCGCGAAATCGTCTCGGCAAAGGCAACGACCTGATCGAAGGGGCGATGATGTAGTCGCACGCTCGTGATCGCCCCGCGGTCGTCCCGTGCAATGATGGTGACGCCGGCCACCGGCTTGCCGGCGAAGACCCCTTCCCACTCCAGGCACATTCTCGCCTTCGTGCCGATTTCGTCGGTGAAACCGATCCGGTCGTACATTGCACGGGTTGCCTGGAAAAACCCCCATAAGCCGATAGGCCCGACAATCGGGCGGCTCAGAACGGAAGCCTCCAAGACGACATCAGATGCAAACGCGCGCGAGAATTCCTCAAGCGTCGGCCGGCGAACGATCTCGGTCCATGCCTCGCCCGGATAAGGCGGCTGTTCGGTTTGGATGGCCTCGGACATAAGAGTATATTCCTACTGTGATGGGCGCACGCCGGAAAGACATCTATCAGTGCTGCTTTCGGACCAACGGAATCTGCAGGTTGGTCGGGCGGTTCTGCTCCGTATCAAAGCCGCGGCCGTCAATATTGCGCGCGCCCCAGAACAGAAGATCCCCTCTGAGGTAGACCAGGTCGTACTCCATGAAATTCGTCCCCTCCTTGAGACCGAAGGGGACAAAGGTCTTTCCAAAGATGCTCTGGGGTGAGTTGACCGCCCAAGGCGCGTATCCTGCCGACGCGACCTTGTTGAGTACGTCGACAAATCCCTGCGCAAGGGGAGTTACCTCGTAAGTCTCATCAGCAACGAAGTCGACCTTCTGCGTGCCCGGCGCGATCGGATGCGGGCCTTGCCACAGCATGTGCCCGCCGATCTTGATCCGCGCGAGCGGCACGGCACCGTAGGGATCAGCCGAGTTGACAATCTCTAGTTCGAACCGATCGGACGGCAAATATTTGTAAGAGCGCTTGAGGTAGAACGGCTTGAGCGAGCCGTCTGGGTTCTTGCTCGGCCGTATCTCCGGGGCGATGCTCTCCCAATTTCCGAGCATCGCCCCCTTGACCTTCGCTACATCTGTTTCCATGCCGCTTGCCCTCGGTTGATTGCTGGGCGACTGCGCCGCGGTTCCACCGAATGCTCCCATCACCAGAAGGAACAACAGCGACGCTCTGATGGTTTTACGCATGCCTACACTCCAGTAAGTGCCCACGCGTTCGCCGCAAGCTTTTGAACGCGATCTGCCCACCAGGCAGACCCCGCCTACCTCGGCTACTTGCTATTAGAACCTGCTGGTCGGCTCGAAAAAGACTTTGTAAGCTGAGCCCATGCTTACGAGACATGGGAGATTGTGATGGAGCTCCGGCATCTACGCTACTTCGTCGCCGTGGCCGACGCGGGCAGTTTGACCGTCGCCGCTGAGCAAAAGCTCCACACTTCTCAGCCATCCCTCAGTCGGCAAATCCGAGATCTCGAACAGGAGATTGGCGTTCAACTGATGAACCGCGGCGCACACGGCATTGAACTGACGTCTGCCGGCAAAGCGTTTCTCGAACACGCACGAATGGCGCTGCTTCAAGCAGAGGCAGCAAAGGAAGCAGCGCTGCGCGCAGCTCAGCCGGCGAGACCGACATTCGCCCTTGGCTTTCTGTCGGGGGTTGAAATCGATTTGTTGCCCGAGGTGAACCGCGTCCTTCGAGACGAGTTTCCTGGCATCGAAATCCGCCTGTCGAGTGATTACTCCCCTGCGCTCGCCAAGGCCTTGATGAGGCGCAGACTTGATGCGGCCTTCATGCGACCGGAAGAGCACATGGGAGAATTGGCCTGCAGGCGCGTACGCACGGACCCGTTGATTTTCGTGTTTCCGAGCGACCATCGTCTAGCATCGCAAATGGCCGTCGCGCCGGAAGAGATCGTGAACGAAACTTTCTACTTTCCGTCCAAAGCCGCCCCCGCGGTGCGTCGCGCCGTTTTGGAGTATTTCAACCGTGCTGGTCTCGATCTCAAGCCAGAATACGAGGTGCACAATGTCGTCCATGCAATCTCAATGATCACGTCGATGCGCGCGGTTATGCTGTTACCGGCTTACACAAGACGTTATCTGCCCGAGTCAATAACCACCCGCCCGGTGAAGGGGGAAGTGCCCACACTTGACCTTGTCATCGCCTACCACAAGTCGAACAATTCCCCGATCTTAAAGCTACTGCTTTCCAGAGTGGGAAAGCTTGCCGGGGCACCGTCCTAGGTAGGTTTGCGCCGGACATGACTTCTCCGCGAATTCGCTACTTCTCGTGATCCCCGTTGGCTTGCAACCTTCCTCAACAACATCAAACCTGGCGCCACTGATGCCAACCGTGTTGCGTCTCAACTAAAACAGCATCGAGATCCTTACTGCTTCCGGCGCTCAGCTGACGTGGACGTTTTAGCGAATGTCCGCTTCACGCCAGAAGGGGCCATTCAACAACTGATAAGCTTTCTATTATTTGCTTATCAGTCGCGACTGACTCCATTTTATGCCTTTCCCCATCAGTTCCGGACTCCGTTTGTATGAGTTTCTTATAAACGAACGGACGTCAGCTTTGCGCCATGTCACGCGAGAGCTTTGGCGTACACGTCAGCTGGTCGCCGCAGATCAGCCGCTGCCAAACTTGGATGGATCGTCGTAGGCAGGAGGGTCGTCGTGGTCGGTCCGCAGACCACCAGGAACGGAGTCGTCCCGATAGATCCGCACACCACCCGGAGTGAAGTAGCTTGGGATCACAGCCCGGCCGGGACGAACGATGACGTGTCGCGATTCGGCATGAAGCCCTCTTGCGGCGGCGTTCGCAGAAGCGCACTGAGCGATCAAAAGGCCTAATGCCAAGACAGAACGCATTGCATTTTCTCGAATTAACCGGCCCGTTCTTACGTGGTGCGCGGGCCGCACCCGCGTAACCGGTAACGGCCTCTCGTTGCTCAAATCGGGGTGATCATGGGAGTTGCTGACCATCCCGAATATCGCTCCCTGTGCCGCAAGACGAAAAACGAGCGCTTCGGCAAATCGATCTTTACTCGATGAAGCGTTCCTGCAGTCAGTGACGGCGCTATAACCAAGATCCGAAATCGCCGTGGCGCAATCCCCGGATTCCACGGCAACGCGTACGGCTTCGTTCGACGGCAGCTCAAGCCAAAGATCAAGGTCCGATAGCTTCAGATAGAAATTTTAAAGCCAACCGGTTCTACAGGTTGATCAAGACTTGGCTCGCCCAGCCGACAAGATCGGCGCTGCCGTGCAAGTTCACAGCCCCGCTGTCGTGTTCCCGAACCAGCCCGGCACAGCCATTCTCCGGGGCGATCCGATCCATCGAACGCATCGATCGGAATGACGCAAACAATAAGTTGGATCGCTGAAGTCGCGCCTCCTACGTTGAGCAACATCATCAGGCGACAACAACGAATGGAGAGACAAAATGCGACGATTTCTTAAGGTCCCGGCGGTGTTTGCGGTTTTGCTCATGATATTGACCGGCTCACCTGTGCTCGCGGCGCAGCTTTCGAACCACGATGCTCACGGCAGTTCCTCTGAACAAAAAGCGGGCGCGTACCGTCATCAGACATTCGCCAAATGCGTCGCGGGCGAGAGCTGCGTATCGCGTGGCAGCGGCGGGAACACAACGCACGATGACTGGCCGGCCAATATGATCCTGGATTAACTCCCGATCGCATATCTTGAGCCGAGCTCAATGTTCCTTGCACGAGAAGCGATTCAATGATCGCGAACTACACCAACCACGCGGCGAATCAGCGAACCTTTTTTGCCTGGATACGCAGCGGTCTGGCCGTGGCGGCATTTGGATTTTTTCTCAATGCTTGTGAAACACCAGCGTGCGCAGTTCGATGCTCTCGCGCGGCGGCGCGTCTGCCGGCGCCGTCGGATCGATAAACGCCGTATGCGGCCCGAATCGCGTCCTGCCGTCGGCGGCGGAATCGTAGCACTTCAAAAGCAAAGCTTCATCGGCCGTCATTTGCGGGAAATAGAACCAGCGATGGTTGGGATTGTATTTCACGGAATAGGTTTCGCCGCGCCGGTTCGGATAGATTAGATCGGACGCGACAAGATCATCGTGGACAACGGTCTGGCCATCGCACATGGCCAGCGGCGCATCGCGCAACGGCCCCCGTATCGGCCGCCACAGATTGATCACTTGCACTCGGCCCTTCAAGAGCTCTTCCGCCTCATCGGGCAAATGCTCCCGAACACGGTTTGGACCCGACGCCTCGGTCTGATCGACATGAACCCGTGTTGCCGGCTGTCGCGGACCGGCGCCGCGCATGTCGGGCGCGCCTTCAACGCGCTTGCGAACGGTATGGTCGAAGATGAGGACGCGATCCGCCTTCAGTGTCGCCCTGATGAAGGCCTCCGCTGCTGGATAGTAGACGGTCCTCACTTCCCTATCGTCATGGAAGTTCTTAACCGCGGTCGGGTGCCGAACCAGGGCAAACCCCTCGCGATCCAGCGAGATACTGCCGGCGATCAAACGCGCATCGAAGACGGGAACCTGGTGCGGTTCGGGCAACGCCGTGGTCTTCCGCTCTCCCGGCGGCGGATCGAAGGCATAGGTTCGTGGTTTGCCCGAGGTCGGAGCGAGATAGTTGAGCTCAGCCGTCACGAAGGGAAGCGATTCGACTTTAGTTTCTTGAAAGCCCATGGCAAATCTCCCGAACACCGATGTCTGATTTCATCTCGGGCGAGGTGCTTCTCTCGGCAAGGTGCAGCGTCGAAATAGCAACGTTGCTGTTCCTGCAAACCGCAAAGCGGGAATAACTTTATCCAGGACAGCGGCTGGTCAGAGGTTTGTTCTCACCACCTCACAGTTCGTTGATCGCTGGCAGGTTACGCCGGAGCGCGTTGGGTACGTCAGTTTCTCTACGGCTTTGCACCGCTCCAAACGACGCGCAAATCCTCTCGCGCGCAGGCCACCCTATGCCAGCCCGGCCACTGGCGGCCTTTCACGGGCTGTCGATACGATCACTGCTTCATTCATCGTTCAACGACATCGCGCGATGTTGAAACAACGTGAGCGCACGATCTCTTTAAACGGCGGTTGGTTTCTCCATCTGCGTGAAGAAGCCAACCGCTGTCGGCTTCTGTGAGCAATCATTTCGCACGACCTGATGCAACTGAATTGGAGTCTGTGATGATGAAGAGCAATCTTTGGGCCGCGTCCTTGCTGGCGCTTGTGGTAACAACAACCTTCACCGCTCCCGCCGTGGCAAGAGAAGCCCATGCCGGCGCGGCGAGAGACGCCTATGCCGCCGCCGCAGTCGGTCGCGAGGTCCCGGCTCCGGCGTGGAGCGCCGCCTGCATGACCGACCATGGTCCGAGCGAGTGCGGCGAACCCATGTGGGTCTATGGCAGCCCGGCAAGGGCGCGATAAATGATTGCGCCTTGAGCAAGGAAAATAGCCGCGCGGCGCATTGGTCTTTCGTGCCGCGCGTGGTTTGTGCACCCCGACGACACTCGACGGTTGAGGCGGCGTGCCGGTTCCGATATCGGCCACTGAAAACATCCGGGCCTCGAACGGCGCCCGTTGGGATTGCATTCAGCCTTCGAATATCGGGGGCGAATCTGTCGTCAATGAGCTCCAGCGCCAGGTAACGATGGATCGCCGATTCGAGCTTGCCTGGTTCGATCATTTCCTAACCCGTTATCCGCGGAAGAGACGGAAGCGGCGCTCGATCGTCCACCGTCCAACCGCCGTGCGGTGGTATGGCTGCCGACAGCGACTCGCCCAAACCCCGGCTAAATCGGTGCCGTCTTCACTCACCTGATCCGGATGCAGATTTCGTTGGGTCGCTCATCGTCGCCGGTGGCTCGCTGCATTATTCATTTCACACCCACGATCGGCGCAAGGACCGTTGCGCCGACGAATTGACGTTTGTTCGCAACCATGCGGCCGTGATTCAACTGACGATCATCATATCATCACGTTGTCGTGAGGTCGCCAGCGATCAGTTGCTCACGACTATTAGAATGATGACAATCATATTAACATATTAATTTGGAAGACTCTTGGCTCACCGGATTCGGGGAAGATGGATCACCGCCAATGTCTGCAATGTCGGAGAACGGACTCTGTCAGTTGCGCTGATCGCAACAACAATCAGCTTTCAAGCATATGCGCAAAGCGGAGGCGCAGGAATAGCACTGTTGAAAAGGCAGGTTCGGTTGCTGGAGTATGTTGCTGAAAATCATCAGCGCTGGAGCAACGCCAGTCCGGTCGACACCGGCATATCGACTCACGGGGATCACAGCATAAAATGCTCCGTGCTCCGGTAATTGGGGTAGGAGACTTGACCAACTTAGGGGGACGATGTCATGAGGACGAAAATCACGACAGGAGTGATTTGGGCGGTGGTAGCACTCGCCGCATCACCGGCCTTAGCGCAGTCCGGCGGCAGTGACGCGGAGATCGCGCTTTTGAAACAGCAGCTGCATCTGCTCGAGCAGAAGCTGGACAGGCTGGAAAAGCAGGGCGCCGCTAATACCAGGGCTGCGGCGAGCGCCAAGGAGGAGGCCAGGGCCGCTGTCGCGAGTGCCAATGCGGCCATTCCGGCGAAGGCGGCCCTTCAACCGAAGGGAGGCGCTGTATCCTCTGAAGCCGTGGTGTCGATGCCGAACAATCGGCCGACCATCTGTAGTGCCGACGGACAGAACTGCGTCTCCTTGACGAGTCGCGTGCATTTTGATGGCGGCGGTTACGATTACCACCCCAATACCGCTGGGACCGTGCCGCAACGGCTTGACGACGGGGTCAATTTGCGCCGCGCGCGCATCGGCGTTTTGGGAAAATTCCTGGGCGACTGGAATTACGCGCTGATCTACGACTTCGGCGGTTCTTCGGACGGCTTTGCCAGCACCGCCTCGGTTGGCGGCGTGCCCGTCGGATTTCTTCCGGGCGGCGCGCTATCCGGGGTCGAGAACGCCTATCTGAGCTATACCGGGTTCAGGCCCTTCGGCGGCACACTTGCCATCGAAGGCGGCATCATGGATCTGCCTATTACGCTCGATGAGGCAATGAGCTCGAACGATATTCCGTTCATGGAACGCGCCTCCTCCGGCGTCATCGCGCGCAGTTTCGCAGCCGACGATTTCCGCTCGGCATTTGGCGGGCGCTGGTTCAACGACGTGTTTTGGGCGGGGGCCTATGTCACGGGTCCGACCACAGGCGCGATCCATTCGGCGTCCAGCGTGAACCCCAATGGCACTACCGAGCAGCTCGGCGCGGCCGCCCGCGTTGCCGGTCAGATCGTGAGCGGCAAGGATTATTCCCTGCACCTTGGCGCGGATGCCGAGTTCTTGATCGACCCGCCGCACAACCTGGTCACCAAGACACAAACGCTGACGTTCGCCGATCGTCCGGAACTGCGGATCGACCCGACCACCCTGATATCGACCGGCGCCATCGCAAACGTCTCCGGCGCGCAGGTCTATAACGTCGAGGCCGCCGCGACCTATGGACCGCTGTTCTTCCAGGGAGAATATTTCTGGTTCAACGTCGATCGCAATGCGATGACGGGACTTCCGCCGTTTGGAGCGCCAAGCCTGAAGTTCGAGGGCGGCTATGCAGAGGCGAGCTTTATCCTGACCGGTGAAACCCGAAAGTACAATGCCGCCGCGGCAGCCTACCTGGGCGTCGTGCCGGAGCGTCCGTTCTCGCCGGCCGACGGCGGTTGGGGCGCCTGGGAGATTGCAGGCCGCGTCAGCACAATCGACCTCAACAATCAGCTTGGCACTGTGACTGGGATCGCCGGCGGTCGCCAGACGGTCTATACCGCGGGCCTGAACTGGTACGTCAATAGGAATGTCCGCTTTTTGTTCGACTACCTGCACGGCAACGTCGCAAAGCAAATCAGCCCGACCAACATTGGCGATGCCGGAGCGAAATTCGATGCGTTTGCGATGCGCACTCAAGTCGCGTTCTGATCATGTTTCACGAGGTCCGGCGAACTGAGCCGCGCAGGCAAATCTCCGTCGGATTCGCTACCAGCAGGGAGTGATCAGCAAAAGAAGTCGGGCTCTCGCCCCTGGCCCGACTTCTTCGATCCGGATTGAGCGGAGCGTCAGCGCGCCGCACGGGCGGGATCAATATCCCTGCGCCGGTTCGCAAGGAGGTTCGTTGGTCCAGGGCGCCGTGGCAAATGCCCCAACGCGCCGCGCCGGAATGCAGGAAGGCGTGCTGCGCGCCGGGCCGGCATACGCATCCCCCACGGTGTACTGATCCACCGCGACGTGACGCGAAGCGACATGGTGTTCGCGCGCCATGGTGGGACCTGCGACCATCGCAATAGCGGTCAGCCCGGCCGAAAGCAGTCCAAGTTTGCTCATTTTCGTTCCTCCTGTTTGAGAAGCCGACAGTGGCTTCTCGATATGAGTGACAGTAGCAACGCGCCGCTTCAACAAAACATCTCGTCACGCGCTTTCAATGCTGCGCGACACGTGCCCTGACTTTTCATCACTATTACATTACACTAGACATATAACAAACGTACGCTTTACATGATTGTCGTCATATTTCGGCGCGGTACCTTTTTCGGCGCGGGAGCCGGCGTATCAGTGTCAATCGAGAGAGATCAATTGCCGCAGACCTGCTCGGCAAGATCGCCGTCATCACCGGTGGCGCAACTGGCATCGGACTGGTGACGGCCAAGAATTTCGTCGCTCGTGCTCATGCCTTCATCTTTGGCCGACGCAACGCGGAGCTAGATGCAGCGGCCAAGGCGATCGGCGGAAACGTGACTGCCGTTCAGGGTGACGTCACCAGGCTGTCCGACCTCGATCGACTCGATTCAGCAGCGAAAGCAGAAAAGGGAAAGCTTCGTTTTCGCTGCCGCCGTCGCCGGGATTGCCGGCCTGGAGCAGGTAACGAAGAGCATTTCGACCGGCACTTCGATATCAACGTCGAAGGTCCAGTCTTTACCTTGCAGAAAGCTCTTCCACTGCTCGGTTAGGGCGCCTTCGTCATCGTGACGGGATCTATCTCAGGTATTAAGGGACAGGCGAGGCTCGGCAGTTACTCTGCTACATACCGAATTTTGACACGGACGGAACGAAGCACGCTTGTGCAAAGGGTGCCTCGTGTTCCAACTTTGCACGTGTGCGGCGAACGACCTGTCTAAAGCGGAATTTAGTGGGCGCGAGGCGCGACCGCTCCTACCTGCCACTCATCGAAAGGTTCGGTGCGGTTTGCTCAGTACGAGTACAGTACCGAACGCTTTACCGTTACTGAAAGCAGGTGTGATGATGAGACGATTGATGACAATCCTGGCAACAGCGGCGCTTGCCCTAGGCATGCTCACGGCCGTAGCCGAGGCGCACGGCGGCGGCAGTATGGGAGGGCTTGGCACCAGCCAAATCGGGTTCGGGGGTCATCTTGGTCCCTATAGTTTGGTTCTCCATCACGATACCCGGCGCCAACTCCCGCCGCCTGGATATAGCGTTCACAATAGTCACGAGCCGAACTGTTATGTTCCCGACGAGTTTCCGAAGTACCCGCCCTGGCCGCCGTTCTGCAGCTAAGCTCGTCGTGAACACGCTATTAGCGCTAATTGCGCCAGCAGATTGAAATCACAGGCGGGACCGAGAGAGAGCAGGCCGGTCCCGCCTGGACACGCGGGACCGCAAGAGAGCGAATCGGTCCGCCCGTATTTTGCTGACGCTAATACGCGGCCATACTCGGCAACGTTCTCGGCGAGAATTTCAGAGAGGTAGACCCAGACTGTCTCCCCGGCGGCACCGCCGGCCTTCGCGTCCTGCATTATCCGACGGAGCATCTGGCTCTTCAACTCGCCGGTCCGTCCGTCCGGGACATCGGCTCGAACCCCAGATCTGATCCGCTGGCGCCAGTCGACCGGCGATGTAGTGACTCCTCGAGGCAACGTCGTAGAAGATGACCTGGACCAGGTAGTGTGGCGCGCCGGTCTCCTCATGATGGATCGCAGTGATACCGCGGATATTTCAGCTTTTGATCCAACGTCAGCCGTCCTGTAGCAGCACTGCAAACGCAGGTCGGCATCGGATTGTCCTTTCAGTTTAGTCATGCTCTGGCGGCCAGCCTTTTTGCTTTGGCGGTCCGCGCTTCGTCGTCTTGCGCTCGTGTGCTTATTAGCGAGCTATAAGTGAAATCGAATTTTTTGATTATCTGGATAAACACAATTTATGGAATGCAACGCGAGGTGCGGTTATCTGGCTCGGTCGGCCGTTTGACGAGTTCGCGCCCCTTGGGGGCGGCTCGGCACCCGACGACAGATCGGCATTCAGCCGTGATACGCAAACAGCTCGATCGGGTCGTTGAAGCCGCGCACCGGATATTCGCCGACGCGTTCGAGATCGAAATCGCTTTCGACGAAGTCGGCGAACGCGCGGGACAGCAGCACCGTTCTGCCCAATTGTTTGGTGAGGGTTTCGAGACGCGAAGCCATGTTGACCGCAGGACCGATGACCGTGAAGTCGAGCCGGGTGCGCGACCCGATATTGCCGTACATGACGTCTCCGACGTGGACGCCGATGCCGTAATTCAGCGGCGCACGACCGGTTTCGCTGTTCTTTTCGTTCAGGGCAACCATGGCCTGACGGGCTTCGGCCACGGCATGCAGCAGATTTGCGCAGGCCGACGGCTGGCTGAGCGGAAAAATGGCGAGCAGACCGTCGCCGATGAATTTCAGTATTTCCCCGCCATGTCGCGCAATCGGCTCCGACATCGCGTCGAAATAGCCGTTCAGAAGATCAATGACGTCATCGCGCGGCCAGTTGTCGGAGATCCTGGTGAAATCACGCAGATCGCAGATCATGATGGCGGCGCGCACCGTCGTCCCGCTTCCGCGCCTGGTGGCGCCGGCCAGAATGAGCTCGCCGGCATGCGATCCGACATAGGTTTCGAGCAGCGTTCGCGCCAGCCGGTTCTTGATGCGGATTTCGCTGACCAACGCCAGAACCGGCAACAGTCTCAACAGGCCGGCGATATGCGCGTCGTCGAAACCTCCGGGCCGGTCGGTTGCAAAGGTCACGATATGCCGCTTGCCGAGCGTATGATACAGCGGCCACGCCACATAGTCGGTCAGGCCTTTCGCCCGCATCTCGTCATAGACGGCGTGCCTGCGGCCAAGCGAAGGATCGCGTTCGAGATTCTCACGCACCTCGGCGGCACCGTCATGGATTTCGTTGGCGGGACTATCGATATATTCGGGTCGTCCCCTGACATCGTAGTCAACTCTCGCAATCTCAGCCTCGCGCATCCCGTCGGCCCACATGATCCGGGCGCCAAGCCATTGCGGATGATGGATCAGGACATGAAGCGACGCCCGCTTGACGGGAATGCCCGCTCGCTGGAGCCGGACACACAGCTCAGCGAAAATATTGTCTATGAAGCGCTCATCGCGCGTGTCGTTTGTCAGCCAGTGCACAACGTCGCAATCAGAATGCGCGATGACGGGATCGATGTTTGGCGGCGCGTTCATAGCTTGCTCCTGAGAAGTAACCTGGATCGACGGTATGGGATATGTCGTGTCCCCGCTCGACGACGTCAATGGAGTCCGCCACAATCTGCTAGTAGCGCGCGCGGGTTGGCCACGCTGTTCCTGGATTACCGGACCAACGTCGCCCCCTATACGCTTGCGCCTGACGCCAATGCCTTCTGGCAGAATCGGAGTTTTCACAACTACGCCGACTATGCGATGACGGCGGTTTTCGCTCCGGCCTCGCCCGGCTCCGTGATCTGGGCCGCGTGCGGCGCTGCGCCGTGATGTGCGCGGAGGCAGTGTGGTGGCGGTGCCATCGTCGGATCATCGCGGACGATCTCGTCATCGGTGGCGAGCAGGTGTTTCATATTCTTGGGCCGGGCAAGGTCGCAATAGCGAGCCTGACGCCGGGAGCCCGGCCTGGGCCGAGAGACACGGTGACCTATCCGCCGCAAGTGGCGGAAGCGGGTCCATGAATGAAATCGCAGTGCCTCCGGCCGCTACCGCGGATCCAGATTAAAATTCGCCCGAGGGGGCGTGCTCTGGAGCAACACCGCTGCTCTTCTAGACCTGCATGTGCTTGAGCTCGTCGACAAGAACCCGAATGTTTTCGCTGTAATCGATTGGAACGATGACCAAGTGCAACCCGCCAAGGGAAAATGCCTCCTCCAGCGCCGGCATTAACCCCGACGCCGTCGTCACCCGCCGACCTCGGGCGCCGTAGGCGGCAGCGTACGCGACAAAGTCAGGATTATCGAAAGTCAGCCCCCAGTCCGTATATCCGTCAACAGCCTGCTTCCACCGGATCATGCCGTATGCCCGGTCTTCGATGATCAGAACCACCAGGTTCAGTTTCAATCGCCGTGCGGTCTCCAGCTCCTGACTGTTCATCATGAACCCACCATCACCCGCGACAACCAACACGCGACGTCTGGGGTACAGTAGAGCCGCCATCATCCCGGAAGGTAAACCAGCCCCCATCGTCGCAAGCGCGTTGTCAAGAAGAAGCGTGTTTGCAACGTCGGTACGATAGTTGCGCGCAAACCAGATCTTGTACATTCCGTTGTCAAGCGCCACGATTCCGTCGGGCAGCATGAGTTGCCGGACGTCGTGCACGATGCGTTGGGGGGTCAAGGGGAAGCGATCCTCTTGCGCGCGATCGGTGACGTGATCCAGGATTTCCTTACGTAGGACAACCCAGTCCGGGTTCATCTGCAGCTTGCCCTCTAACTGACCGGCGAGCAGATTGAGGCCCTCAGCTATGTCACCGATGACTTCGGCCTGAGGAAAATACACCTCTTCGACCGCGGCTGGCGCGAAGCCAACATGAATGACCTGATGTCGGCCCCGCGCCATCAGGAACGGCGGCTTCTCAACCGTCTCGTGCCCGATGGTAACGATGAGGTCCGCGCGATCGATTGCCCGGTGGACGTAGTCGCGTTCGCTCAAGGCAGCGGTGCCGAGATAGAAGTCCGACGCACCCCCGACAGCCCCTTTTCCCATCTGTGTATTGAAGAACGGGATACGGACGCGACGAACGAAGTCGGAAAGCGCCGGCGCAAGTTGAGGTCGATTTGCCCCGGCGCCAAACATCAGCAGCGGAAACTTCGCGGCCAGAATAAGGTCGGCTGCGCGCTTGACGGCTCCCGGCGAGGGAACCGGAATCTCCACCGCGTGGGGCGGCACCAGCGAGACATCTCCCGCTTCTTCCTTGGCGACGTCTTCGGGCAATTCGAGATGTACCGGGCCGGGGCGCTCTTCGGCCGCTATGCGAAATGCATTCCGGACGAGGGTCGGAATACTCGACGCACTCACGATTTGTTGGGACTGTTTCGCGAGCGGACGCATCGTCGCGACGACATCGACGATCTGGAACCGCGCCTGTCGGCTTTGTCGAATCGCTTTCTGACCGGTGATCAGCACCATCGGCATGCCCCCAAGAAATCCGTAAGCGGCGCCCGTGACGAGATTGAGCGCGCCTGGACCGAGCGTGCTGAGCGCGACCCCCGGCTTTCCCGTAAGTCGCCCATACGTGGCTGCCATGAACGCTGCCGGCTGTTCATGACGGGTTGCGATCAGCTCGATGGAGGACTGCCGAAGGCTTTCGACGACATCGAGGTTCTCTTCACCCGGTACCCCATAGATTCGATCGACGCCCTCGTTCTCGAGAGCCGCAACGAGAAGATCTGAACCCTTCATTCTCGATCCCTCCTGTATTTTCCGAATGGATTGATTCTTGGGAAGGCCCCGCAATCGTCCAAACCGAAGCCGCCGGGACAAAGCCGCTGCGCGCCCATTCTCCAAGCCAGATACGGGCCAAAACGCGGGTCTGCAGAAAGCCTTATTTTGCCGGGTTTTTCGTCTCGGTTGAGCGGCCCGAGACATAGGTGACATTTCGTACCGGATACATGGGTTACACTTTTCGCTTTTTTGCAAGCGGGAGGTGTGGATGCCGTGGAAAGCGAG
>Ga0209422_1000188_pt1 | contig 15214 bp, 15 predicted proteins | sample BlaSpr_A8_OM2_M3_FD_187983 | JGI IMG/M metagenome (GOLD analysis project Ga0209422, IMG submission 187983) | Forest soil microbial communities from Thunder Bay, Ontario, Canada - Black Spruce, Ontario site 2_A8_OM2_M3 (SPAdes) (version 2) | ecosystem: Environmental > Terrestrial > Soil > Boreal... | reverse complement strand
CCCAGAAGTTCCGATCCGGGCGCTTCCAGCCCCCCGACCAGCACGGCGCTCGGCGTTTCCGAGATGACACGCGTCAGCGCGCGGCCCATCCGGCCGCCGGCCCCCGCCACGATCAAGCGCATATCGGACATGCTTTATAACCTCGCCCATGCCGTATAGCCGGGGCGGGCTGTTGGGGCAACCGATCGGACCCTCACCACTCGTCATGCCCGGGCTTGTCCCGGGCATCCACGTCCTAGCAGCAGAGCAAGAAGCAAGACGTGGATGGCCGGGACGACGCCCGGCCATGACGGAGAGACCGGATACGCATCCTCGATCGCGACCTACGGCTGCGGGCCGTCATAGCCTTCGATGACGATGAGATCGGCGATCGCGTGCGGCTGCCGTACCTTGATGTTTTGCTGATATTCCGGCGAGCGATAACAGGCCAGCGCGGTCTCATAATCGGCAAATTCGATCACGACGTTGCGCGAGCGGCTTTCGCCCTCCACCCCGGTGAACTTGCCGCCACGCACCACATACCGGCCGCCGAATTTCTTGAAGATTGCCGGATTGGCGGCCGCATAGGCCTTGTAGCCGTCCTCGTTATGCACGTCGACGCGCCCGATCCAATATCCCTTCGCCATTGTTCGTTCCTTCCTTTGTTCAGCCCAGCGCCTGCCTGATCTCGGCCTGGATGGCGTCCGCGGCGGCCTTGGGATCGGCGGCCTCCATCACGGGACGGCCGACCACGAGGTAATCCGCGCCGGCGGCAATCGCGCGCGCGGGCGTCATGATGCGTTTCTGGTCGCCGGTGGCCGCGCCCGCGGGCCGGATGCCCGGCGTCACCAGCGCCATCTGGTGTCCGACAATCTTGTGCAGGGAAGCTGCTTCCTCCGGCGAGCAGACCAGGCCGTCGACGCCGAGCACCTGCGCCTGCTGGGCTCTAGCCTCGACCAGATCGGAGACGCCAAGGCTGTAGCCGGCGGCGTGCAGATCGCCGTCGTCATAGGAGGTCAGCACGGTGACGGCGAGGATTTTCAGACCCGATCCGGCGCGCGCCTCGACCGCCGCCTTCATGGTCTGCGGGTAGGCATGCACGGTGAGAAACGTCGCGCCTAATTTTGCCACGCTCTCGACGCCGCGCGCCACGGTGTTGCCGATGTCATGCAGCTTGAGATCGACGAACACCTTCTTACCGGCATCCGCCAGCCGGCGCACCAGCGGCAGCCCGCCGGCGAAGCTCAGCTGATAGCCGATCTTGTAAAACGTAACGCTATCGCCAAGCCGCGCGATCATCGCTTCCGCTGACGCGACATCGGGCAAATCGAGCGCCACAATCAACCGGTCGCGGGGGACGATCTGTGCTGGCTGCATGTCACCTCACATCATGCGTTGGGAAACGTCGATCAACTGCCGCGCCATGGCATCGAGCGCCTCGATATCGGCCGGATGTTTCAGTTTGTCCATATCATCATAGGCGGCTCCGGCGAATGACAGCGCGAGTTGGTTCGGGATCACGGTGGCGTGGCAGGCGGTCAGAATCAGCCGCAGCGCCGCCAGCGAGCGCGTGCCGCCGAGCCGGCTTTCGGAGGCAGCGGCGATCGCAAAGGCGCGTTCGCGAAACACCTCGCCGCGCACCTCCTGCCCATCCTGCACGCGCGTGATCCAGTCGATGGTGTTCTTGACCAGCGGCGGCACCGAGGAATTATATTCCGGCGTCACGATCAGGACGCCATGATGGGCGCCGATCATGCGTTTGAGATTGACGGCGTGTTTCGGCACGCCGGATTTGCTCTGCAGGTCGCCGTCATAGATCGGCAGCGGAAAATCGGCGAGCGAAATCCGGGTGACCTCGGCGCCTTGCTGCGCCACTTCATGGGCGGCCACCGCCGCAAGCTTCGCATTGAGCGAGCCGGTGCGCAGCGAGCCGGGGATCACCAGGATTTTCAGCGCGGACATGATTTAAATCGCGTTCGGGACGAACCCGTCGAGCAAGCCGAACAGGCTTTTGTTTTGCGCGTATTCATTTCGCAAAACCGGTAGCCACTTTTGCGGGAATACGCGCCCTCAGTCCTTGCGATACACCCAGACCCGCGCCGGCGGAAGGTTCATCCAGATCCGCTCGGAGGCTTCTGTGGATACGCCCGGCAGCGATTTCGGGATCGGCGGCGCCACCGAATAGGTAAATTGCACGAACGGCGCGCCGGGGGCGAGGGCGACAAAGGCGTCGCGGATCAGCTTCAGCCGCGTCAGCATCGGCTTTGTCACCAGCGGCAGACCGGACACCACGGCGGAGGCCGGCGCGCTCAGCATATTGCGCAAGGAGTCGCGCAGCGAATAGGCGTCGCCCTGCACCACCTTGGCGTGCGGATAGCGGTCGCGCAAAAGCGCGCAGAAGCCGGGATTATATTCGACCAGCACCAGGCGCCTCTGATCGACGCCGTGCTCGATCAGCGCGTTGGTGATCGCGCCGGTGCCGGGTCCGAGCTCGACGACGGGACCGGTGGATTTGATATCGACGTACTGCGCCATGGTACGCGCCAGCAGCCGCCCCGAGGGCATCACCGCGCCCATATGCAGCGGCTTTTCGATCCATGAACGGAGAAAGCGAACCTCATCGTCGAGGCGAGGGGGCTTTTTCAACGCACGCACGGACGATTGCAAAGGCATGTCGCTACCAGGCGGGACCGCAATTTAGCGGGGACTGTCAGAAATTAGTCATATAGCAGTCAACACGTATAGGTCGCGGACGACTCGGTCAAGCCGGACGCATTCGCGCAGGCGCGGATTCCGCCCCTGTCGACCGCGCGTTTTCAGCTGGCGCGGCTGCCAAAGAAGTCCTTGACCTTAGTGAAGAAACCCGCCGCTTCGGGCTGCGTCGCGCCGGACGATAATTTTTCGAACTCGGCGAGCAATTCCTGCTGCTTCTTGGTCAGATTCTGTGGCGTTTCGACCACGACCTGGACATACATGTCACCGGTCTGGCGCGAGCGCAGGACCGGCATGCCCTTTGACGCAATGCGAAAGCGCCGGCCGGATTGAGTTCCGGACGGGATTTTCACTCTCGTCTTGCCCTTGTCGATGGTCGGCACCTCGAATTCGCCGCCCAGCGCCGCCGTCACCATCGAGATCGGGACCCGGCAGTGCAGGTCGGCGCCGTCGCGCTGGAAGAACTCGTGGGTGGCCAGCGACAGGAATATGTAGAGATCGCCCGGCGGCCCGCCGCGGACGCCGGCCTCGCCTTCGCCGGCGAGCCGGATTCGGGTGCCGTCTTCCACCCCTTGCGGAATGTTGACCGACAGGGTCCGCTCCCGCGTCACCCTTCCCGAGCCGACGCAGGACGGGCAGGGGTCCTCGATCATCTGGCCGCGGCCCTGGCAGCCCGGGCAGGTTCGTTCCAGCGTGAAGAAGCCCTGCGCCTGCCGCACCCGCCCGGCGCCGCCGCAGGTCGCGCAGGTCTTCGGCTTGGTGCCGGACTTGGCGCCGGTGCCCGAACAGGATTCGCAGGTGACCGAGACCGGAATTTCGATCTGGGCGGTCTTGCCGACGAAGGCTTCCTCCAGCGTGATTTCCATGTTGTAGCGCAGGTCCTGGCCGCGCTCGCGCCCGCCGCCGCGGCCGCGTTGTCCGGCCATGCCGAACAGATCCTCGAAAATATCGGAAAATGACGAGGCAAAGCCGGCGCCGAAGCCGGGACCGCCGCCGCCCATGCCCTGCTCGAACGCGGCGTGGCCGAAGCGGTCATAGGCGGCGCGCTTGTCGCCGTCTTTCAGAATCTCGTAGGCCTCGTTGATTTCCTTGAAACGCACTTCGCTGGTGGCGTCGCCCGGATTCTTGTCCGGGTGCCATTTCATCGCCAGCTTGCGGAACGCCGCCTTGAGCTTGGACTCGTCCGCGTTCCGCTCGACTTCAAGGGTTTCGTAGTAGCAGCGCTTGGTGGTGGACATCCGTCAAACCCGCCCGATATTCGTCCTCATTCCCTTTGGGAATGCGCGTGAGAGAATGCAGCCTCCGGCTTAAAGAAAAATGACCCCCACTCTTGGAGACGCGGGCTAAGCGTGCTCTTCAGAATGAGGGTCATGGTTTCAGCCGATCAAGCAGATTTCTTGTTGTTCTTGTCGTCGTCGACCTCGGTAAATTCCGCGTCGACCACGTCATCCTTTGCGGCATCCTTGGCCGCGTCGCTTTCGGCCTGTTGCTTGTACATCGCCTCGCCGAGTTTCATCGAAACCTGCGCCAGCGTATTGGTCTTGGCCTTGATCGCCTCGGCATCGTCGCCCTTCAGCGCTTCCTTCAGATCGCTGACGGCGTCCTCGATGGCGCGGCGCTCGGTTTCGGCGACCTTGGAGCCATGTTCGGCCAGCGCCTTCTCGGTGGAATGCACCAGCGCGTCGGCATGGTTCTTGGCGTCGACCGCCTCGCGGCGCTTCTTGTCCTCGGCGGCGTTGGCCTCGGCGTCCTTGACCATCTTCTGGATGTCGGCTTCCGACAGACCGCCGGAGGCCTGAATCCGGATCTGCTGTTCCTTGCCGGTCGCCTTGTCCTTGGCCGAGACGTTGACGATGCCGTTGGCGTCGATATCGAAGGTGACTTCGATCTGCGGCATGCCGCGCGGCGACGGCGGAATGCCCATCAGGTCGAACTGGCCGAGCACCTTGTTGTCGGCCGCCATTTCGCGCTCGCCCTGGAACACGCGGATGGTGACGGCGTTCTGGTTGTCCTCGGCGGTGGAGAACACCTGGCTCTTCTTGGTCGGGATCGTGGTGTTGCGATCGATGATGCGGGTGAACACTCCACCCAGCGTCTCGATGCCGAGCGACAGCGGCGTCACGTCGAGCAGAAGCACGTCCTTGACGTCGCCCTGCAGTACGCCGGCCTGGATCGCCGCACCGATGGCGACGACTTCGTCCGGGTTGACGCCCTTGTGCGGCTCCTTGCCGAACAATTGCTTCACCACTTCCTGGACCTTCGGCATGCGGGTCATGCCGCCGACCAGCACCACTTCGCCGATTTCGCCGGCGGTCAACCCTGCGTCCTTCAACGCCTTGCGGCACGGCTCGATGGTCTTCTGGATGAGATCATCGACCAGCGCCTCGAATTTGGCGCGCGTCAGCTTCATCGTCAGATGCTTCGGCCCGGTCTGATCGGCGGTGATGAACGGCAGGTTGATTTCGGTCTGCGTGGTCGAGGACAACTCGATCTTGGCTTTTTCCGCGGCCTCTTTCAGGCGCTGCAGCGCAAGCTTGTCGTTGCGCAGGTTGATGCCCTGCTCCTTCTGGAATTCATCGGCCAGATAACTGACGAGCCGCATGTCGAAGTCTTCGCCGCCGAGGAAGGTGTCGCCGTTGGTCGACTTCACCTCGAACACGCCGTCGCCGATTTCCAGAATGGAGATATCAAAGGTGCCGCCGCCGAGGTCGTACACCGCGATGGTGCCGGACTTGGTCTTGTCGAGGCCGTAGGCCAGCGCTGCCGCGGTCGGCTCGTTGATGATGCGCAGCACTTCCAGGCCGGCGATCTTGCCGGCGTCCTTGGTGGCCTGGCGTTGCGCGTCGTTGAAATAGGCGGGGACAGTGATGACGGCCTGTTCGACCTTCTGGCCGAGATGGGCCTCGGCGGTCTCTTTCATCTTCTGCAGGATGAAGGCGGAGATCTGCGAGGGCGAGTAGGTCTTGCCGTCGGCTTCGACCCAGGCATCGCCATTGGATGCCTTGACGATCTTGTAGGGGACAAGCTTCTTGTCCTTCTCCACCATCGGGTCGTCATAGCGGCGGCCGACCAGGCGCTTCACCGCGAAGAAGGTGCGCTCGGGATTGGTCACCGCCTGGCGCTTGGCGGGCTGGCCGACCAGGCGCTCGCCATCGTCGCTAAAGGCGACGATCGACGGGGTCGTCCGCATGCCCTCGGCGTTCTCGATGACTTTCGCTGTCTTGCCATCCATTACGGCGACGCACGAATTCGTGGTGCCGAGATCGATCCCAATGACCTTTCCCATGGTCCTCATATCCTTCTTTTTGCGGCAGGTTGGCTGGGCCCTGACGGCGCACCAATCCCAAACCCCCAACGATCAAATACTCGCGATATTGCGACGGTGAGCCTCATATAGGAGAGGGGGCAGGCCCCGCAAGGACCGGGGCGCAACCTTAGCCCCTGAATTCGCTCAGACTTGGAAGATAGTGTCGGCTTCGGGCCCGGACCGCCCCCGCGGCAAGTCGCCACGAAATCCGGCTCGATCAAGACCGGACCAGGCCGAAAGCATTAGCCGCCCCTGCGGTGTGGCGGTGTCGGTACCCGCAAAGCCCAAGACCATCATGGCGCGCCTGACCCGGAGAGCGGCCGGCGCGATGTGTGGCGGATGCGCTGAACGATAACCTCGTCGTCGGTGACGCGGTAAAAGATCAGATAGGGATACGGGCTGACGGAGAGACGCCGCACGCCTGGAAGGTCGGTCGCTTGCCCAGCGTAAGGGTGCTCCGCCAGCAAGTGGAAAAGGGCCTGAATCCGTTCGCGCATACGGTTCGCGCCCTGGGGCGATTCCGCCTCGATCTAGTCCAGCGCCCTCTCGATCTGCGTCGCCGCGCGCTTCGTGACGTGCAACCTCACACGTCGCGCTTCGCCAGCATCGAGCTGATCTGCTCGTCCGTGGCGAACTCGCCCCGTGCGATCTCCGCATCTGCCTCAGCGAGGTCGGCGCGTTCCTCGGCCGTCAACTGAATGACGGGTTGCTCCTCACCAGCCACCTGTAGAAGCAGGCGCGCAAGCTCGTCCTGAACCTCAGGGGGGAGGGCGCGCACGCTGTCAACCGCATGTTCAAGCAGTTTGGTCATTGTTGAAAGATAGGCCTTTCCCCACTAGCGCGGAAGGATTTTGAGGGACATTCATACACGTCTATTTTATGCTGAAAAGCCGTTTGCGATCAATGGGCTGGGGCTAACGCGCTTTCATCGCGTTAGCTACTGATGCGAGACCCGGCCTGTTGCCGAGACCTCAAACCGGCTAAAAGCGGGGACACTAAACGTGACCCCGGTTAAGGGGGCCGCGACCGGCCGACCATTGAACGGCCTCAATGCAAACCCAGTAGAATTTTCATGAAACCCGTTCGAATCTTCTCCGCGGTTGCCGCGATCCTCACCGCCGTTTGGCTTGCCATTTGCCTGCCCCTGTCACCGGCCTTGGCCGCCGACCCGGTGTTTCCGCCGGGCATGCGGGTCGGTCTGACGCCGCTGGTCGGCCTCTCCCGCGCCAAATCATTTGTCGGCTTCGAGACCGAGGACGGGGGGGTCAAGGTGTTGGTGACGGAGCTGCCGGCCGAGGCCTATGGCGAAGTGGCGAGCGCCTTCAAGGCCAATCCGACTGGCTCCGGCGGCGTCAAGCCGGAGAGCATCGAGACATCCGCGGGGCTTGCATATTACACCGCCGAGAGCGCCAAGGACGGCGCAACCAATGTGCGGCGCTATTCGATGATCCTGCCGGGCGGCACCTTCTCCGGCTATGTCGCCGTGCAGGTGCCCGAGAATGCCAGCAAGATCTACAGCGACGACGCCGTGCGGCAGATGTTTGCGTCCGCCGTGCTGCGCAAGGAAGTTCCGGTCGACGAGCAGCTCGGGCTGATGCCGTTCAAGATCAGCGAGCTCTCTGATTTCAAGAATGTCCGCACGCTGGCGCCGGGTGGCGCCATCATCCTCGCCGACGGCGACGAGACCACCGGCTTCGAGGCCCAACCCTTCATGGTGATCGGCTTGATCGGATCGACGCCGACACAGCCCGACGATCGCGGCCGGTTCGCGCAACAGGCCGCCACCACGATCCCGGGCGTCCGCGACGCGCGGATCACGATGTCGGAGCCGGTCCGCATCGAGGGCGTTCCCGGCTATGAAACCCGCATCGACGCCACCAGCGGCAAGGACAATACTTCCGTCACGGTCGTGCAATGGCTGCGGTTCGGCAATCAGACCACGCTGCGCATCATCGGCAGCTCCCCGCGCGATGTCTGGCCGAAAGCATTCACGCGATTCCGCGCCGTGCGCGACGGCATTCAGCCGCGCGGCTAGGCTTTCGGGATCGCAGATCGCCGCCCGATATTTGCGCCTCTCGCCGGCGCTGATCCTGCTTTACGCTCTCCCGGCGACCTGATTTGCTGGCGCAGGTCTTTTTTCCAGGGAGATGCACCATGTTGGATCGAAGGCAGATTCTCACCGGTCTCGGCGCAGCGGCGATCGCGACCGGCCTTTCAAGCAGGCTTTGGGCGGCGCCTTCCATCAAGCCCGACGAGGCCTCGGCGCTTCTGGTGATCGACGTGCAAAACTGCTTCCTGCCCGGCGGCAGCCTTGCCGTCAAAGAGGGCGAGCAGGTCGTCCCCGTGATCAATCGCATCGCCAAGGCCTTCGTCAATGTGGTGATGACGCAGGATTGGCACACTCCCGGCCATATCTCGTTTGCGTCCGTCCATGCCGGCAAGAAGCCGTTCGAGACGATCGATCTGCCTTATGGCAAGCAGGTGCTGTGGCCCGATCACTGCGTGCAGGGAACCGACGGCGCCTCGCTTTCGAAGGACCTCTCGATTCCGCAAGCCGAGTTGATCATCCGCAAAGGCTTCCACAAGGACGTCGACAGCTACTCTGCCTTCACCGAGGCCGACGGCAAGACCACGACCGGGCTCGCGGCCTATCTCAAGGCGCGCAACATCAAGCGGCTGTTCGTCGGGGGACTGGCGACCGATTTCTGCGTCGCATGGACGGCGCTCGATGGCCGCAAGGCGGGCTTTGAGACCTATGTCGTCGAAGATGCCTGCCGCGGCATCGACACCCAGGGCTCGCTGGCGAAAGCCTGGGCGGACATGGCCAAGGCCGGCGTCAAGCGAATCCAGTCGGCCGATATCGCGGGGTAGCGCGGAAGACGAAATTAGATCGAGTTCGTAGCGACGACGGAAGTGCGCTCCTTCTCCCGCTTGCGGGGGAGGGCTGGGGTGGGGGCCTCCGCAAAACATACTGGTCGAGTGGATAGACTTTCCCCTACCCGCCGCGCTTCGCGCCATAGCCGAAGCTACGCTTCGGCGTTCTCGTCTTTGGATAAGAACGGCCGCCGAAGGCGGCCTACGCTCCCCTGCAAGCGGGAGAGGTAACCAACCTCGTACCCTAGGCCGCGCTGTTCGGCTCGTTGCCGTTGGCCGCCGCCGCGCTTGCCCTGGCGCCGCCCTTGGCGACCGCGACCAGCGCCGGCCGCAGCACGCGATCGCCGATCATGTAGCCGGCCTGCACCACCTGGACCACCGTTCCCGCGGGCACCGAGGGGTCGGGGACTTCGTACATCGCCTGCTGGAAATTCGGATCAAACTTCTCGCCAGAGGGATCGAACTTCTTGACGCCGTTTTTCTCCAGCGCATTGAGCAGCGACCGTTCGGTCAATTCGACGCCCTCGATCAGTGCCTTCAGGCCGGGATCGGCGTTTGCCTTGGCCTCCGCCGGGACCGCATCCAGCGCGCGCTGCAGGTTGTCGGCGATATCGAGCACGTCGCGCGCGAAACCGGTGATGCCGTAGACTCGCGCGTCGCCGACCTCGCGGGCGGTGCGCTTGCGGAGGTTTTCCATTTCCGCCAGCGTCCGCAGCATCTTGTCGCGCGCTTCGGCGGCCTCCTTCGCCAGCGCCTCGACTGAACCGGTTTCGGGATCGTCGGGCATGATGTAGGGTTTTGAAACGACGGGCTCGGGTCCCTGCGCCGGTTTCACCGAATCATCATTCTGCCGGTTGGGGTCGGTCATAGACTGCCTTCTCGCGAAATCGCTGGGATAAATGGGAGTTGCTGGCCGCCATATCGTGCTTTAAACGGCAAAAATCAAGCGCAACTACCCCCTGCGCCGGCCCGGATCAGCCGCCCAGCATCCGGCTGACGATGCGGGCGGCGTAATCCACCGTCGGAATTACCCTGGCATAATTGAGCCGGGTCGGTCCGATCACGCCGAGAACGCCCACAATATGACCGGTAGCGTCGCTGTAGGGCGCGATGATGGTGGAGGAACCGGACAGCGAAAACAGCTTGTTCTCCGACCCGATGAATATTCGCACGCCCTCGGCGCGCTCGGCGCGGCCGAGCAGATCGATCACGCCGCGCTTGGTTTCGAGATCGTCGAACAACAGCCGCACCCGCTCCAGGTCTTCCAGCGCATGCAGGTCTTCCAGGAGATTGGCGTGACCGCGCACGATCAGCTGGCGGTCGTCGCTTTCGCCGCCGGACCAGCTTGCGATCCCGGCGGCGATCACCTTCTGCGTCAACTGGTCGAGTTCGGCGCGACTTGCCGTCAGCGCGGTTTCAAGCTCGAGCCGCGCTTCCGCGAGCGTCCGTCCCCTGATCCGCGAATTGAGGAAATTGGTGGCCTCGGTCAGCGCGGAGGAGGGCACTCCGGGCGGCAGCGTCAGCACGCGGTTCTCGACCTGGCCGTCCTCGCCGACCAGGACCACCAGCGCCCGCTCCGGTTCCAGCCGCACGAACTCGATGTGCTTCAGGCGCGAATTGGATTTTGCAGTGAGCACCACGGCCGCCGCACGGGTCAGGCCGGATAGCCGCGTCAGGGCCTCGCCGAGGGCTGCCTCGACCGACTGCGCCCGGCCGACGGAGGCAAGCTGGCTCTGGATCGACTGCCGCTCCGCCTCGGTGAGGTCGCCAAGCTGCATCAGGGCGTCGACGAAAAACCTCAAGCCGAATTCGGTCGGCAGCCGGCCCGCCGAGGTATGCGGCGCGTAGATCAGGCCGAGTTGTTCGAGATCGGCCATCACATTGCGCACCGAGGCCGGCGACAACGGCACCGCGATCAGCCGCGAGATGTTGCGCGAGCCGACCGGCTCGCCGGTCGCCAGGTAACTCTCGACGATTTGGCGGAAAATGTCGCGCGAGCGCTCGTTGAGCTGGGCCAAGCCCGCATTCGGCGCGATCAGACCGATGGGATCGTGATGGGCCACGACGTACTCCTTAACACCACGCCTAATCTGTCCATGTCGGGGGCCGGTTACAAGCAGGCATTAGCACCTTAAGGGGTGGCAAAAGCCTTGCCGCTGCCCGTTCCCCCTCCTACAAGCACCGCCAGTCAGTCTTTATTGCATTTTCGGAGGATTTCTCATGCGGCCAAGCCGCCGTGCGCCGGATGAACTGCGCGCCGTGTCGCTGGAACGCGGCGTGGTCAAATATGCCGAGGGTTCCTGCATGGTTAAATTCGGCGACACCCATGTGCTGGTCACCGCCACGCTGGAAGAGCGGCTGCCGCCCTGGCTCAAGGGCCAGGGCCGCGGCTGGGTCACCGCCGAATATGGCATGCTGCCGCGGGCGACGCTGGAGCGCACCCGCCGCGAGGCGTCCGCCGGCAAGCAAGGTGGCCGCACCGTCGAGATCCAGCGCCTGATCGGCCGCTCGCTGCGTGCCGCGATCGATCTCGAGGCGCTCGGCGAGCGCCAGATCACGGTCGACTGCGACGTGCTGCAGGCCGATGGCGGCACCCGCACCGCTTCGATCACCGGCGCCTGGGTCGCACTCGCCGACTGCATCTCGTGGATGAAGGCGCGCAACATGATCAAGACCAACGTGCTGCGCGACAATGTGGCGGCGATCTCCTGCGGCATCTATGGCGGCGTCCCGGTGCTCGACCTCGATTACGCCGAGGATTCGGAAGCCGACACCGACGCCAATTTTGTCATGACCGGCGATGGCCGCATCATCGAGGTGCAGGGCACCGCAGAAAAAACGCCGTTCTCGGAAGGTGAATTTCTGGCGCTGATGGCGCTGGCACGCAAAGGCGTGGCGCGGCTGGTAGACCTGCAGAAAATGGCCGTGGCATAGTTCAAGGGCATGCACCGTCGAATTACCGGAAAACTCGTGATCGCGACCCACAATCCCGGCAAGCTCGCCGAGATGCGCGAACTGCTGGCGCCGCACGGCGTGGAAGCGATTTCGGCGGGCGAGCTCGGCCTCGGCGAGCCCGAGGAGACCGGCGACAGCTTTGTCGCCAACGCCCGGATCAAGGCGATCGCGGCGGCGAAGGCCGCGCGGCTGCCGGCCTTTGCCGACGATTCCGGCCTCGCGGTTGACGCGCTCGACGGCGCGCCGGGAATTTTCTCCGCGCGCTGGGCCGGCCCGACCAAGGATTTTGGCGTGGCGATGAGCCGGATCGAACGGCTGCTGCAGGAGCGCGGCGCGAAAGCGCCGGCGCAGCGAAAGGCGCATTTCGTTTCCGCGTTGTGCGTCGCCTGGCCTGACGATCATCTCGAGGAGGTCGAGGCGCGCGCCGACGGCACATTGGTTTGGCCGCCGCGCGGAACGGCCGGCTTCGGCTACGATCCGATGTTCATGCCCGATGGATTTACGCGTACCTTCGGCGAGATGACTGCCATCGAAAAACACGGCCTGCCGCCGCTCGGCCTCGGCCTGTCGCACCGCGCCCGCGCCTTCGTCAAACTGGCGGAGATCTGCCTTGACTAGCGCCCCCCACCCCGGCCCCCCGATCAAGTCGGGGGCAGGCTCTCCGCCGCAGGCGGGAGAGAGCGACAAAGCGGCGTTCGGCGTCTATGTGCACTGGCCGTTCTGCCTGTCGAAATGTCCCTATTGCGATTTCAACAGCCATGTCCGGCATGCGCCCGTTGACGAGGAACGGTTCGCCCGCGCGTTTGCCCGCGAGATCGAGACCACGGCGGCGCGCACGCCCGGTCGCGAAGTCTCCTCGATCTTTCTCGGCGGCGGCACGCCGTCGCTGATGAAGCCGCAAACCGTCGGCGCGATCCTGGACGCGATCGGCAAGCATTGGCGCGTCGCGCGCGATGTTGAGGTGACGCTCGAGGCCAATCCCACCAGCGTCGAGGCGACGCGCTTTGCAGGTTACCGCTCAGCCGGCGTCAACCGGGTGTCGCTCGGCGTGCAGGCGCTGGACGACGCCTCATTGAAAGCGCTCGGTCGGCTGCACTCGGCGCGCGAGGCGCTGGACGCGGTCGCGATCGCGCGCCAAGCGTTCGATCGCTACTCGTTCGACCTGATCTACGCCCGCCCCGACCAGACGCCGCAGATGTGGGCGGATGAGTTAAAGCTCGCCATCTCGGAAGCGGCCGAGCACCTGTCGCTCTATCAGCTGACGATCGAGGAGGGCACGCCGTTCTTCGGCCTGCACGCCGCGGGCAAACTGCAAACGCCGGATGAAGCCACCGCACGCGCTCTCTACGACGTCACGCAGGAAGTCTGCGGCAGCCATGGCCTGCCGGCCTACGAGATATCCAATCACGCGCGCGCGGGCGCGGAGTGCCGGCACAATCTGGTCTATTGGCGCGGCGAACAATATGCCGGCATCGGCCCCGGCGCGCATGGCCGGCTCGACATCGACGGCATCCGGCACGCCATATCAACCGAAAAGCGTCCCGAGGCATGGTTGATGCGGGTCGAGGCCAATGGCCATGGCGTCGTCACCGACGACCGCCTCAACAGCGGGGAACGCGCCGACGAATTCCTGCTGATGGGGCTGCGGCTCGCCGAAGGCATCGACCCCAAACGCTACGCGGATCTGTCCGGCCGCGCGCTCGACCCGCGCCGCATCGCGGTGCTGCGCGAGGAGGGCGCGATCGTCGTCGACGAGAGCGGCTGGTTGCGCGTGACGCAGGCCGGATTTCCGGTGCTCGACGCGGTGGTCGCGGATCTCGCTGCTTAACGTCGCCCCTGCGAAAGCAGGGGCCCATAACCACAGGACTGAGTTGTTGCGGAAGGAAGGTAACTCCTTCCCTGCCCGAACGAGAGGCCGCGGCGTATGGGCCCCTCCTTTCGCAGGGGCGACGGCAAGCTACGCGCCAAAACTCTTCGGCGATCCCGCGACCGGCGTGCCGCCGCCCGTACCCACGCGCATCACGGCGAGGCCGCGCTCGTTGGTGCCGTCGGCGCGGAATCGAAACAGGCCGTCGATACCGGCAAAGCCCGATGGATTGGTCAGCACCTCCGGCGAGAACCGCTGGCCGCCCTGGGTGCGCGCCAATGCGGCGACCAGCGCCACCGCGTCATAGGCGAGCGTCGCCGTGCGCACCGGCTCGCCGCCGAATTTGGCGCGGTAGCGGTTGGAGAACGCGCGGAAACCGGCCGGATCCGGCGCGGCGTAGAGGCCGCCCTGCAGCGAGGGGCTGGCGAACACCCGCGGATTGTCCCACAGCCCGGTGCCGAGCAACTGAATATTCCGCAAATTGGCGCCGGCCGCGGTCAGCGCATCGGCGGTCGCCACCACCGAGTCGCCATCGTCGGCGATGAACAGCGCATCCGCCGAACCCAGCGCCTGCGCAACCGTGCGTGCCGGCGTGGCGCGGTCGGCGCCGTATTTTTCGAACGCGACGACGCGGCCGCCACGGCGGGGCACCGCCTGCTTGAAGGTCGCCTCTACCACATTGCCATAGGCATTGTCGGGCAATAGCGCCGCGAACGATCGCTTGCCGATGCTGGCGGAATATTCGACGATCCGGTTGACGTCGGATTCCGGCAGGAAGCTCAGGAGATAGACGCCGCGTCCGGCCACGCTCGAATCGGTCGAGAACGCGATCACCGAGACGCCGCGCGCACGCGTGAGCTGCGCGGTCGCCGGCACCGACAGTGCAAACAGCGGACCGAGGATGATCTCGGCGCCCTGCTCGAGCGCCTGCTGCGTGCCCTGGCCCGCGCCTTGCGGATTGCCGCCGTCATCCTTGATCAACAACTGGATGTTGGGATTCTGGAATTCCGCCAGCGCCATCTCGGCGGCATTCTTCATCGATTGCGCCGCGACGCCGGCGTTGCCTGCGGCCGACAGCGGCAGGATCAATCCGACCTTGACTTGCCCGGTGCCCGCCACCAGGCCCTGCTGAGGCGCCCCCGAGGGACCGGACTGCGAACTGAACGGATTGGAAAACTGGCTAAGGCCGGAGCAAGCCCCAAGCAGGGGCGCGCCAAGAATCAGGCCAACCGCCGTCCGCCGGGTTGTCCCCGAAGACCGGGACTTAGCCAGATCCTTGGGCAGATCCTTGGGGTTTCGCGGGCCCACCATCGTATCTCTTCTCTTGACCGACCGAGATCGGTCAGGATTTCAAACCTCCCGAGATCAGGAGGTGGGATTCAGGCATATTGTCGACGAATAGTTAACCAAAACAAAAGGATTATGGCGCCCTGGCGTGGACCCGGGTTGCAGGACCCTGGTTCCTCACCGCTGTGCGGCCCGGTATTCCAGGCACGCACGATTGTGGCGTAAGCGCTGGG
>Ga0209422_1000187_pt1 | contig 15246 bp, 12 predicted proteins | sample BlaSpr_A8_OM2_M3_FD_187983 | JGI IMG/M metagenome (GOLD analysis project Ga0209422, IMG submission 187983) | Forest soil microbial communities from Thunder Bay, Ontario, Canada - Black Spruce, Ontario site 2_A8_OM2_M3 (SPAdes) (version 2) | ecosystem: Environmental > Terrestrial > Soil > Boreal... | reverse complement strand
TGGAGCGCTGCGGCGTCAGATGCTCGCGAAATCCGAATTCGTCGAACACCTTGAGCGCATCGGTTGCGAGAATTTGCTGCGGGGTGTGGCCGGAAAACAGCGTCAGCAGGATCGCGATCAGTCCGCGCACGATATGCGCGTCGCTGTCGCCGAGGTATTTGAGCAGCGGCTCGCCGGCCTTGCTGCGCTCAATCTTCCTGGCGAGCCAGACCTGGCTGGCGCAGCCCTGCACCTTGTTGGCGGCGGAATGCTCGGCCTCCGGCAAGGGATCGAGCGTGCGGCCGAGTTCGATGACATACCGGTAGCGATCGTCCCAATCGTCCAGCAGCGCAAAATTGTCCCTGATTTCGTCGATCGTCATCGTGTCCCGCTCGATTCCCAGGGCCATATATAGGATCGCCGGCGATCGAAAGCGAGTTCGTCCGATCAAAATGAAAGCGGTTTTTCGGTATTTTTCAAGGCGCCGGCGGCAGATGCCACTCGGCCACCAGGTCATCCGGCGTCAGCGTGTCGCGCGGCGCCTCGGCCGTGAGCGAGGCGTCGACTGCGCCGCCGCCGATCGAGCCGGTAGGCTCGGAGGCGCGCTTGTCGGTGATGATCTGATAGAGCTTGCGCGCGCCCTCCTGGGCGCGGTGTCCGATCACGGTCGCGGCCTGGCCGCCGACTTCGCACGCAGCGGGCTGGCGCTTGCAGAACTGGCTCATGTCCGACACCGCGGCAGTCGCAGCCGACACGGCTTCCGACGCGTTCACCTGCGGCAGTTTGTCCGATTCAGGCGTCTTCTCTCGGGGCAGCAGCACGAGCACCAGCCCGAGCCAGAATACCATGCGGAGCAGAAAAAACATCTCGCGATCCCGGCCGTGTCTTTTGGTTCCGTTGCGGTTGATCCCGCAATCGGTCCCTGACTAACAGTCGTCGATAAAGCGCAAGTATTTGCATTGAGGTTAAATCGCCGAAAATTCGCGAAAAATCCCAATGATTGGATTCGGTGTAAATTTTCGATTGATGGCGATTCTCGGCAAAATCACGGAGTTCGCCGGCAGCTACCATTTCGAAACCATATCGGTAGCGGCCTGGAAACCCGACGTTCACCATCTGCGTTGAATGAAGGGTTGCGGGTAGCGCGAAAACCCCGCGAAGATGCCGTCCTTGGTGCCGGACCTGCCTGCCTTAGCGTTCGCTTAATTTCGCTCTGACACGGTGGGCCAACGATAATGGGGGCGTTCCGGCCCGTCTGTTTGACGTTTGGCCGAAGCGCGAGAGCTGTGACAGTTTTGAATATCATCCGCGATTGTCTTGATGCGCTGCTGCACCCCTCGGCGCGCTACGACGCGCTGACGCGCGCGCGCCATCGCGCCTTCATGGCGCCGCGGCTGATGGGCAGTCTCGCCGCCTTCGCGGCGTTCCCGGTCTATCTGGCGATGCGCGGCGCGCCCACGGCGCTCGAGGTCGCTGCCTTCGCGTGGCTGATCGCGCCGATCCTGCTGTCGTGGTTCCTGTCGCGCACCGGCCGCTACGAGGGCGCGCATGTGCTGTCGTCGCTGGCGCTGGCGGGCCTCGTGATGACGCTGGCCATGACCACCGGCGGCATCGAATCCTTTGCCGCGATCTGGCTGGTCGTTGTTCCGCTCGAGGCGGCGCTTTCGGCATCGCGCCGCGTGGTGGCGTTCGCCTCCGCGCTGGCGCTGTCATGTGCCGCGCTCCTGATCGTATCAGGACATTTCGGCGTGTTGCCGCCGGTTGACGCGAACCCGCAGCTGCGCAACGTGTTCATGGCGTTCGGCGTGGCATCGGCGACGCTTTACGCCGCCGGCCTTGCGTTCGCCGTCGAATCGCTGGCGCGCACCAGCGTCTCGCTGCTCTATGTCGAGGAGGACCGCTATCGCCTGCTGGCGCGCAACATGAGCGACGTGATCTCGCGGCATCGCCGCAACGGCGCGGTGCAGTTCATTTCGCCCGCGGTGGAGGCGATGCTGGGCACCCAGTTGCCCCGCCTGCTCGGTCACGGCCTGTTCGACCGGGTCCACGTCGCCGACCGGCCGGCCTATCTCACCGCGCTTTCGGAGGCGGCGCGCGGCGGCGAGGCCCGCAGCGTCGAATTCCGTCTGCGGCGCGATGCGCCGAAGGGCAGCGAGCGCGGCCATCATCAGGATTTCATCTGGGTCGAGATGCGTTGCCGGCCGCTGGAACAGCCGTCGCCGGCCGCGACGGCGGACGCCGAGGTGGTCGCGGTGATGCGCGACGTCACCGATCGCAAGATCCAGGAACAGGCGCTCGATCTGGCGCGAACTGCCGCCGAACAGGCGGACGCCGCCAAGACGCGCTTCCTCGCCACCATGAGCCACGAGCTGCGCACCCCGCTCAACGCCATCATCGGCTTCTCCGAGATGATCGTTCAGGAGGACGCGCTGATGGTGGACGCGGCGCGCCGCAAGGAATATGCGCAGCTGATCAACGATTCTGGCCAGCATCTGCTGTCGGTGGTCAATGGCATCCTCGACATGTCGAAGATGGAGTCCGGCAATTTCGAAATCTCGCCGGAGGCGTTCGCGCCGCGGGCCGCGCTGGCCAATTGCTGCAGCCTGCTGGCGTTGAAGGCGCGGGAAAGCGGCATCGAGCTTGCGACCCGGATCCCCGAGGATCTGCCGGTCATGACCGGCGATCCGCGCGCGTTCAAGCAGGTCGCGCTCAATCTCGTCTCCAACGCCATCAAATTCACCGAGCGCGGCGGCAAGGTGACGGTTTCCGCCGGCGTCGAGGGATCGCGGCTGTTGCTGCGCGTCACCGACACCGGCGTCGGCATCGCCGCCGACGATCTCAAGCGGATCGGCGATCCCTTCTTCCAGGCCGGCAAGACCTATCAGCGGCGGCACGAAGGCACCGGACTCGGGCTGTCGATCGTGAAGAGCCTGGTCGCCCTGCATGCCGGCGAGCTGACCGTCCAGAGCAGGATCGACGAAGGCACCACCGTCACCGTCACGCTGCCGCTGGCGTACACGCCGCCTTCGAAACAGCCGTCAAACATCGCAACGCTTAATCCGGCGTCGCGACAAGCTGCCCCCGACCAAGCCCTTCAGGTGAAGAAAAGTGCCTAGAAAAAATACCAGAGATGACGGCATGCCGCGCCGCCGCCGCGGCGCTCGCGCGGTTGAGCTCGATGTCGACGCCGAGCGCGGCCTGGTGATGCGCATCTTGCTGCGCAGCCCGAAAGACGCGATCGCAGCGGCCCTGGCGTTTGCCGCGGTCAGCGCCATCATTGCCAACGCGCTGTTCCTGCAAACCGGGCACCATCCGGCGCCGATGTTCGGCTCGGTGGTCGTGATGCCGGCGCCGGGGCTGGCGGCGGTCAACCCGTTGCCGCGTCCGCGGCCGGTCGAAGCCGACGTCACGCTTGCAGAGCCGAAACTCGCTTTGGATCCGAAGCCCATCGAAAAGCCCGCCGAGCCGAGGCCCGCCGATCCCCTGACCAGCCTGGTCAAGGCGACCAGCGCGGCGCCGGTGGCCCCTCCCGCTGCGCTGCGGCCGCCGGCGCCGATCCCGGCCCCCCGCGCCGAGACGCCGGCCAATGCGGCCGCGCGCCGCGTGGCGGCGGTGCAGCGCGCGCTCACCGAAAACGGCTATGGCCAGTTGCGGCCGACCGGGACGGTCGGCCCTGACACCCAGGCCGCAATCCAGAAGTTCGAGCGGGACCGCAAGATCCCGCTGACCGGACAGGTCTCGGATCGCCTGGTGCGCGAACTCGTTGCGGTGATCGGCCACCCGATCGACTAGCACGGCCCGTCCGGACACGGCTGTTCTGGACAAACCTGATCCCCACTGGCACCTTCGCAAGATTGGTCGGCGCGAACAGGCGTGCTGAAACGCGCGAGTTTGCTTACCCGGGGGAAACCCAGTTCTTTAAGGATCGTTGCGCGACCTGTCATCGGAGGAAGCCATGTCCAGACGCCTGTTGATCATCGCCAGCCTGTTTGTGTTTTCAATTTCCGGTTCACTTGCGCAAACACCGTCACCCGACGCCATGGCGGCAGCGCGCAGCCTGGTGACCACCATGAAACTATCCGATCAATACAAGGCGCTGCTGCCGGCCATCCTGCTGACGCTGAAGCCCGCGCTGACACAGGACAGGCCGGAGATCGAACGCGATTACGAAGCGTTGATGCCAACGATGGTGGATGCGTATACGCCATACTACACGGCAATGGTCGATGCCGTCGCTACCGTCTATGCCAACAATTTTACGGTCGACGAGCTGCACCAGATAGAGGCGTTCTATCGCCAGCCGGCCGGGCAAAAGCTGCTGCAAAAGGCGCCGGCGCTTGCGCAGCAGAGCAATCAGGTCGGCCAGGAATCGAGCCGCAAGGCGGCCGATGATCTGCGCGCTCGTCTTACCGAGGCGCTGCGCCAGAAAGGGCACAAATTGTGAGATCGCGTTGCGCGGCGAGCCTGTCCGACCGCGCCTCAAGGCCAAACCAGGGCGTGTACTCATAAATCCGCCATGTCGGCTTTACCCCCAAAAACGGACATCGCCGGGTGACCGCCGCATGTCCGTTTTGTGCCACAAGGAGACTCATGCGCCGCAGCAAATAGCATCTCTATTCGATCACCTCGTCGGCGATCAGGAGCAGCCCTGACGGCACCTCGATGCCGAGCGCTCGCGCCGTTTTAAGGTTGATGACGAAATCGAACTTGGTCGACTGGAGCACCGGTAGCTCGGCGGGCTTTGCGCCCTTGAGGATGCTGCCGGTATAGACGCCGACTTGATGAAACATGTCCGCAAGGTCGCTTCCATAGCTCATTAGCCCGCCGGCTGCCGCAAGTTCACGGACCGAATAAGCCGCCGGAATTTGGTGGCGCGCCGTTAAGGCGGCAAGTTGCGCGCGCTGGCTGACGAAGAAAGCGTCGCCAGCAACGAAGAGGGCATCGGGGTGCTCGCGCGCAAGGGTAGCAAAGGCCGCGTCTATCTCGCCGATCGTACTGGCGTTGAGGACCTGGATTTGCAGACCGATGCTGGGGGCGGCTTCTTGCACGTCCCGTAACGTGGTCTCGGCGACCGCCGCATTCTCCGGATTGAGGAGAACGGCAATACGAACGGCCTTGGGCACCAAGTCATGCAGGAGCCGCAGCCGCTTGGCCACCACCTCGTGGACGAAAAAATTGACGCCGGTCGCATTGCCGCCGGGCCGGGCGAGGCTCGCGACAAGACCATACTGGACCGGGTCACCGCCGACGCCGAAGACGATCGGGATCGTCGCGGTTGCAGATTTGGCCGCGAGCGCGGGCACGTTGCCGGGCGCGGCGATCACCGCCACTTGTCGGCGAACCAGATCGGTCACCAGCGCCGGCAGGCGATCGTATTGGCCCTCCATCCAGTGGTACTCGACTGTCACGTTCTGGCCGTCGACGTAGCCGGTTTCGTTGAGACCCTTGCGGAAGGCAGCCGCAAAGCGCGCGGAGGCGTCGGCCGACCCGTCTCGGATAAACCCAACCACCGGCATCGCCGACGACTGCGCAAGCGCAGTGAGCGGCCACGCCGCTGTCGCTCTGCCAAGTAGGGTGATGAAAGCGCGGCGCTGCATGTCCACCCCCCAAGCTCAGGAAGCGGCATACTAGCTGCTAGAATGAGTACATTGATAGGGGCTGAAAACGTTATCGGAGGCTCTACCGCAGTGCGCGGCCGATGTCTCAGATGGGTCCATTTTCGACCGATTCAACGTGGCTTTGCGATGTCCGATCATCCCCCGGAAGCGGACATCGGGACCGCTGGCATTTATGAGTACACGCCCCAAGGTGCACACGACGGCTGCCTTGATTGCCGGATCAGGCTGCCCCGACTTCCGCCGGAGCTTGCCCGCAACGATGGCGCGATCACGCCTTGGCGGGTTCGACCGCCATCGTTTGCGCCTCGCTCACATCGACAAACAGATTGGGGACCTTTCGGGCCCGATCCAGAAACCATGCCAATGCGACCATGATCCCGATGCCGCCGAAGCTGACCAGCAGTTGCATCAATACGCCATGGGAATACTGAACCAGGATCCAGTGCGCTCCGAACGACAGGAATACGCCGAAGCAGAACAGCGGCAGCGAATGCTGACCGCACAGGATCATCGGACGCAGCCATTTGGAGGCGAGGATCTCCGCCTTGCGCGGGAAAAACCGCGAGACCACCAGCGCCACGGCGAGGAAGTGCGTGAAACGCAGCATATCGAGGTCGGTCTTGTCGATCGGATAGATCGCCTTGATCATCCATTTCGGAATCAGGGATTCCAGGAACGCGCTGTGCCAGGTCATCACGATCAGGAACGCGAAGGCGATCCACGCAAAGGCCACCGCCAGCGCCGCGCGCGACCGCATCAGGAACTGCAGTTGGGCGATGCCGCCAACGCCACACCATGCCGCGAACACGAACATCAATTGCCAGGCGAACGGATTGAAATACCAGTGTGTCCCGGGCGGATAGGAAGCCAGATTCCAGTCGAATATGCGCGCCCCGATGTACAGCAGGATCGAGCCGAGCAAGGTCCAGTTCGGGCGGCGCAACAGGCACCACAAAATCAGCGGCGAAGCGGCCACCAGCGAGATATAGAGCGGCAGCACGTCGAGGTCGACCGGCTTGTAGCGCAGCGTGAGCGCCTGCCCGATCAGAACGTCCGGGTGCTGGAGAAAATTGTGGACGTTGAATTCGTCCTCATACATCGGGTTGTCGAATTTCCTCACCGTGCGCGCGATCTGCGCCGTGAACAGCAGGAACAGCATGATGTGGGCAACGTACATTTGCCAGACGCGTGTCCACAGCCGCTTGAGGGCAGCGAGAAATTGGCCGGCGCCGATGATCGGACCATAGATGTAGCCGGCCAGATAACCGGAAATGAATACGAAGACCTCGGCGGCATCGCTGAAGCCGTAATTGCGCAGCGTCAACCAGGCCACGAAGTCGTCGGGAACGTGATCGAGGAAGATCATCCACAGACCGACGCCGCGAAACAGATCGAGCCGGAGATCGCGCTCGACGGCATGCGAGAGAGCTGGTTTATCCTGATTGGCCATCATGCCTTATCCATGTTGTCGTGTGTCGCCCGAGAAAATGATCGATGCATCAGGTCCGCTGTCGAAAACCTTGAGGACCCATCAGCTAAAAACAGTCGTTCTGGTCGATTGACCCGGCGCTCATTGATACCTGCCCGGAAACCCGCGTCAATGTCCGGGAGCGGGTCATTCACGGCAGAAACGTCGTTTCGGCGCTGCGTCCGGGTTTTTCCCGCTCGTCGATCCGACACTAGCCTCGATACGGGTGCTGGCCTATCGTCCGCCCCATGCGATTGAAATCGAGCATATGGGTGGCGGCTTATTTGCGGCGCTGCCAGACCGCGGGCGTATTCGGTGCGGTGCGCCGGCGCGGCGCGGAGGAGGCGGGCGCGGTTTTTGTCAAGGTGGCGCTGCTCGATGGCAATGCCATGCTTTATATCCCGGCCCCGCAAACGGTTTATGACGACAGCCGGCCGATCGAGCGCTTTTTCATGCCGACGTCGAAGGAGCCGGTGCCCGAATCCTCGGTGGAAGAGCGTCTGGCCAAGGAAATCCGGTTCGATCCCGACGCCTGGATCGTGGAGACCGAGGACCGGGCGGGGCGGCATTTTCTCGATCTGGCGCGGGCCTAGAGCGGGGTGGGCTTTCGCTTCAAAACGCTTCAGCCTTCGGAGCCGGTGCGTTTGGCGATGGCCGAGCCGGGCTGTTGCGCCGGGTTGCGCGGTTGCGCCGGCGCCGATCGTGCGCGGTTGCGCTCGTCGTCGTAAAGCGAGGGACGGAATTTGGCGCGGGTGACGGCAAGCGTCGCGCCGCGCCAGGCCGCCAGCATGACCAGGGCGGATCGCTCGCTCAAGCGGTCGTAAAGCCGCGACAGCCGGTAGACGGTGTGCACCGAGGATCCGAATTCGGGCTTGAGAAACAGCAATACCCGCTGAAACACCGCGCTCGGCATGTCCAGCGCCCGCGCCGCGCAGGCGAGCGGCTCGCCGCCGGGATCGTCGACCAGCTGGCGGGCAACCCGCCATGGCAGGATCAGCGCCTCGGACACTTCCAGCGTGAAGTTCTCGACGTCGGCGGCAAACGCCGCCATCTCCAGCGTCTCGACGGCGCGTTGCGCGCGGGCGGCGGGAATGCGCGCCGCCGCGCGTAACGGCGTGTCCTGCAGATTGTGCAGGATGAGCGCGCGTTCGCGGGCGTCGGCGCGCGAAAACATGTCGTGGATTTCGGCCGCGTCCTTCGGCTGCATCGACAGGTTCGCTTGCATCCGTAATTGCGCTTCGGTGGGCACCTTGACCGGCGGCGCCGCCGGTGGGGCTGCCGGAATCTCGGAAGCCATCGGCACGTGCTGGTCGAAACTTGCCGGCTTCAGGCCGAGCTTTCGCTGAATTTCGGCCGGGGTGCCCGGATAGACCGAGAGCCGGGCGCGAACCGCCGCGCGGGTCGCGTCGTCGACCTCGTCGATCAGCCGCGACGTCAGCTCGACGAACTGCCGCTCTTCGTCGCCGCTGTGCGCATTGGCCTGAACATAAAGATCGGTCAGCACGCGCAACAAGGTGGGCCTGATATCGACGCCCTCGCGGCGGGAGAGCGTCATCAACCCGTCGAAGCCGGGAAACAATGGTGATGCGGTCATGTCAGGGTACGCGACTGAGTAATTCTCGCGTCAAGCCTACGTCGGTTGCTTTAACAGCTCGTTAAGGAAAACAATTCGTGAAGAAAACCGCACCATTCAAGGCCTGCTGTACCACCGCGGGCCAGGCTCCCGCGCCCGGCTGAAATCGAATCTCGCGGGGCGCGGCAAATTAAGACTGCGTTAACCACGTCCTGATCTTAATAAAGACAAGTCGCCGGCGAGACCCGAAAGCGGCAACCAGAGAGATGAGCTTGACATGAGCACCATCATTGAATTTCCGGCGGAAGCGGGAACGCGGCGGCTGGGATCGACCATCGATGGCGCGCCACGCGAAGGCATGGGAACGATCCTGATCCTTCCCGTCGTCCGGATCGAACGCGAGCCCGACGAAACCAGCGGCGGCGGACCGGAAGAGGGCGCAGCGTCAGGTGGCCGTCGCCGTCGACGCTGACGTCAGGAATTTCGAAATGCCCGCGGCGCGCTTTCCGATCCGGACCACGCGGCAGCCCCGGATCAACTCGCCGGTGCTGGCGCTGGTTCTGGCAGGCGCAACACTCGGCGGCTGCAGCGGCGGCGATTTCGGCCGCACCCGGCAGGATTTCATCAACGACGACATGCATCGCTGGATCGGCGGTGAGGCCACCGGCAGCATCGGCCTGCGCGCGTCGCAATTCCAGCTCACCGACAACGAACGGCTGCTTCGCGACCTGGCGTACCCGCTGATCGAGCCGCCGCATTCGCGACCGGCCTGGCGAAGCGTGTTCGGCGATTACAAGCCGCTGCCCTCGCCATGGCGGCAGGACGTGGTGTTCGACCGCACCGAATACGGACGTGCGTTGATCGACGAGCCGCACCGCTCGCACACCTCGCGCTACGCCCAGCTGATGGACGACGTGCGCGACGACATTACCCGGTTCGAACCGTTCTTCGCCGACGCCGTGCGGGTGATCGATCTCGACAGGAAGCGCAATGCCGCACTGGCGCATGTTTCGGCCTTGACGCCGCGCGAACGCGATGACGCCGTCGCCCGGATGCAGGAGAACAGCCTGATCGTGCAGTGGGTGCAGCAATGCCTGGAGCGGCGGGTCTCGTCGTACCGCTGGGCGCTGGAGCGGCTGGTGATCCAGGCGCCGGATAATCTGGCGGCCGACGCCGACCGGTTAATCGGCGAACTGGCCGCGCAGACCGCCAATCCGCCGGTCGCGGCGCAGCCGGTGATGGGCGGTGCCGTGAGCGTGCGCGGCTGATATCGGAGCGATGAATCGCGATCAGCCGTAGGATGGGTGGAGCTCTTGCGATACCCGTCACGTGATATTGAATCTGCTTACGAAGATTGCAGGAGGACTGAAATGGCAAAGGGATATTGGATCACCCTTTATCGCTCTATTTCCGATCCGACAGCGCTTGCGGCGTACGGAAAGCTCGCCGGGCCAGCCATCATCGCCAATGGTGGCCGCTTTCTTGCGCGCGGCGAAGCCGTGAAGGCCTACGAACAAGGGATTGTTCAGCGCGCCACAGTGACGGAGTTCGATAGCGTCGAACAGGCGGTCGCCGCCCACAATAGTCCCGCCTATCAAGAGGCATTGAAAGCACTCGGCAATGCGTGCGAACGGGACGTTCGTATTGTCGGAGGAGTGGACTGACGCGGATACGGCTATCGGCCGGGTTTCCGAGGGACTCGACAAGGCTTCGAAGGGCTGCGGGAACGGTTTCTCGGGTGAAGGCGCGCCGATTGGCGCGCAGCTACCCACTACCAATGCCGAGGTCCGTCAACGCACGCACCCTCGGCCCCTGAGCACTGATTGGGCGCACGAGCCCGGCTTAGCCACCGCTTCTGGCGCGAAGCGGACATTTGGCAGGTAATGTCGGCCAGGTGCAATGACCGGCACCAGCCCACTCCGCTCTGCGCTGTTAGGCAGCCGTCGTCGGCCGCCCGGCCGGTGGATGCGGCTCTTTACCAGAGCCGCCGAAGCGCGCCTTCACGCGTTCGCGCAATTGCTGGAACGTGACGTATAGCATCGGCACCAGGAAGATCCCGATCGAACTCGCGGCCAGCATACCGCCGAACACCGCGGTGCCGACGGCGCGCCGACTAAGCTCCGCAGCACCGGTGGCGATGACCAGCGGCAGCAAACCGAGAATGAAGGCGATCGAGGTCATCATCACCGCGCGGAACCGGGTCTGCGCGCCGAGGATCGCCGCCTCGTCGATCGCCATGCCGACCTCGCGCCGCTCCTTGGCGAATTCGACGATCAGAATGCCGTTCTTGGCGGCGAGCGCGATCAGAACCACGAGCCCGATCTGGCCGTAGAGATCGAGATTGAGGCCGGCAATCTTGATGCCGAGGTAAGACCCGAGTACGCCGACGACGACCGACAGCAGCACCGGAATCGGGATCGTCCAACTTTCATAAAGCGCTACCAGGAACAAATAGGCGAACAGCACCGCGAGCGCGAGGATGATGCCGGTTTGGCCGGACGCCTGTTGCTCCTGATAAGCGGTGCCGGTCCATTCGAAACTGTAGCCCGCCGGTAGCGTTGCATTGGAAATCTCCGTCATGGCGGCGAGCGCCGTCCCCGAAGAGATGCCAGCCGCCGGGCTGCCGTTCACTGTGACAGAGCGGTAATTGTTGTATCGGGTGATGACCTGAGGTCCCGTCACGATCTTGAGGCTGGCGATGGATCGCATCGGCACCATCTGACCGGTGCCGTTGCGCACATATATTTGCCAGATGTCCGAAAGGTCGCCGCGATCGGATGCCTCGCCCTGGACGTTGACTTGCCAGGTGCGGCCGTAGAGATTGAAGTTGTTGACGTAGATGCCGCCGAGCGTCGCCTGCAGCGCGGTGAACACATCGCTTATGTTGAGACCGAGCGCCTGCGCCTTGGCGCGGTCGATGTCGAGATAGACCGACGGATTGGTCGCTGTGAAGGTCGAGAACACACGCGTGAGCCGCGGGTCGCGGTTGGCGGCGCCGATCAGCCCGCTGGTGACGCTGCCGATCGCGGCCGGGTCCTGTCCCTCCAGCGCCTCGAGCTGGTATTCGAAGCCGCCGCTGGTCGAGAGCCCGATGATCGGCGGCAGATTGAACGGCAGCACGTTGGCCTGCCGGATCTGCGCGCCACCGCCGAACGTTTGCCGGATCAGTGCCTGCGCCGAATCCGCCGCCGCCTTGCGATCCGCAAACGGCTTCAGCCGCGCCACCATGAAGGCGCTGTTCGGTTCGGATGCTCCGTCGAGCAGGGAAAAGCCGATGATCGAGAGCGTGTGCTCGATCGCCGGCATCTGCTTCAGCAGGCTTTCAACCTGCTTGGTAACGTCGCTGGTGCGCGACACCGACGCGCCATCAGGCAATTGTACCGAGATGAAGAATGCGCCCTGATCTTCCTCGGGGAGGAACCCGGTCGGCGTTAGCAGCGCAACGCCGAATATGCCGCCCGCGAACACCAGCACAAGGACAAGCGACAGCGCGGCCATTCGCACCAGCCGGCGCACGCCGCCGGCGTAGCGGTCACGCACCCAGTCGATGCCGCCGAGCACGCGCCCCATGATGCCGCGCCGCGGCCCGGTGTGGCGCAGGAACACCGCGCATAGCGCCGGCGACAATGTCAGCGCGTTCACGGCCGAGATCACCATCGCCGCGCTGATCGTCACCGCGAACTGGCGGAACAGCGTGCCGGAAATTCCGGGAATGAAGGCAATCGGCACGAACACCGACAGCAGCACCAGCGTGATCGCGATGATCGGCGCGGTGATCTGGGTCATTGCCTTCTTGGTGGCGTCAGCCGGCGAAAGATCCGGTTCCTCCTCCATCACGCGCTCGACATTCTCGACCACGACGATGGCGTCGTCGACCACGATGCCGATCGCGAGCACCATCGCCAGCAGCGACACCGTGTTGGCCGAATAGCCGAGTACCAGCAGCACGGCGAAGGCGCCGATCAGGCTGACCGGCACGGCCACCGCAGGGATGATGGTGGCGCGGATATTGCCGAGGAACAGGTACACCACGATCACAACGAGCACAAAAGCCTCGCCGAGCGTCTTCAGCACCTCGGTGATGGTGTCGGTGACGAAGGTGGTGGAATCGTATTGCACCAGATAGGTCAGGCCGGCGGGAAAGCGCTGCGAGAGTTTTTGCAGCGTCGCCTGCACCGCCTTCGCGGTGGTCACCGCATTGGCGCCCGGCGCGAGATAAATGCCGATCGGCACCCCGGCACGGCCATCGATCCGCGACTCGCTGTCGAGGTTCTGAGCGCCGATTTCGACGCGGGCGACGTCGCTGATCCGCAGCACGGAGCCGTCCGGATTCGCCCGCAGTACGATGTTGCCGAACTGCTCCGGGGTGGTCAGCCTGCCTTGCGTCTGCACGTTGAACTGAAACTGTTGCTGGTCGCTGATGGGCCGCGCGCCGATGCGGCCGACCGGCGCCTGCACGCTCTGGGCGCGGATTGCGGCGATGACGTCGGAAGGCGCGAGATTAAGGCTGGTGAGCCGCTGCGAATCGAACCAGATGCGCATCGAGTAATTCAGTTTCGCGAACAGGCTGGCCTGACCGACGCCCGCGGTTCGGGAAATCGCGTCGAGCACATTGATAATGGCATAGTTGGTGATGAACAACGGGTCCTGCTCGCCATTGGCACTGTAGAGCACGATGAACTGCAGGATCGCCGAAGACTTCTTCTGTACGATCAGGCCCTGCTGCTGCACCTCAGGCGGCAGTTGTGACAGCGCGGTCTGAACGCGGTTGTTGACGTTGACGGTGTTGATGTCGGGATTGGTGCCGAGCGCGAACGAAACCGTGAGCGTGTAGCTGCCGTCGTTGCCGCTGGTCGACTTCATGTACAGCGCGCGGTCGACACCGACCACCTGCGCCTCGAGCGGCTGGGCGACGCTGGCCTCGACCACCTCCGCGGAGGCGCCGGGGAACACGCCGGAGACCGTGACCTGCGGCGGCACGATGTCGGGGAATTGAGCCACGGGAATCTGCAGCAGCGCGAGCGCGCCGGCGATCGTGATCACGAACGCGATCACGATCGCAAGACGGGGACGGTCGACGAAAACCGCGGAAATCATGGGCGCTTGCCCGCCGGTTTCGCCGCGCCGGCGGCGTCGCTATCAATTGGCGTGCGACCGTCACGGGCGGAGGCCTTCATGCTGGACTGGATCAGCGGGCTCGCCGGCCCGGGCGAGACCGGCTGGCCGGGACGCACCCGCTGCAGGCCCTCGACGATCACCTTGTCGCCTAGCGCGAGCCCGTTGATGACCGCAGCTATTGTCGGGGTCGACTGCCCGAGCTGGATCCGGCGCTGCTCGACCTTGTTGTCCGCGCCGACCGTGAAGACATAATCGCCCTGCTGGTCGGACAGCACGGCGGAGCGCGGGATCGCCAGCACCTCGACCGGCTGCACGCCCTCCAGCATCACGGTGACAAATTCGCCATCGGTCAATTCGCGCACCGGCCCGCCGGTGGTCGAGGGATCATGCAGCGTTGGATTAGGGATTGCGCCGCGTACCAGGAAGGTGTCGGTGCTTTGTGCGACGGTGTTGTCGACAAAGTTCAGTTGGCCGGTCTGGTCATAAAGGCGACCATCGGTCAGGCGAATCTTGATCACCACCGCGCTAAAACCGCCCCGCGTCGCGTAGCGCTCGCGCAACTCCAGCCCGGCGCGCACCGAGACCGGGAAGATGACGTACATCGGATCCTGGCTGACGATGGTGGTCAGCACGCCCGATCCCGGGGTGACCACGTTGCCTTCGGTCACCGCGGTGCGGCCGATCTTGCCGTCGATGGGCGAACGGATATCGGTATAGTCGAGGTTGATCTGGGAAGATTGCACCTGGGCCTGGGCGGACTGCACCTGGGCCTCCAGGCTGCGCTGGTTGGCGAGCGCCGCGTCGTAGGTCGATTGTTGACCGGCGGGCCCGCCGAGCAGGGTACGCGCCCGGTCGGTGGTCAATTTGGCGTTTTCGAGCGTCGCCTGCAACTGCGCCACAATCGCCTGCTTCGACGCAAGATCGGCCTCGAACGGACCCCGTTCGAGAAGATAGAGCTTATCTCCCTTCTTGATCTCGTTGCCCTCTTCGAACAGCCGCTTCTCCAGAAACGCGGTGACGCGCGCGACCACGTTGACGCGGTTGACCGCCTCGATCCTGCCGAGAAACTCGTCGGTTTCCGTAATCGGTCGCTTGATGGCTTCAACAACTCCTACCGCAGGAGGCCCGCTCGGGGCGGGCTGCGCCCGAGTTGGTGCGGGAACTCCAACCGCGATGGCACCCGCAGTCAGCAGGCTGACAGGCACTCTTGCAAGGTGCATCTCGCGGGCCCTCACCGTGACCAGAGGCATATGTTAGCATATTTCGACTGAACGGATCACCGACACTGATCAATCTTGTGGTACCGAACAATTCTGATGGGGGCACGGCGCCGCTCTACAGGCAAAGTATGTCGGCTTCGATTCAAAAGCTGACTCCGAGAGAACGACCGCTTCTGGCGCAAAGCGGACGTTTCGCAAACGAACCGGAAGCCTGCGCTGGTATGCTTACGGGCTCGGCCCCGCATTTCCTTAATTTGGATTCTGGCCCAT
>Ga0209422_1000186_pt1 | contig 15254 bp, 17 predicted proteins | sample BlaSpr_A8_OM2_M3_FD_187983 | JGI IMG/M metagenome (GOLD analysis project Ga0209422, IMG submission 187983) | Forest soil microbial communities from Thunder Bay, Ontario, Canada - Black Spruce, Ontario site 2_A8_OM2_M3 (SPAdes) (version 2) | ecosystem: Environmental > Terrestrial > Soil > Boreal... | reverse complement strand
AATGTAGCGGTCCGTGCCGCGGAATTCGGGAGTCATGACTGCTGCCGCGTGACGTGCAGGATCTGCATGGAATTCGTGCCGCCGGACACGCCGCTCAATTCGCCCTTGGTCAGAATGACGGAATCGCCCTCTTCCACCAGCTTAAGATCCAGCAGCAAGCGGAATATCGAGAAGTACAACGCCTCTCCCTTGTCCGTGACGTCGTAGGCGACCGGGTACACGCCGCGATACAGCGTCACTCGGCAACGCGTGGCTTCATGCCGGGTGAAGGCATAGATCGGAATGTCCGAGCGGACCCGCGACATCCACAGCGACGTCGACCCTGACTCGGTGAGCGCGACGATGGCTTTCACATGCAGGTGATTCGCGGTGTACATGACCGCCGATGCAATCGCCTCGTCGGTGTGCTCGTAATAGCCGCTTTTACGCTGCCGAATCCGCACGTGCGCGACTTGATACTTCTCGGCGCCGACGATGATGGGAAGCTACTATAGAAAAGGCGAGTGTGATGCAATCAACCCGACCGCGCCTGGATTCGAGCACGACGATCCCCGGCACAATGATGGACGTACCGCTGACGATCCGCTGGATCTTCGAGCATAACCAGCGCTCGCACGCGTCGCGCGAAGTCGTCTCGCGTGAGGACGACGGTTCGATCTTTCGGTACACCTACGCCGAATTCGGGGCGCGAGTCGCGCGCTTGGCGAACGCCTTGGTCGAACTCGGAATTCGGCCGGGTGACCGGGTCGCGAGCTTCGGCTGGAACACGCATCGTCATCTCGAACTCTACTTCGCGGTTCCGATGATCGGCGCGGTCCTGCACACCGCCAACATCCGCCTCTTTCCCGAACAGGTGTGCTGGGTCTTCGAGCACGCCGACGACAAGGCGATCTTCGTCGACGCCTCGCTCGTGCCGGCGGTCGCGCGTGCGCTGGCGATCCGTCCCGCATCCTCGCGGCAATTCGTGGTGATGGGCGCTTCGCAAGTGGAATTGCCCGGCGCGCTCGATTACGAGGAACTGCTCGCGGCGCAGCCCGCGGAGTTCGATTGGCCGGACCTCGACGAGCGCAGCGGCGCGATCCTGTGCTACACGTCGGCGACGACCGGCGATCCGAAGGGCGTCGTCTTCACGCACCGGTCGACCGTCTTACACGCACTTGCCGCGGGGATGGCGGACGGGCTCGGCGTGACGCAGTGCGACGTCGTCATGCCCGTGGTCCCGATGTTTCACGTCAACGCTTGGGGCGTACCGTTCCTGATCCCGATGGTCGGCGCGAACCTCGTTCTGCCCGGGGCGAAGCTCGATCCGTCGAGCCTGATCGAACTGATCGAACGCGAAGGCGTGACGATTTCGCTCGGCGTGCCGACGGTGTGGCTCGCCGTCCGCGACGAGTTGGAGCGCCGCGATCTCCGGTTCCGAACGCTCAAGCGGCTCGTCATCGGCGGCTCCGCGGTCCCGCCCTCGTTGTTCGACGACCTCGAGAAGCGCGGCGTTCGCACGATGCACGCCTGGGGGATGACCGAGATGTCGCCCATCGGGACGGCCTCGCTGCTCACCGCTCAACTCGCCGGCGCGCCCTGGGAAGTCCAGCGCGCCGCGTTGCTCAAACAGGGCCGCTTCACCCCGCTCGTCGCTTGGAAGATCCTCGACGATAACGGCGTTCCGGTTCCACGCGACGGGAAGACGGCAGGCGCGCTCTGGGTGCGCGGCCCGGCGGTGACGCGTTCGTATTTTCGCGTCGACGAGGCTCTGCCGGTCTTCAACGACGGCTACTTCATGACCGGAGACGTCTGCACGATCGACGAGTTCGGCTACCTGCAACTCGTCGATCGCACCAAGGACCTCGTGAAGTCGGGCGGCGAGTGGATTTCGAGCGTCGACCTCGAGAACACGATCATGGGTCATCCCGCGGTTCGCGAGGCTGCGGTCATCGGCGTCGCGCATCCCAAGTGGGTCGAACGCCCGATCGCCGTCGTCGCGCTGCGCGAAGGCCAATCGGTCGACGAGCCGTCGCTCCAGGCCTGGGTCGGAGAGCGCGTCGTCAAATGGCAGATCCCCGACCGCGTCGTTTTCGTCGATGCGATTCCGCGCACCGGAGTCGGGAAATTCCTGAAGCGCGAACTCCGCGACCGCTACAAAGACCTCCTCAACGCCGCGAAATAGAGGGCTGCATGGACCAACCGGCATTACTCAGCTCGCGCGATGCGGGCGTTTTGACGTTGACCTTCAACCGGCCGGCGAAACTCAACGCCTTCAACTTCGAGATCGCCGAGGGACTGATCGCGGCGCTGCAGGCCGCCGAGCACGACGCCGCCGTGCGCGCGATCGTGCTGCGCGGAAGCGGGCGCGGCTTCTCGGCCGGTCAGGATTTGGAGGTCTTCATGCAACTCGCCGCGAGCGGCGAGCGCATCTCGATCGCCGATCATCTGCGGCGCACCTATAATCTCGTCGCTACGCTGGTGCGCCGCATCGAGAAACCCGTCATCGCCTCGCTCAACGGCATCGCGGCCGGCGTCGGGCTTTCCGTTGCGCTCGTCTGCGATCTGCGAATCGCCGCGGACGACGCCGAGCTGACGCTCGGGTTCTCGAAGATCGGTCTGATCCCCGACGGCGGCGCGAGCTTCATGCTCCCGCTCTTGGCGGGCCTGGGGCGCGCGCTCGAGTTGGCGTGGACCAGCGAAAAAATCGGCGCCGAGGAAGCGTGGCGTATCGGGCTCGTCAATCGCGTCGTCCCCGCCGCCGAACTCGAGCGGGCAACACAAACCTACGCCGCGCAGTTTACGCGCATCTCGCCGGCCGCCGTCGCGCTGACGAAACGCGCCTTCAATCGCGCGGTGTTGCCGAACTTCGAGCGCTGGCTCGAAGAAGAGGCGGAGTTGCAGCAAGCTGCCGCCGACGGCGGCGACGTGCTGGAAGGCATTCGTGCCTTCGTCGAAAAGCGCAAACCCGCGTACGCGCAGTGAGCGGAGCGTCGTGAGCGGCGCGCAGCGGCTCTTCGATCTCGAGGGAAAGGTCGCGCTCGTTACCGGCTCGACGCGCGGGATCGGCCTCGCGATCGCGCGCGAACTCGCGGCACACGGCGCGAAGGTCGTGGTTTCCAGCCGCAAAGCCGACGCCTGCGAGCGCGCGCGAAACGAGATCGTCGCCGCCGGCGGCGAGGCGTTCGCGTTCGCGTGTAACGTCGGGCACAAGGATCAACTGCAGGCGCTGGTTGACGCGACGCTGGCCCATTACGGCGCGATCGACGTTCTGGTGTGCAACGCCGCGACCAATCCGTACATGGGTCCGCTGCAGAAGATCTCGGATGAGGCGTTCGACAAGATCATGGGCACCAACGTCCGCTCGAACGTCTGGCTGTGCAATATGGTCATCCCGCAGATGGCCGCGCGCGGTGGCGGCGCGGTGATCTTGCTCTCGAGCATCGCGAGCATCCAAGGAACGCGCTTGCTCGGCGCTTACGCCCTCTCGAAAGCCGCCGACTCGCAGTTAGCCCGCAATCTCGCGGTGGAATGGGGCGCGAAGAACGTGCGCGTCAACTGCATCGCCCCCGGCATCGTGCGCACCGATTTCGCGAAGGCGCTCTACGAGAATCCGCAGATCCATACGATGGCGGTCGCTCACTACCCACTCGGACGGCTCGGTGAGGTCGAGGACATCGCCGGCGCCGCCGTCTTTCTCGCGGCACGTGCCGGTGCGTTCGTCACCGGCCAAACGATCGTCGTCGACGGCGGCACGACGATCGCAGGATTCGACTGAGCGTCACCCGGGAACCGCCTGAAGGCGGGCGAATGGCTTCAGCATCATGAGCGAATACAAAGCGCCGCTGCGCGATTTCCACTTCCTCATCAACGAGATGCTCGATTTCGCAGAGCTCGCGAAGCTGCCGGGATTCGAGGAAGCGCCCGATGTCGTCGATCCCGTCCTCGAAGAAGCAGGGAACTTCGCCGCCAACGTCCTCGCGCCGCTGAACGCCGTCGGCGACAGACAAGGGTCGAAGTGGAGCGACGGAAACGTCACGACACCGAAGGGCTTCAAGGAAGCGTACCGCCAGTTCGCCGAGGCGGGCTGGATCGGGCTGCCGCTTCCGCCCGACTACGGCGGCCAAGGCTTGCCGCAAGTGCTCTCGACGGCGACGCTCGAGATGTGGAACGCGTCGAACCTCGGTTTTTCGTTGTGTCCGCTGCTCAATCAGGGCGCGATCGAAGCGATCTTGCTCGTCGGCACCGACGAACAAAAGAAACGCTACGTTCCGAACCTCGTCTCCGGCAAGTGGGCGGGGACGATGGATCTTACCGAGCCGCAGGCCGGCTCCGATCTCGCGCAGGTTCGCACCAAAGCGGTTCCGCAGGGCGATCATTACTTGCTCAGCGGCAACAAGATCTTCATTACGTATGGCGAGCACGACTACACCGAAAACATCATCCATCTCACGTTGGCGCGCACGCCCAATGCTCCCGAGGGCGTCAAGGGCATCTCGCTCTTCATCGTCCCGAAGGTCAACGTCAAAGCGGACGGCTCGCTCGGCGAGCGCAACGACATCCAATGCGCCTCGATCGAGCACAAGCTCGGAATCCACGCCTCGCCGACGTGTTCGATCAACTACGGCGAGAAGGGCGGAGCGGTCGGATACCTGATCGGAAAAGAAAACGAGGGGCTCAAGTACATGTTCATCATGATGAACTTGGCTCGCTTCTCCGTCGGAATCCAAGGTTACGCGCAGGCCGATCTCGCCTACCAGATGGCGCTCAAGTATGCCAAGGAGCGCGTCCAATCGAAAGACGTCGCGGCGAAGGAGTGGACGCCGGTGCGCATCATCGAGCATCCCGACGTTCGGCGCATGCTGATGGATCTCAAGTCGCAGATCGAAGCGATGCGCGCGGTCGCGTTTTATACCGCGGTGGCGCTCGATCAGGCGCACCTCAACCCCGATCCAAAGGTTCGCGAGGAGCAGCAGGCGATCGTCGAGCTGTTCACGCCGATCGTCAAAGCCTGGTCGACCGAACTCGGGACGCAATTGGTTTCCGAAGCGCTGCAAGTCTTCGGCGGGATGGGCTTCATCGAGGAGACCGGGATCGCGCAAGTCTATCGCGACGTGCGCATCGCCCAGATCTACGAAGGGACGACCGGCATCCAAGCCAACGACCTGCTCGGGCGCAAATTCCTCAAGGACATGGGAAAGACGGCGACGCGCGTCATCACCCAGATGCAAGCGACCGTCAAGGAACTCGACGCAAGCGAGACCGACGACGTCAAGGCGATCGGCAAAGAACTCGGCAAAGCCGTCGGCGCGCTCGGCGAGACCTCGCTGTGGCTCGGCTCGAACGCCATGAAGGATCTCAAAGGCGCCTTCGCCGGTGCGGTTCCGTACCTGATGCTGTGGGGTTACGTCGCAGGCGGCTGGCAGATGGCGCGCGCCGCGCTGATCGCCGCGAAGAAGTCGGGCGATCCGTTTTACGACGCCAAGCTCGTGACCGCGCGGTACTATGCCGACCACGTGTTATCGAAGGCGCTCGGCCTCAAACACGAGATCACGACCGGTGGGAAGAGTACCCTCGCGCTCAGCGAAGCGCAGTTCGACCTCGATCGCGCCTCACTGGCCCTGGTCTGACGTCTCGCGCTTACTACTGGCCGTCCTTCTTTTGGGTGGATGCGGCGAGCCCATTTCGAGTCTTGCCAAGTCTTGCCAAATCTTGCTGGTTTTTGCTAAAATGGCTTTATGAAAACGTTGAACATATCGCTCACCGACTCGCTCGATGCCTACCTTCAGCAGAGACTCGAAGCCGGCACGTATGCCTCGGTAAGCGAGGTCGTGCGCGAAGCCCTTAGAGCGATGCAACAGCGCGACGAGCAAACACTGGAGTTGCGCGCTGCGATTCGCCGTGGACTGGCGTCCGGGAAGGGCCGAAGCCTCGACGAGTTGAGCGTAGAGGGCGTGGCGAAAAGAGCTCATCGTGGTCGCAAGCGCGCTACGGCGCGGTGACGCGGTTTTATCGGCAGGCGGAAGCAGATCTCGAAGGTATCTATCGTTACGTCGCCGCGAATAACGAAGCAGCAGCGAAGCGGACGATAGCGGCAATTCTGGACTCGTTGCGGGTCCTTGAAGCATTCCCAGCCGCGGGACGCCGCAGGGATGACCTGTTCCCAGGCTTACGTGCCTGGCCAACGGTCGATTATACGTCGTTTTATTTCGTTGAAGGCGGTGACGTCGCGATCGTGCGAATCCTCGGCGGCGGTCAGAACGTGACCGGATCAGCGATCAAGGGTGTGCTATAGCGCCGACTACCAAGTTGAAGCGAGAGTTCGATTCGGCGAGCCGTATCAAGAGCGGCGCGGGGCGCCAGAAGGCGGGGTCGCGTTCGGCGAAGCGGTGGATTGCGCGGAGGACGTTCGGTAGTCCGACGTCGTCGGCGTAGCGCATCGGACCACCGCGCGCTTTCGGAAAACCGTAACCGTTCAGCCAAATGGTATCGATGTCGGCCGCCGACGAGGCGATGCCTTCCTCGAGGATGCGCGCACCCTCGTTGACGAGCGCATAGACGCAGCGCTCGACGATCTCTTCGTCGCTGACGTCGCGTAGCGCGATGCCGAGGCGCTTGCGTTCGTTTTCGACGATTGAGGCAACTTCTGGATCCTCGTATCGCGCGCGGTCGCCGGGTTCGTAGCGATACCAACCTTTCCTGGTCTTTTGCCCGAGCCGTCCGGCGGCGACGAGCGCGTCGGAGAAATCAGAGACCACAAACGGCGGCGCGGCGCCGCGCGCGATTCGCTCCAGCTTCGCGTTGTGACCGATGTCGATTCCCGCCAGGTCCGCGACCGCGAACGGTCCCATCGCGAACCCAAAGTTCTCCAGAGCGTCGTCGACGCGTTTGGGCGTGGCGCCGGCGAGAACGGCGAACTCCGCCTCGCGGCGGTAGCCGAGGAGCATCCGGTTTCCGACGAAACCGTCGCAATTCCCGACAACGACCGGGACTTTTCCGAGGCGCTTTCCGAGAGCGATCGCTGCCTCGATCGTCGCTTGCGACGTCTTTGCGCCCCGCACGACTTCGAGCAAGCGCATGACCTGCGCCGGGCTGAAGAAGTGCAGCCCAAGCGAACGGTCCGGATGCGGCGCCGCGGCGGCGATCGCGTCGACGTCGAGCGTCGACGTGTTGCTCGCGAGCATCGTGTCGGCACGACACGCCGCGCCAAGCCTGGCGAAGATCTCGCGCTTGAGGTCGAGTCGTTCGAAGACCGCTTCGATCACGACGTCCGCGCTCGCGACCGCGTCGAAGTCGCCGCGCGGTTCGATCGACGCGCCGCGCGCGTGGGTCTCGTAGTACGCGCCGATTCGGGCGCGTGCGCGCGCGAGCGCGTCACCGGAGGCGTCGACGAGGGCGACGGGGAGACCGGCGTCGGCAAACGCGAGCGCGATTCCGGTTCCCATCGTTCCGGCGCCGATCACCGCCGCCCGCTCGAGCGGCCGAGGAGATACCGACGGTTCGTGCAAGTTGGTTTCGCTCACGTTTCCAGAGGTTTGGTCGATGTTGACGGAAGTCCGTCCGGACGCTGTCGAGCTCCACGCTCGACTCAAGACATTCATTCGGGACGTCGTCGTCCCCGGCGAGCGCGCATATTTCGAGCAGCACGCGGCCGCCGCCGATCGCTGGACGATTCCGCCGGTCATGGAAGAACTGAAGGCGCAAGCGCGCGCCGCCGGGCTGTGGAATCTTTGGCTTCCCGAAAGCGAATACGGCGCCGGGCTCACCAACCGCGAATATGCCCCGCTCTGCGAGACGATGGGCCGCACGCACATCGGACCCGAAGTCTTTAACTGCAGCGCTCCGGACACCGGGAACATGGAAGTGCTCGTGCGGTATGGCACGGCCGCTCAGAAGAAGCGCTGGCTCGAGCCCCTGCTCGCCGGCGAGATCCGCTCGGCCTTCGCGATGACCGAACCCGACGTGGCCTCGTCGGACGCGTCCAACATCGCCGCGTCCATCGCGCGCGACGGCGATTCGTACGTCGTCAACGGCCGTAAATGGTGGACGAGCGGCGCGATGGACCCGCGTTGCAAGGTCCTGATCTTCATGGGCAAGACCGATCCGTCGGCGCCCAAGCACCAACAGCAGTCGATGATCTTGGTGCCGATGGAGACGTCCGGCGTGCGCGTCGTGCGCGCTCTCAACGTCTTCGGCTATGACGACGCGCCGCACGGGCACGCCGAGGTCGTCTTCAAAAACGTGCGCGTCGCCGCTGAGAATCTGCTGCTCGGCGAAGGCCGCGGTTTCGAGATTGCGCAGGGACGCCTCGGTCCCGGCCGGATCCACCATTGCATGCGCTCGATCGGCGCGGCCGAGCGTGCGCTCGAGCTGATGTGTGCGCGCGTATCGAGCCGGGTAGCGTTCGGCAAGCTGCTCGCCGAACAAGGCGTGATCGGCGAATGGATCGCCGACTCGCGGATGGAAATCGACCAAGCGCGCTTGCTCGTCTTGCACGCCGCCGAAAAGATGGACAAACTCGGCAACAAAGCGGCGCGCGCCGAGATCGCCATGATCAAAGTCGTCGCGCCGAACGTCGCGCTTCGGGTGATCGACCGCGCGATCCAAGCCCACGGCGGCGCAGGCGTTTGCGACGACTTTGCGCTCGCTCACCTCTACGCGTGGCACCGTACGCTACGCCTCGCCGACGGCCCCGACGAAGTCCACCGCGCCGCGATCGCCAAACTCGAGTTGCGCCGCCAAGCGGGAACTGCCTCACAGGGGGGCCACGTTACTTAAGGCGATGTTCAGGGAACATACACCAAGCAACCCCCTGCCAAAGGAACGAGGCACCATGAATCGCACTACCTTATCCCTCCGCGGCGCGACCGCTGCGCTGGCCGTCGCCTTCGCGCTGATTTTCGGCGCACAAATCGCTCTCGCGGGGTCTCTCCCCGTCGGCACGACGATCACCGCGAACCTGTCGAGCCAAGACATCAATACCGCGAAGGCGTACGTCGGCCAACCGTTCAGCATGACCGTCGTGCAGCCGTACCCTAGCGGCGACTCTTCGTACGCGGGCGCGACCGTCTACGGTCACGTGTCGAACGTCGTCAGCGCGGCACAAGGCCGCAAAGCCTATCTGGGCTTGACGTTCGACAAGATCGTCTTGCGCGACGGTCGCAGCGCGCACCTCACCGGTCACGTTATCGCCGCCGCGACCAAAGAACAGAACATGATCGCGCGCGATGCGATCGGTGCCGGCGTCGGCATGGTCGTCGGTAATTACATCGGCAAGCACGTCGGGACCAATCTCGGCGGTTTGGTCGGGGCCGGCGGCGGCTACCTCTACGCCAGCAACATGAAGGCGAACCTCAATCTTGCGAAGGGCGCGCAAGTCCAACTGCAGCTGAACCACTCGGTCGTCCCGGCGATGCGGCAGGCCGGCCGCTAGTTGGCGGAAAGCTCGAACCCTCAAGCGCTCGACGTCGTACGCAACGACGTCGAGCGTTTTCTTTCCGAGCAGACCGGGAAGAAGTCACGCGTCGCCGATGCGAGGTTGCTCGCGGGCGGCGCCTCGCAAGAGAGTTGGAGCATCGACGTCGCGCACGAATCGGGGGAGCAGCTCTCGCTCGTGATGCGCCGCGATATGGGCGGCGTCCTAACGTTCGCGACGTTGCCCCGTGCGACCGAGTTTGCGGTCATCGTGGCGGCACACGCTGCGGGGGTTCCCGTGCCGCGCCCGCATTTCGAGGCGACGACGATCGGCGGAAAGCCGGCGTTCTTCATGCAGCGCGTCGAGGGCGAGGCCGTCGGCCGGCGGCTCGTGACCGATCAGAAATACGCAAACGCGCGGGCGAAGTTGCCCGAACAGATGGCGCAGGCGCTCGCACAGATCCATCGGATTGACGTGAACGCGGCGGGCCTCGCCGCGCTTCTTCCCGCCGCGGACGCGGCGCAATCGACGCTGCAGGTCGAGATCGAACGGCTGTACCGCGAGCTCGACAGTGTCGATGAGGCACATCCCGCGCTCGAGCTGGCTCTGCGCTGGCTCGTGCGCAACGAACCGTCTCCTGAAAGCGAACGAACCTTGGTGCACGGAGATTTTCGCATCGGCAACATCATGGTCGACGGCGCCGGGCTGTCTGCGGTTCTCGACTGGGAGTTCGCGCATGTCGGCGATCCGATGGAAGACGTCGCCTGGCCCTGCGTGCGCGCCTGGCGCTTCGGCAACGACGCGCTCGAAGCCGGCGGAATCACCGATCGCGAGACCTGGCTTCGCGCGTACGAAAGCGCGAGCGGGCGGAGCGTCGACCGCGGACGGATCGCGTATCTCGAGATTATCGGCAACGTTCGCTGGGCCGTTGGCGCGCTGATGCAGGCACGGCGACACCTCTCCGGCGTCGAGCCGAGCATCGAACTGGCGAGCCTCGGCCGCCTGAGCGCCGAGATGGAACACGAAGCCCTGCGTCTGATTTCCGAACGGGGAAAAGGGTGAGCCTGCACGATCGGCCGACCGTTGCCGAGATTCTAGCGGCCGTGCGCGGTTACTTGAACGACGAGGTCGCCACGACCAGCGATCGCCGCGCGCGCTTTCGTGCCTTGATCGCTGCGAATGTGCTTGGGATTGCGGAGCGCGAACTGTTGACCGTCGACGAAGATGCGCGCTTCGAGGACGAGCGGCTCTGCGCGCTGGGTTATGTCGAGGGCGCCGCCGCCGAACGCCGCCGCCGCCTCTGCTCCGACATCCGCGCCGGCAAGTTTGATTCGCCGGGGCGCTTCGTCGCCGGATTCGCTTACGCGAGCGAGATGGTCGCGCGCAAACTCGCCGTCTCCAACCCTCGCTATTTGCAGCGCTAGCGAAACGGAGGAGGCCAGTGCTCCGGGAGCATTGCGTAGAGCGCGAGATCGCGGAAGCGGCCGTGCAAGAGATACGCCTCTTTCAGAACGCCTTCCAGCGTGTACCCCAAACGTTCGGGGACGGCGCGGCTCTTGTGATTTTCGACGACGCAGCGGATCTCCAAGCGGTGCAAGGTCAATTCGCCGAACGCGTGGGTGGTCAGAGCCGCGGTCGCCCGCGTGATCAACCCGCGCCCACGAGCGCCTGGCGCGAGCCAGTAGCCGATATGCCCCGTCCGGCTGCCCCAGTCGAGGTGATACAACCCGACGCCGCCGGCGATCGCGCCGTTCTCGCGGATGCTGTATTCGAAACCGGTGAGTTGCTCGAATTGAGACTGCGCGAAGCGCGCGTACCGCCGCACGTCGTCGACCGAGAAGGTCGCGTCGACCCACGTTACCCACCGGGTAAGATCGGCGCGATGCGCGTCGATCAGCGTGAACATCTCGCGCGCGTCTTCCGGTTTGCGCGGAACGAGCGCGAGTGACGCGTCGACCACGAGATCTTTGGCTCTCACATGTTGCGGGCGGCCTTCTCGAGCCCAGCTTTCAGATCGTCGGCGTTCATTACCGGAATGAATTCTACGCTCGCATTGGTTCCTACGAACCACGGTTCCGCGATCGAAGGAATATCGGCCGAGCTCTTGAGGTCGAATACAAAGGACGCCGTGCGTTTACCGCCGTTCGTGAAGAAATAGGCGGCCTCGGGCTTGAGCTCTTGCTGCGCGGAGGCAATGAGCTTTTGAAGCGTTCCGTTTTTTATCGCGGCGTTGGCGGCGGCGGTCTCGAAAGAAATCCGAACTAGAGTGCGCATGAAAACATCTCCCTTTGTCGTTTCGTTTGGGAAGCGGGCCTTTCTCCGCGGGGCTTCGGTCGCCTCCGCGCGTGCCTAGCGCGCGACCCCCTCGCGCGCGAGCATCTCCTCGTAGATGCGTTCGACATCGGCGAGCGTGTCGATCTCGTCGGCTCGCTTGTCGGGGCGAAGGCGCACGATACGTGGGAAACGTAGCGCAAAACCGCTCGGATGCAGCTCGCTCTTTTGAATGATGTCGAAGGCGATCTCGACGACGACGGTCGGCTCGACTGCGAAACCGTAATCGCCGGGCGCGATCGTGTGCGCTTGGAACCATTCGGTCATCGTCGCGATCTCGGCATCGGTCAAACCGGTGTAGGCCTTCCCGATCGTCAACAACTCGTCGTTCTCGGGCGAGCGTCGCACGGCGAACGTGTAATCGGACAGCACCTTCGCGCGTTTCCCATGGCCCCACTCGACAGCGACGACGACGCAGTCGAGCGTCGAGAGTTCGCGCTTGAGTTTGAGCCACCACTTTCCACGGCGGCCGGGGACGTACGGCGCATCGGTGCGCTTGAGAACGAGTCCTTCGTTTCCGCGCTCGCGCGCAGCCTCGAACAATTCGTGGATACGCTCAGGCGGCGCGCCGGCTTCCAGCGCCTGCCAGGGAGCCAGTTCGAGCGCCCCGAGCGGCGCGATCGCCGCCGCAAGTTGTGCACGCCGTTGCTCGAGCGGCTCGTCAACCAGGAACGACCGCCCGACGGCGAGCGCGTCGAACGCGACGAACGCGACGGGAATCTCGGCACGGAGTTCCTCCGACGGATCGATGCGCTGCAAACGCGGTTGCAGGTACCGAAACGGAAGCGCGCGGCCCTCGCGCCGCGCGACGATCTCGCCGTCGAGGATGAAGTCGCCGCGCTGCGCGGCGACGGCGGCGACGACCTCCGGGAAGGCGCGTCCGGCGTCGCTGAACGTGCGTGAGTAGAGTCGCACCTTCTCGCCGAACTTGTGCGCTTGCGCGCGGATGCCGTCGTACTTGTCCTCCACCAGCCACACGCTTTCGGTCAATTCGCGAAATCCCGAGTCGAACGCGATCGGCGAGGCCAGCATGAATCCGATGGGCGCGCCGTACCGCACTTCGATCGAGGCCAAGAGGTCGTCGCGAGCCGCCAGGGCGACGGCGCCGACGTCGCCCGCGGCCATCGCCGCCCGCCGTACGGCGTGCGGATCGCGGCCGAACGCGGCAGCGATCGCGTCGAGCACCAAGCCTTCGCGCATGCCGATGCGCAGGTCGCCGGTCAGGATCTTGATGGCATACACGGCCTCACGGTCGGTGCGGCACGCGCGCAGGATGCGCTCGCAAACGAACTCACGTTTCTTCCCCGACGCTTGCCCTCGGACCGATGCGATCTCGTCGAGCAACGCCGCCAGCGACGCGGGCGAGAGCGTCTCCGCGAACAGCGACGGAACCGCCGGCTCGCGGAAGAGCGAGCCGAGCGCTTCGCCCAAATCGCCGTGAGCGCGATACGCGTGCCCGAGGCTCTCTTCGTCGAATGCCCAGACGCGGCGCGCCGCGTTCAGGATCGTGCGGCCTCCGATCGCAAGCCGGCGCTCGTCGCTCTGGGCAAGCGGGGCGCCACTGAGAAAGCGCGAAGCGGCGACGAGGTCGTCGCGTTCGAGGGAACTCAAATAGCCGGCCAGGCGTTCGATTTTCGTCGACTTCGCGGCCGTCTCGGCGATCGCGTCACAGACAGCTGCGAAAGCGATCACAAGCGTTTACGTCAAGGAGGTAGATGGAGCAGCTGCTTTCATGTCAGGTGCGGACCGGTGCGGCGGTCGCCTTCGCGTTCCTGTCGCACGGCGACTTCCAAGGATGATTACCGCTTTCGTCTTGATGACCGCGCAACCGGGCTTGGTCAAGCCTTTGGCGGAGCGATTGCTCGAAGTTCCGGGCATCGCCGAAGTCTACAGTGTCGCCGGTCCGTTCGATCTGGTCGCGATCGCGCGCGTCAAGCGCCACGACGATCTTGCCGATCTCGTCAGCGACCACATCGCCCACCTCGAAGGCGTGATCCGCACCGAGACGCTCATCGCCTTCCGCGCCTACTCCAAGCGTGACCTCGGGCTCATGTGGGACATCGGCACGTAGCGACGAAAAACTAGAACAGCGCGAGTTGCGCGTTCGCCTCTAAATACTCGGCGTTGACGCCCATGTGGCGGAGGCGCGTGACGAAGTCGCGCCAGCCGTGCGTGAGCAGCACTTTGCGCGGTTGCGCCAGCTCGATGTAGCGCAAGAGCGACGGAAAGTCGGCATGATCGGAGAGTGGGAAGGCGGCGTCGGTCCGGTAGCGGTAGCGCGAGCTGCCGTCGAGCGCCCAACCCGTGAGCATCGCGGTGCGCGCGTAGCGGCCGCGCACGGCCTTCGGCAAGGCGCGTCCCGAGGGCGGCCAAACCAAGACGCTCGTCCCGTCGAACGTAGCGGCGTCGTAGTGCGCGTAGGGCGGCAGTGCGACGCCGGCTTCCTCGTAGACGCCGGCCATCGTGCAGATCGCGCCGTGTGCGACCAGCGGCAGGCCGGCGCTACCGAGAATCGCGAGCGCCTCTTGGGCTTTGCCGAGCGAGTACGCGTAGAAGATCGGAACTGCCCCGTTTTCGAGCGCTTTGCGCGCCCACTCGACCATCGCGCCCGCGATCTCGGCGCGCGGCGGAAAGACGTAATGCGGCCGGCCATAGGTGCACTCCATCAGCACGACGTCGCAGCGCTTCACCTCGGGCGCCTCGGCCGTGTACGACGGCTCCAACTTGAAGTCGCCCGTATAGACGAAGCGGCCCGCGGCGCCTTCGATCAAGAGCTGCGCGCTGCCCAAGACGTGACCGGCCGAAAACAGCGTCAGCGAATGCTCGCCGATCGGCCACGGCTCGTTGAATTCGTGCGTCTCGAAGACCACCTCACGCGGCGGCGGCTCGGGCAACAGGCTCGGCGGCCGTTCGCGCGGCTGTCCGAAGCGTTGGCGGCAGACGCGCGCATTGTTCACGGAGGTCACGACGACGTCGTGAGGGCGGGCGTGATCGGCGTGGCCGTGCGAGACAAAGCAACGCGGACGAGGGCGCATCGAGTCGATCCAGAGGTCGAGGTCGCTGACGTAGAGCGTCTTTTCGGCGAGAGAAAACACGGCGAACGTCTGTTCGATTCATCCGACCAGACACCTCGCGAAGCGCAAACTTCGGCCTGGCAAGGTTGTCATGTCCGAACACGCCCCCACAACGGAGTTGGACATGGCACGCATCTACGACAACCTTGCCGACACGTTCGGCAACACGCCACTCGTCAAGATCCCGCGCTTGAACCAGGGAGTCGCCGGGACGGTGCTGGTCAAGATGGAGTCGTTCAATCCGGCCGGCAGCGTCAAAGACCGCATCGGCGTCTCGATGATCGAGGCGGCAGAGCGCGACGGACGCTTGCGGCCCGACACGGTCATCATCGAACCGACGAGCGGAAATACGGGTATCGCGCTCGCGTTCGTGGCGGCCGCCAAAGGTTATCCGATCGTTCTGACGATGCCCGACACGATGACGCTCGAGCGCCGCAATCTCCTGAAGGCGTACG
>Ga0209422_1000185_pt1 | contig 15311 bp, 25 predicted proteins | sample BlaSpr_A8_OM2_M3_FD_187983 | JGI IMG/M metagenome (GOLD analysis project Ga0209422, IMG submission 187983) | Forest soil microbial communities from Thunder Bay, Ontario, Canada - Black Spruce, Ontario site 2_A8_OM2_M3 (SPAdes) (version 2) | ecosystem: Environmental > Terrestrial > Soil > Boreal... | reverse complement strand
TGGCGCCAATCTCTCTCGCGCCGATCTCTCTGGCGCCAATCTCTACGGCGCCAATCTCTCTCGCGCCAATCTCTCTCGCGCCGATCTCTCTCGCGCCAATCTAATAGTGGGCGGACACCGGACGGATGGGTATAGGTTCCTGTTGTATAAGGAAACATCTGGCGTGGTTATGGTGTGCGCAGGATGCCGGTATTTCACAATCAAGGAAGCCAAGGCGCATTGGAATGCAACACGCAAAGGCACCCAGCTAGGCCAGGAAAGCCTTGCTCTTGTTGCTCACCTTGTTGCAATGGCGAAGATCGCCGGATGGGAGGTCTAGGATCATGACCAGCGCACGCGATTTTGCACGAGGAGTTAATCCGCACCACCCTGAAGCATTCTCAAAACTGTATCAGCCTACGACTGGCGCACGATGTACTTGCAAGCGTGATGTAGAACGCGACAATTGCCCCGCTTGTGAAGGAACCGGCATGGTCATTGATTTTGCTGCTATTCGTGCGAGGTCTCCTAATGGCAAATGAGAGACCGTGGCAGGATCGTGCCCTAGAGCGGCTTCGCGGCAATGCAACAATACCGGGCGCGATCCTCTTAGCCGTACTCGGCCGCGCAACCACGCCTCCGCGCCTAGGGCGCCAAGCTAAGATCAATCACCTGGGGATTGTGATAACGTCCATTACTACTAAATCGCATGGATGGAATGCCAACATTCCGATCTGTCATAAGGACGATATGATTGGTGCATTCCGCAAGCTCTGTGATGTCCTCAAGTTCACCGATGCCGACCGTATTGAGTTGTTCAAAGAATTGCGCATGTGGATCGAACGCGACGACAGTGCGCCCTATGATATCGAAGAGCGTCTAGGCATTACACCCAAGGGGAAAAACAATGTCCGGTAAATTCCACAAGCACTCCGAACTGCTCGCGCTATTTGACCAGCGGGCAAAGGAACTGGGGCTTAATACGCCCTTGCTTCGCGATTTTGTCTATCGGGTGCCGATTTGGAACGCAGCGGACTATGATCGCATCGAACGCGCGGTTTCTATGCACGCGCAAGCGCATCGTTCGGACCCTTTCGCGGCTGATCGAATGCGTCTGCATTTGACGCGCGGGCTCGACAGTAGTGCCGAAGTTCTCCGCGCTGCTCAATTCACAATCAACGCAAGGCTTGCCCATGATTGATAGCGACAGGGCACTATGGCGCGCGTGCATCGCACAAGCCTTCTCCGATCTCATGATCCCCGAGCCCGAGAACTCGAACAAGGGCTCCAGGTCCCGCTTGCGTATTCGCCAGAAAGCGGCTAAATGGTTGACTACGCCAAGTCTCGACTTGTCCATCGTTTGCGTGTGCGCCGATCTGGCGCCCGCTAAGGTAATTGAAGCGGCTAAGGGTATCCTCTCAGGAAAGGTGATCTTTCAACCCGGAGAAATATCATGATGGTAAAACCACGATGGTTTGCTCATTTGCTTGCCCACTTAGGAGGATATTTTTGGTTGCCATGTCCAGTGTGTCGGGAACCCTTTGCGGGGTTTGAATGGACATCCGGAACAATCATGTCAACCGAGATAAGTGGGACGGGGGTTTGTTCTAAGCCTGCTTGCATCGCAGAAGCTCACTGTAGGAACAAGAAAAATGGTTTAGCATCATGGGAACGAATTGGGGAGTGGGATCGTGAAACCTAACGAATGGAATGACATCCTCGCCCCGGCTAATGGGTGGGAGGTAGTCAACCCCATTGTGGCACGCGAGGCTCGCGCCCACTTGGAATTGCTCGACGGTACGATCTCGACCCGCGAACTGGTTGAGGCGCTGTACCCGGCAGCATTCGCTCGCGGCGACGCAATCACATTGCGCAGTCGGCTCTATAAGCGATGCCTGCCCGAACTGGCCAAGCGGGACCTCCAGGATTGCGCCACGCGCGGCCCCGAGACCCCTGCCCGATATGGCCGCAAGGGTCAAAAAAACCATCCATGGCTTTGGCACGCTCCACGTGCTGCTGCGTCTAAGATTTGTCCCCATTGTGGAGGTATTCTATCATGAAAATTGGTGAAATGCTCTCGAAGATTGGTGCCACTATCCCGCCAGTCAAGCCCACGCTGTATCAGCAATTAATTGAGGCGGCAGCGCGTGTCGCCGCCAAGCTGAGCCCGTTCCAGATAGGCACTCCAGCCCGGCGCGGGCCAAGGATCGAGCGGCCCAAGGGTGCCCCCATGTGGTCATTCGCCTACACGCGATGCAAGGGCAAGGTCGCGCGGCCAGCGTGGACTTATCGTGGCGCCCGCCGCAACGCCCTCTTTCAACGGGGTATCCAATGCCCGTGAAAGTATATCGGGACTTTCGGGGGGTTTATTGGCAGCGCCATTTGACCCCAGTTTGGCATCTTTATATCTGGCGTTCACCAACAGCACTTTGGATGTGGGGATGAGTGACCTGAAAAAGGGCGAATGGCGCTGCTACGCTTGCGCCGATGGCTGGTGCATCAATGATGCAGAGGCTGAACAGTGCTGGTATTGCAATGCAGACCAGGACGGGCTCAAGCCGGGAGATACCATAGAAGATGACGCCCTTGCTTTGTGCAGTAGGCTTCTAACTTCGAGCGCGCTAAGCCGGTGAGAACCCGGTTGTTGCGTTCTACGATCTCGGCGGTGACTTCAGGATCGTCCAATTCATCTGGAGGAAACAATGCACCAGCTAGGACATGAGTTGATATCCCATGTTCAACTCCGATGGCGGACAACTCGCGAAGAACGGCGCCTACGGTTTTTGCAGCAAACCCATCATGGGGCATGGTTAGCGCATGATAGTCCTGTGGCGGGAGAGGCTGAAAAACTAATGACCGTCCTACAGACTTACCCTCGAAGAAGAAGGGTTCCTCACGCTCGGGAGCACTAGCATGTTGCACGATCCGCACGGTGACGAGTTTGGTTTGTGGTACTCGTTTGATGGCGAGGGTTGTGTCGAAGCCCGCTTGGAATGCACTAGACCCGCGACCCCCACGACCTTCATCCTTGCCGAAGTGATGGAGACAAACAACCGGGCACTCAAATTCATCGCGCAGACTGTCAATGAAACCAATAAACCGACCCACATCGCCGGCATCATTCTCGTTGAGCCCTATCATACACTTTGCCACCGTATCGAGCACTATCATACCAATTTTGTTCTCGGTGGCGCGCAACCGGACGCGAATTTGCTCACGGAACTCCTCGCATTCTTCGGTCGATACAACATGAGGCCCGCGAGCTACATAGAACGGGATGTGCTCACTTATCTCCCGCGCAATTTTCCAGGAATGCTTGCGGGCTTTGCGGATATCGTCACGGACTTCATGGGCGCCGTAGAATGTTGGCCCAACACGCTTGGGCGTGGTCCCGAAGGTCGAGTGACCAGTCGCAACCGCCAACGCCATGTCTTGCACAAGGAAGGATTTAAAACTACCAGTGAGGCCGAGCACGAGGACTGTTGCGCGATCCGGGATCACTTCTGCGATCAACCACTCGGGGTCCGGGGCCAAGTCCTGCTCTGCGTCATCCTCGAAGTAAAACCGTGAACGAACCGGCGCAGGAGTTTCAGGGAGCGTTTCGAGGGTCTCTCCGAATACTTCCTGCGCCGATCCTACCGCGAATGCTCCCGCTTCGTTTTGCATGTAAGACGATGCGTTGGTTACGAGCGCCAACAGTTCGTCATGGCTCCAAGGCGGTTGACAATGCGGGTTCCAATACTCCTCTAAAAGAAGTAAACAATTTTCCTGGGAAATACCCAAAGCCTGTATTTCAGCAGCAAGTCGGTAGCTTCGATTATTTCCGCCTCGTCCGCTGATAGCAACGTCTCCTCGCAGGACGCAATCAGCCAGGAGAGTTTGTACTCGTGTAACATTTGCGCTTGTGTCAAGCCCCTCATAAGTAGCCGCAACTGGTTTATTTGCGTCAGCAAGCCTTGCTGCAATCTCAGGAGGGAGGGTTTCGATCTCGCGGTCATGCAGTACCTCATAAGGTTTTCCGTTGACGACAGACGGTGGCACCAGGACATAGGAAGTCCGGCCGCGTGTATCGACGTGTTCCGCCAGCTTGCCTGCGGTCGGAGGCAACGAGCCCTTATAATACAGATGGGCACCACCGCGCGGTGTCCTGACTTCGTAGGTCTCGGGAAATTCCTGGAACTCAGCACCGGGATCGATGTCAATCACGCACCAGCCGGCATCCTCGGGACACAGGCCGATGTTGTACTCCGGGCACTCTGCCCACCATGCGCGTATCTGGTCGGGGTCTCTGCTCGCGTCCTTATGGCCATGCAAGCAGGCTGGTGCCTTGCTATCCGGCCGGCAGGGGAAGATGGGTATGCCGCGTTCGGCATAGTCCATCGCGGCTTCTAAAAATTTATTGGTTGTTGACATTGACCCTCGAAGCTGCTAGACATACAAGCCTCGCTGGAGTTTGTCAATGACCCGTCGCAAAATCAGCACCCGCAAGACCCCGCGGCGTACTCGCAAATTTATGGATCGCGAGGAGATCGTCGAGAGTGGAATTGATATCGGCGGGGCTGACAACAAAACAAATGGAGAGCCATATGGCGCTAGTGCAAAAGGGAACGATCCTTCGCAACAATGATCCCCGTGTCGGGGAAGTACAAATTCAAGTCGTGGAGTTCAGTGGTGGATATGCAATCTACTATACCACTCGTAAAAACCGCATCCGCTTCGACCGCATCTTCGACGATGGGCGTAAGCGTTGCGCCGGTTGGTCGGTAGTGAAGCAACCGGAGACAACCATATGAATTTGCAGTCGGAGATTGATTACTGGGAACACAAACTTCACTATGCTCGTAGCTATGATGAAGAGCGGGTTATTAAGGACCGGTTTCGTCGGCTCCATGATGAATTGTATTACTGGCGTTCACCGTTGTATTTGCTTCCCACTGACACCTGCAACCGTGCTGTGCTTACAGCAAGCGTACCGGAGAAACCCATGGAACCGAAGACAAACGAAAATGCCGCCATTGCCGTGCTCGAAGCCAAGCTCGCGGAGCACAAGAAGGCTGTGATCAATATGGCGACGTATGTGACTTCGAGTGAGACTTCGCAGAAAGCCATCAAGCAAATCGAGGCTGCTCTCAAGAAGCTCGGCTAACGCTTGCTCTTGGATTTTGCGGCGTCGACCCGAGCCTTCATCCTGCGTGTGGATCGGGGCTCGGGTCAAGACGTTCCAACCTTAATGAAAGAACACGGCTTGGACCTCTCCGAGCCCGCCTCGTCTCCGGGCGAAGCTGTGTTGTTCACGCGCGATCCATATTGCGCGGCTTCGTTCTACAAGTATGCCACTCCAAACGCGATAGGGCAACTCTATGGTATCAACAAAGAAATCGAAGCCAGTTTCGCGCCGGAAAGTTCTGCACATATCAAAACTCCAGCGGATAAGGAGCTTCGGGCTTTTCAGAAAGCGGATATTGAGTACGCCTTACGGCGGCGAAACACTCTTGTTGGAGATCAACCTGGGCTCGGGAAAACTCCTATCGCTATATGCTTCGCGAACGAAATCAGGGCAAAACGGGTTCTGGTTATATGCCCGGCTAGTATCCGATGGCAATGGGTAAAGAAGATACGCGAATGGACAACAATGCCTTGGCCCTATCACGTCCATCCGGTGATCGCTGGCCGGCATGGTGTACACCCTACGGCAGCGTGGACGGTGGTCAGTTATGAACTCGCACGATCCGAAGGAATTGGACAGGCTCTCGCTCGCGGAACTTACGACCTTCTCATACTTGATGAAGTGCATTATCTCAAGACTACTGATAGCCGGCGAACGCGAGCAGTCTTTGGTGGAGGACATGAACGCAGCTTTGATCCTCTTGCTGGAAGATGCGGAGCTATCCTTGCACTTACGGGAACCCCGCTCCCTAATCGTCCGCGTGAGGCTTACACGATTGCTCGTGCGCTTAATTGGGACAGCATTGACTGGCTCTCTGAAGACGACTTCAGTAAACGATTTAACCCTTCGCTCCGAGTGGAGCGCCTTGATCCTCGAACTGGCCGAACTTCGTTCTTCATTGACGAGCGCACTGGTCGCCACGGAGAACTCCAAAACCGATTGAGAGCAAATTTCATGACCCGGCACGAAAAGAATGCGGTGCGTAATCAACTTGGAATGGATTTTTATCCGGTGTACGACCTGATCCAGGTCGAGGAGACGGGTTCGGTCAAGCAAGCTCTCAAAGCCGAGAGTTTGCTCGATATCGACCCGGAGGACTTGACTGGCGCCGATGCTGTGATCCTGGGCCATGTCGCTGAAGTACGCCGGCTCATGGGGATCGCGCTTGCACCCCAGGTAGCAGATTATGTTGAGATGCTACTTGACGGCGGGGAGGAGAAGCTGGTACTATTCGCATGGCACATCGAAGTCATGAATATACTGGAGCAACGCCTTGGCATACACGGTCTCATCCGGGTTGATGGCTCGACGGGCGCGGCCAAGAAAGATCGCCTTATCCAAAAATTTCTGGAAGAACCTGGAGTGCAGATTGCACTTGGTAACCTTCTTTCAATGGGAACGGGAACCGATGGCTTGCAACACGTATCATGTCATGCTCTCATTGCGGAACCGTCATGGACACCCGGAGAAAATGTTCAGTGTTTCGATAGATTGGACCGAGGCGGGCAGACGCGAGTTGTGCAAGGCGATATCTTTGTTGCACCAAACAGCTTTGCGGAACGCATCCTTGCCAGTGCTCTCCGCAAAAATCAAACGACGCACAAAGCGCTAGATCGGCGCTACAGTTAACAGGACGTTAGCAGCCATGCCACAAAAGATCGACATTCCTTTAGATCAAGCCATCGCACTCGTTCGCGCTTGCCAAAAGTTAAACTGCGACACGGCCGAAGACCTATTTGATATGGTCAACGAGCGTTGCGGCCACATCAAAACGCTGCGCGAGGCGCTCGCACCATTTGCTGACATTCCGTTGGCGCGGGATATCGATAGGAAGGTGCCCAATAGGATCGAGACCGTGGATATGTCCATCACCCCGAAACAGGTTCACGCGGCGCGTGTCGCCTTGCGTCATACCTAGCCGACTAACCGCCGATGAATAGGTAAACCATGACAGCATTCCTCTACTGGCGAACTGCGGCGAGAGCCTGTACCAAGCCACAGTATAAGCAACAATTCACGCTGGCAATCGACGAATGCCAGTATTCGCTCGCGCTCCTCGCGGCTGATCCGACTGCTGGCAACATGGTACGGCTCAATGGCGCCTGGGCTCATGCCGAGCGCCTGTATAAGATGTTGCCACCCGAAGGAACCCCGGCGTCTCTGAGTGGTTCCCCAGAGGCAACACGGCTCGCGGCATAAGGGACTTGACAATCTTGTTTGTTTGCTGTAGATGACATACGGGTTGGCCAACGTGGGTTGGACGGAGAGCCGGACAGAAAGGCCAGCAAGCCTGGAAGATCGGGACCTTTCCTGAAACTTGTAGGCCCGGCCGGACTACATGGAGAACTAGCTCCGCGGCCCATAACTTAAACTGGAGATTACGATGAACCCTTACGAACGTACTGTTATTTTACTGTGGATCGGCCTCGCGGGAACGTTTGGGTTTATTGCGGAACACTTCATCACAAAATACTGGTAGGAAAACATGGCACATATCTCAGGCGGCGAAGTCACTTACGGCCGGACGGTCAAGACAGGTGACTACGAGAACAAACGCATCGATGTGAAACTCACGTTCGGTGTTGACGAGGGTGAGGATGTGACTGCGATCCTGGATCGGGTCTCGCTGCTCGCACTGAACAAGGCGCACGAAATTCTCGGGCTCCCGCAGAAGAAAGTCGAGGCAGTGGTGCCACAGACTGCGAAGACTGTGAAGGCAGCTAAGGAAGCCACCGCGGCGGTGACTGCGGTCGAGACAACGCAGAAGGCCACGAAGCCGGCCGCAGAAACGGTCGAGGAGCCCAAGGCGCAGATTAGCACAGGCGCCGAGCGCGTCGACCCCGCTCAGGTGGCGGACGAACTCGACGAGACGCCTGCGGATATCATGGACGCGCAACTCGCGGACGCGGCGAAGCAGAAGAACGCGACGCTCAAGGACCCGGTGAGGATCAAGGCCCTGCGGGACAAGTACGCCGGCAAGACGCCTTCGATCCTCTCGGAAATCCCGAAGGACAAGCGTCAGGCGTTCCTTGACGAACTGAAGAAGATGCAGTAATCCCATCCTCAAGATGGGTGCTGTACGGTTTGCGAGTGGGATGCCGTGAGACCCGGCTAGAAGACCCACCGCTAGAGGCTCCGGTCCAGATGGGGAACGTGGAACCTTTGAATTTTCTCTGGAGAGAAGCATGACCCAAATCCCTGTTGATTACAAGAAGGCCCCCTGGCGTCCTAAATATCTCTTTGATGAGACTTTCATCCTTAACTCGTGGTTGATATTTGGGGAGCACACGGATGGCACGGTTGATATAACAGATGCCGCGAATGACATCTTTGAGAATGTGCCACGCTCTATTGCAGAAGAAATCATTGCGGCGAGGGATACGTTTCTTGAAGTGGTTGCCAAACATTTTGCGATGGGTGGTCACACATGAGCACAGAAATCAGACCGGCCCATAGTCCCCTCGGCGCCAGCAGCGCCGAACGGTGGATGAATTGTCCCGGGAGTGTTGCCCTCCTCAAGGAACTGAAATTCCCGGAGAGTGATGAGCCCGACTACCGGACGCTCGGGACTGCGGCGCACGCGGTCGCCTGTGAGTGTCTCCAGAAAGGGCTCGATGCCTGGGAGTTGATGGGTGAGACCAATGGCAAGCACGAGACTGATAGTGAGATGGTCGACGCGGTGCAGATGTACCTCGATGAATGCCGCTCGCTCATCACCCCGCAGAGCACGGTCTATACCGAGTTCAGGATCGATGCTCCCGACTTTCATCCGCAGTTCTTTGGCACTACGGACTTTGGTTGCGTGACTGGAGCGGTACTCAGGATCAGGGATTACAAACATGGCGAAGGCATCGCGGTCGATGTGGAATGGAACCCGCAGATTATGTACTACGCTTATGGTCTTCTGCGCCATCACCCCGAGGTTGATATGGTTGATCTGGGGATTGTCCAGCCCCGAGGATTTCATCCTGACGGTCCAATTCGGACGTGGCAAGTATCGGCTGATGCGATCCGAACCTGGGCAATTGACAATCTTAAACCGGCTATGGACCGGGTGGAGATGGATCACGACCTCGACGCGGGACCTTGGTGCCGTTTCTGTCCCGCCAAACTCGTCTGCCCCCTGATGACTTCATTGTTCGGCGCCGCGGCTACAGCGGACCCGGGTGTCGTGGTCAATCTCAACGACCAGAGCCTTGGCCGCAGCTACCAGTACACCGCCGCGGTGAAGTTCTATCTGAAAGCCCTGGAGGACGAGACTTTCCGCCGTCTCAACGCTGGCAGCATGAAAGGCTGTGGCGTTAAGCTAGTGATGAAGAAAGCTAACCGTGTTTGGAAGGACGAGGCAATGGGCGCCTTATCGGTCGCAGTACCGGTGGACGATCTTTACACCAAGCCCGAGATGAAGTCCCCAGCCGAGGTTGAGAAGATCGGCGCCGAGGCCAAGAAGCTCGTGCGTGAATGGGCCTATACCCCGCAAACTGGCTTGACGGTGGCGTTGGAAACCGACAAGCGTGCGACGGTCAAGGTACAAACTTCGACGGAGGCGTTCCCGAACGCAGTGGAGTTATCCGATGCCACGCCGGGCTGAAAACATTACTGCAACTGAAATCGAACGACGCTGGAAAGACCCGGCGTATGCCCCAAAACGAATGCCAGGGGACTTCATCCTTGAGAGTTTTCTGGATCGGGTATTGACTATCATGGAACGCCTTGGTATGGTAGAGCGCAATCCTCATTTCGAGGATATTACGGCGAAAGCCAGAGGAGACAGCAATGGCTGTGATTGAAAATACGGGTATTTATACCCTGATGAAGCCCGCGATCCTGGCGCATCCTGACAACTTGTTTGTTGCTCGTGGGTTCGGCAAGAAGGGCAAGGAGACCGGCGAAGCCAAGTTCAGTGCGAACTTCGTCTTTGAACCGGACAGTGAAGACCTCAAAGGAATGAAATCCACCGCGGCCAAGGTCGCTCGGGCAAAGTGGCCAAACCGGGACTTCAAGGAACTCTCGTTCCCGTTCAAGTCCGGTGACAAGCTGGCTGATGCCCGTAAGGCGAAGTCCGGCAAGGACGATGGTGACTTCCAGCGAGGCAAGGTTGTTGTAGCTGGCCGCTCCAAGTATGAACCCCGGCTGAGTGGCGTCGAGAACGGAAAGGTCGTCGACTACGAAGGCGATGCCCGCAAGCAGGCGAAATCGAAGTTCTACTTCGGTGTCGAGGCTCTCGCGCAGTTCAACTTCGTGGCCTACGAAGGGGTAGGGAATAACCCCGATGGCGTCACGGCGTATTTGAACATGGTTCACACGACAAACCGCGGCAAGCGGCTGGCGAGTGGCACTAGCGCCGCGGAGACGTTCAAAGACTACGCCGGTCATGCCTCACAGGAGGACCCGACCGGTGGACTGGACGACGAAATTCCTTTCTGACCTAGCCCGAGCGAAACGGTAAGTAGCGAAAGAAGGGATACAGACCAGAGAGTTGCTGTCAAGCACTACCTCTGGTCTGACTTTTAGGATCACGGGTTGATGCGTAAATGCTCCCCGTGCCAGGGGCGGCGGAAGTGTTCTCCAGGTCTTCCGCCGCCCCGCTTTACTTGGAGAGTTCATGACATTGCGTTGGGTCGTATGACAGAAGAACTCTGGAGTGATATTCCGGGATACACACTTGCGTATCAGATTAGCTCGTTAGGACGGGTGTGGTCCCCAGGGCGCTACGGAAAAGGGAAATTCCTGAAGCCTGGGGTCGCGAGCAATGGTTACCCAACTGTAGCCCTTGGGCGTGGAAACACAAGAACGCTACATTCATTAGTAGCTAATGCTTTCTTAGGGCCAACACCTGACGGACAAGAGGTCCGGCACAAGAGCGGAGATCGTTTAGACCCGTCGCTGGATAATTTGGAATTTGGTACGCGCACCGAAAACATTTTTGATAGTCTGCGGCACAACTTGTGGAAAAGTGACAAGCGCCGGGCAGGCTGGAAACAAATTTGGGTTACGAGACGCGAACGCTATGGCCCGTCTGGTGGTAATCCATGTCGAACTTGAGATGGATTTGCCTTGATTTCGAGACTGCAAGTGCGGTGGACCTGAAGAAGGCCGGTGCATGGCGCTATGCCGAGGACCCAACCACAGAAATTCTTTGCGCCGCAGTTGGTACAATGGATGGGGATGTTTTTGTCTGGCATCCGGGGGCTTACGGTCCTGAGACCAACTTACGTATTCTAGCTGCGGATGAGAATATTACTTTCATCGCTCACAATGCCGGGTTTGAAAAAGCAATCTGGTGCAACATCATGGTGCCCGACTATGGCTTCCCAGACATCCCAAATTCCAGATGGCACGACACTCTCGCAGTCTGTGCCCAACGGGTGCTGCCACTTGACCTGGAAAGCGCTGTCACGGTGCTTGGTCTGCCCCAACAGAAAGACACCGAAGGATCGCGTCTTACCCGGTCCCTCTCCAAGCCCCGCAAGGATGGCAGCTATGACCGTTCCCCCGCTACCCTTACCCGAGTGGAAGACTACGGCGCACAAGACATACGCGCTGAAGTTACCCTTCACAAACGTCTGGGCTGGCTTCCACCTGGAGAAAGAAGTGTTTGGCTCCTCGATCAACGGATTAACGAACGGGGTGTCCGTCTTGACCTGGAGTTTATACGTGCTGCGCAAAAAATTGTGGACGAAGCCAGTGCTCCGCTTCTTCAAGAGTTCAAGCAACTTACTGGTGTCAACGTTACTCAGGGCGAGAAATTCAAATCCTGGCTCGGCACCCAAGGTCTCACAGTCGGATCGCTGGACAAAGAACACGTCGCATCCTTACTGGGCGGGGATGTAGATGACGAAGATTTGGAAACGCTGGAAGTGGCACCTGATCTGTCTGTGGATGTTCGCCGCGCTCTTTCTATCCGTCAGCTTATTGGCTCGGCATCAGTCAAGAAGCTCGCCCGGATGGAAACATGCGTCTGCGCAGACGGTCGTGCCCGTGGTCTATTGCAGTATCACGGCGCTGGGCCGGGTCGCTGGGCTGGGCGTCTGCTCCAGCCCCAGAACTTTCCAAGAGGGACACTGAAAGAAGATGGCGAAGCTACACCAGTCGAGACGGTCGTTGAGGCTATACAATCAGGGGACAAGGACTACGTTGACCTTATCCTCGGTTCGCCGGTCGAGGCTGTTGTTTCGGGGCTTCGGCACGCAATCATCTCCGATAGTGATCGAAGCCTACTTGTTGGAGACTTTGCTACGATTGAACTACGTGTCAATCTCGCCCTTGCGGGCCAGCAAGACAAAATAGACCTCCTCGCCGCGGGGCTCGATCCCTACGTCGACATGGCGTCGCAAATCTACAAACGCCCTATTGACAAGAAGAAAGACCCGGCCGAGCGGCAGACGGGGAAAAACTCTGTCCTTGGCCTTGGCTTCCAAATGGGCGCACCGAAGTTTCAGATGCGTTATGCGAAAGATCAACCAATCGAATTTTGCAATAATGTCGTGCGCGTCTTCCGAAAAGAATGGGCACCGCTAGTTCCGAGCAACTGGTATGACCTGGATGCTGCGGCCATTGAAGCAGTCCATCGCAAGAGACCCTGTGAAGCGCACGGAGTTCTTTATCAGTTGGAAGATGGGTGGTTGACAGCGCGACTTCCATCTGGTAGGAAATTATGGTATTTCAATCCTCGCCCGATCCGAAAGGCTATGCCGTGGGACGAGACAGACATTCGCCTAGCCTTCACCTACCAAGCGATGAAGAAGGGACAATGGGCAACTATAAACGCATTCGGAGGTCTCTTGACGGAGAACGTCGTTCAGGCTCTCGCACGCGACTTGATGGTGGCCGCTATGTTCAAGTGCGAGAAGAACGGGCTTCCGGTTGTCCTTACTGTTCACGACGAAATTGTGACGGAGCCTTTGGTGGCAGATGCCGATCCCAAGGCTCTGGAGCAGATAATGCAGGATCGGCCTGACTGGGCGATAGCAATGAACATCCCCGTCAAGGCTGAGTGCTGGGCTGGAGAGAGGTATCGTAAATGAATGACATCTTTCGCGTTAAAGCATCCTCGGGGAAACTCCCGATGGATCACCGGAGAACTCGTATTGAAATTGAGTTCATGGGTGGACAGAGATTGAGTATTGATCTCATTCATTCACAAGAAAAGGATGGCCTTCATCCGTATATTCTTGCTGGAGCTTTTAGAAATCTGGCACTGAAACTGGAGGAACAAGACATCAAATGAGGATCATTGCATTCGATCTTGGCAAGCACTTCGCCTGGGCATGGCGCTATCAGGGTGGCTCGATGAGTATTGCTGCCGGCACCATTGAACTGGATGGCATCCGTTCGCACCGTATGGGCCAGCTAATGCGACTGTTGCCGCCGATCATGGGCTCTGGTAACTTCGATCTGGCGGCATACGAGACACCATTCGCGCGAGGTCGAGATGCTACACGGTCGCTGTGGGGGATTGCGGGAATTATCGAAGCATGTGCTACGAACGCTGCTGTTGCGTGCCTCGACGTGGCTACTCCTACAATCAAGAAGTTTGCGGCCGGGCATGGCAAAGCCTGCAAGGAAGACATGATCGTTGCCGCGCTGAAATTTGGCTACCGTGGCACGAACGAACATGAGGCGGATGCGGTGTGTCTCCTCGCTTATGCGGAAGCCAATGCGGAGAAAGTGAAATGAAGTTACAATCCGAGAATGTGGGTGGTCTCATTTCCATGGTAGGGAGTGCCTTGTTTTTATTTTCTGGTGATGTTAGTGGGTTAGTTATTACCGGGAGTTTTTTTGGGGCCGAAATTATTTTTGCCAAATGGGGTCACCTACGAGGGGGATATTCTTTAGCTTGTTTATTGTTAGCTTTCGGTGATGCTTTAGCATCTATAGCTAATGTGTCCGCGGGGAATGTTATCTTCCAATATCTGTTGCTCGCTATGGCTGGTACTTGGGTGATTGGCGCGGCTCGCTGGCCAGTGTATCAATTTTTGCCAAGTGTGGGTGATAAATTACAGCCCATCTCTGGCGGTTTGACATTAGCGCTTCGCATTCCTGGAATTATAGCGGCATTCGTTGGTGGTAATTTTTTAGGAATGGCAGCAGTTACTTGCTGGGCCATAGCCGATGTGTTGATTGGGCGATTGCAACAATTTTGGAGAAAGTGAAATGACAGATCATTTGAGTGACGCGGAACTGGTTGAGCGTTTGAAGTTGCGCGAGAAACACAGTGCGACTGAAGTTGCAAAATTACTCGGGATCAAATCGTCGGCGCTACGAGAGAGCCTGCGGTTAGCAATTGCGCGCGGGCTCACCGTGAACTCCAAGGTTGTTGATACCGAAGCAAAGCTGCGCTACGAGTTGGCCGCGGCGAACAAGCGCATCCAGACCATCCAGACAGACAATGACACCGCGGAGACGATCCGGGAGGCTATCATGGGCCTCTCCGCGCATACTCCGGAACCGCCCGAGTGGCTCCTGAAGGAAGGCCATGCCGGCAAGCGGGGGGCACCTATGACTATCTGGAGTGACTGGCATTGGGGCGAGGTCGTGGTCAAGGAGGAGGTCGCTGGGGTCAATGAGTTCAATGCCAAGATCGGCCGCATCCGAGCTAAGAAGCTCGTGGAGACGACTATCGATCTAGCCTACAATCACATGGGCCGGGCCAAGACACAATACCCTGGCTGTATCGTGTGCCTTGGTGGGGACATGATCACGGGAGATATTCATGAGGAACTTCTGGCGACGAACGATAGGACACCACAACAGTCCGTCAATGATCTCACGGATGTTCTCGCGGCGGCTCTTGATACGATGGCTGGAAAGTTTGGTCGTCTATTCGTTCCTTGTGTGGTTGGTAACCATGGCCGTTCTACTCGCAAGCCACGGATGAAGGGTCGCGTCTATACCAGCATTGAATGGCTGATATATTGCAATCTGGAGCGCCATTTCAAAAAGTCCAAGCACATCCAATTCATGATCCCAGGAGAGACAGATGCATACTTCACAGTGTTTGGACACCGATTTTTGCTCACTCATGGGGACAGTCTCGGTGTTAAAGGCGGTGACGGAATTATTGGCGCGCTTGGACCGGTCGTTCGAGGAGCCATCAAAGTGGGCCGTAGTGAAGCCCAAATCGGGCGAGACTTCGATACAATTATCATGGGACACTGGCACC
>Ga0209422_1000182_pt1 | contig 15551 bp, 9 predicted proteins | sample BlaSpr_A8_OM2_M3_FD_187983 | JGI IMG/M metagenome (GOLD analysis project Ga0209422, IMG submission 187983) | Forest soil microbial communities from Thunder Bay, Ontario, Canada - Black Spruce, Ontario site 2_A8_OM2_M3 (SPAdes) (version 2) | ecosystem: Environmental > Terrestrial > Soil > Boreal... | reverse complement strand
AATCCAATAAGTCAAGTCCGGGATAATCGCCATTGCGAGGAGCGACTTGTCCGCCGTAGCTCAACGAGCGAAGGCGGAAGCGACGAAGCGATCCAGCTTTCTGTACCGCTGCACTAAAGCTGGATTGCTTCGCTTCGCTCGCAATGACGGATAGTTGAAAGGGACGGATAAATGGAAAAGGGCGGGACCGAGGCCCCGCCCATTCGGATGTCACCAGCCCTTATAGACCAGTACCGGGTCCTTCTGGGCGCCGGCCTTCGGCCAGACCGCGACGTAGTTTTCGCCATCCTGCAACTGAATGATGAAGCCGGCCGCGAGTACGTTCTGGCCTTTTTCGTCGAACTTGACGCCCTTGTAGCCCATTATCAACTGCTCGGGTTTCATGTCGGTCGCCTTCAACGCGGCCTGGATCTTGGCGGGATCGGTCGAGCCCGCGCGATCGATCGCATCGCACAGCACGAAGAAGCCCTGCATTTCGCGCGCGGCGGTATCGTCCAGTTCGTCGCCGCTCTTCTTCTTGTACATCTCGGCAATCAGGGCGGTCGGCGAGCCCGCGGGGCCGACGCTCCACGACGAGCGGTTGAAGGCGCCTTGCGAAAGCTTGCCAGCCGTCTTGATGAAGGACGGATCGGAATATCCGGCGTCGTCGCCAATGATCATCGGCGGTTTGTAGTCGAGCGCCTGCATGGTCTTGGCAAACAGGATCGCGTCCGAGGTGTAGGTGATCATGATCACGACGTCGGGCTTCTTCTCCTTGAGCTGCAGCACCTGACTCTGCACGTCGGTCGCGTTGGGCGCATAGGCGATGTCGAGCGGCGCGCTGGCGCCGTTAGCCTTGAACACGCTGGTGATCACGCTCGAGACCGAGGTGCCGTATTCGGTGTTGTCGTGCACCAGCGCAACCGTGTCGGTCTTGGCGCCGGCCGCCTTCATATCCCTGAGGAAGTCGTAATAGTCCTTGGAGAAGTCGGAGGCGACCGGCGTGGTCCGGAAGAACCATTTGAAGCCGCGCTCGGTGAGGTTGGCGGCGACCGACTCGCCGCTCAGGAAGGGTATGCCGTATTTTTCGGCGATCGCGCTCGCCGTCAGCGTCACGCCCGACTGATAGGCGCCGGTCAGCGCCACCACCTTCTCCTCGGTGATCAGCCGCAGCGCCTGGTTCTGTCCGGTGGCCGGGCTGCCCTGGTTGTCGGCGAACACCACTTCGACCTTGGCGCCGCCGAGGCCCGCAAGGCCTGCGTTCTTCGCCAGCGGCAAATTGCCGAGCTCGGGATGGGCGTTGTTGATGATGTCGACGGCGGTCTCGATCGCGGCCTTGGCATGGACGCCGGCGCTGGCGGCATTGCCGCTCAGCGGAAAGATCGCGCCGATCTTGACGGTCTGCTGGGCAACCGCGCTGCCCGCCAGAGCAGCGGAAATCGAGGCGGCAAAAAGCAACCCGAGGATATGCTTGAATCTCATGTCGATGGTCTCCGAAACGTTTTCCACGCGATGCCAGGCGCTGACCCTTTTGGGCAGGCCGGGGCATAACCCCGCAACTTCCGTTACTTATTGGCCCGTTCAGCATTGCATGCCGAATTGGCACGGGCAAGTTGCCGCTAGCCACACGCGGGGCATCAAAAGGAATCAGATGGCCCCTGCGATTGCCTCCCGGATGGGCAGATCGGGTTTGACCGCGACGTAAACGGTATTGCGGGCGTCGGGCTCCCCATACGCGTTGTCGAAGGTCACGACATGGGCGGTGGCCGTGGCGAAGGCGTCTGCCAGCATGCCTTGAAATTCCTGGTCGGGCGGGTCGTTCGACCAGAGCGCAAAAACGCCGCCGGGATGCAGATGATCGGCCAGGCTTTTCAGCCCCGTCGGCGTATACAGCGCGCCGTGGCGCGGATGCAGCAGTTTTGTCGGAGAGTGGTCGATATCGACCAGCACCGCATCGAAGCGGCGGCCGGGCGCATGCGCGTCGAAGCCGTCGGCGGAATGCGACAGCGCAAAGAAATCGCCATGGACGAGACGGCAGCGCGGATCGCGGGTCAGCTCCTTGCCGAGCGGCAGCAGCCCCTCTTCATGCCATTCGATCACCTCGGCCATCGCGTCGACCACGATCAATGATTTCACAGCCGGGTTTTCCAGCGCGGCCAGCGCGGTGTAGCCGAGCCCGAGCCCGCCGACGACGACATCGAGATCGCCCCGCGCCAGCGCCGCCAACCCGAGCCGGGCAAGCGCGATCTCGGCCGCGGTGAACGCGCTCGACATCAAGAATTCGTCGCCGAGTTTTATTTCGTAGATGTCGAGGCCCGTGGTGAGCGACCTTCGCCGCCGCAGGCTGAGCGTGCCCATCGGCGTCGGGCGGAAATCAAGCTCTTCGAAATTGACGCTCATGCTTTGATTGTCCTGACCGCGATTTCAACCCGCTGCGGGCTCGCGGTGGCCTCCTGAGATGGTCATTGCGAGCCAACGGGTAGCGCGAACGCGCTCCCGATGACAGGCTCCGCGAAGCAATCCAGTGTGAGGATGGCAAGCTGGATTGCTTCGTCGCTTGCGCTCCTCGCAATGACGTCGGCTACATTTCGAGCCGGCCCCTCAAGAACGGCATCCCTGCGCGCTTGCCAAGGCCGGGAGGTAGCGGGTAGAAGGGCGCACGCTTGCGGGCGACTTGCCTCAGCCGTCGCAAGAACCGCAACAATAGCCCTTAAGTATTTGAAGTAATTGGGGAATGGTGTAACGGTAGCACAACAGACTCTGACTCTGTTTGTCTAGGTTCGAATCCTAGTTCCCCAGCCAGATGCCGCTGTCGAGAAGCGCCGATAGCGCCGCGGATGTGAACAGCCCGATTCAGGCCCCAAGCCTGAGACTTACACCCGCACAAAACGGACATCGCCTTAGCGTCAGTGAATGTCCGCTTTGGGCAGCGGAACAACGAACGTCGAACGTTCGCGGTTGATGTCTGTTGATGGACCCCAAACCGGAAATTTGGACTTCAAGCCAGAATCTGTCTACGATTCAACCTAACTGAGCGGCGGCCCGGGGCATCCCGTTCCAGCCTTTTCTTCGTTGTGTACCGGCGCAACGCTCGCATTTGGGGGGCAATCTGCTCAAGGGACTTCTCACATTCGGCTTGGCCCGGCGGCCGCTGGTCCTGATGGGCTTGCTCGCATTTATTGCCGCAGGCACGTTCGCATTTTCCAGGCTCAACATCGAAGCCTATCCCAACCCGGCGCCGGTGATTCTGGAAATCACGGCGCAATCTCCGGGCCTGTCCGCGGAGGACATGGAGCGCTACTTCACGATCCCGATCGAGGTCGGCCTTGCCGCAACGCCCGGCGTCGACGTCATTCGCTCAACCTCATTCTATGGCCTGTCCTTTGTCCGCGTCGTCTTCCAGTACGGCACCGATTACTATTTCTCGCTCACCCAGACAGCCATCAACCTTCAGCAGAACGTCAGCCTCCCCGGCGGTGTTACGCCGCAAATCCAGGCGACCAGCCTGGTCGGCGAAATCTACCGCTATGAGGTGATCGGACCGCCGCACTTCGGGCTGAGCAACCTGCGCACGGTACAGGATTGGATATTGCAGCGGCGACTTCTTGCCGTCCCTGGCGTCGTGCAAGTCAATACCTGGGGCGGCACGACCAAGCAATACGACGTCGATGTCGATTTGCAAAAACTTGAATCCTACGGCTTGACGCTGCCGCAGGTGATCAGCGCAATCGGCAATGCCAACATCAACGTGGGCGGCCGCACCATCAACATGGGGCAGCAGTCAGTGAATATTCGCGGCGTTGGGCTCATGGACGGCGGGGGTGCAGCCGACTTGACCCAGGGCTACAAGGTCCAGGACATCGAGAACGTCATGCTTTCTGAGTCGCGAGGTCTGCCGCTGTTCGTGAAAGACGTTGCCAAGGTCTCAGTGGGCTATGTGCCTCGGCTTGGCAAGGCCGGCCGCGACCACGCCGATGATGTGGTCGCGGCGATAGTCATCATGAATCGGACGCTGCACACCAATGACGTTGTCGCACGCGTCCGGTCGGAGATCGAGAAGATCAACACTGATGGGAGTCTTCCGCCTGGGGTAAAACTGGTTCCGTTCTATGACCGCACCACCCTCGTCAACGTCACCACCAGCACGGTCCTGCATAACCTCATTTTTGGCTGCTTGCTGATTTTCGCCGTTCAATGGCTTTTCCTCGGTGACCTGCGCAGCGCCATCATCGTGGGCGCCAATGTCCCGTTCGCATTGTTCTTCAGCATCATCATCCTTGTCCTGCGCGGCGAAGATGCAAACCTGCTGTCCGTCGGCGCCGTCGATTTCGGCATCATCGTCGATTCTGCCGTTATTGTGGTCGAGAATATTTATCGGAATCTGCAGGCCAGGCCCGAAGTAAGAGAAGAATTGCTGCATCAGCTCGCCAACAAACGGTGGGGCGACGATCCGACGGCCGCTGGAGTTTCATCGAGTAACCCGATATGGACCGATCGGCTGCGGCTCATCCTGATCAGCGGCTTGCAAGTCGACAGAGCCGTGTTGTTCTCCACCGCGATCATCGTGGCGGCTTTTATCCCGCTGTTCACCATGCAGGGGGTCGAAGGCCAGATTTTCGGTCCGATGGCGCGAACTTATGCCTACGCTCTGCTCGGAGCGCTCGTGGCGACATTTACCGTGACACCGTGTCTGGCTTCGCTGCTGCTGCCGAAGCAAATTAGCGAAGTCGAGACGATGGTCGTGCGCGCCTTGCGCCGGATCTACACACCTGTGCTGCGCTGGTCGCTGAACAACCGGCAAATCACGATTGCGGTCGGATTGGTTTTCCTCGGCATCAGTGGATTCCTCGGCTCGCGCCTCGGCAGCGAGTTCCTGCCGACGCTCGAAGAGGGGAACCTGTGGATTCGCGCGTCGATGCCGCCTACTCTATCGCTCGAGGCGGGAATGCCGCTCGTAAATCGGATGCGGGAAATTCTGCTGCGCCATCCTGAAGTCATCACCGTGGTCTCGCAGCATGGCCGTCCTGACAACGGCAGCGATGCGGCGGGGTTCTTCAATGCGGAGTTCTTCGTGCCACTGAAACCATTCGAGGATTGGCCGGCGGGGCTGACCAAGGAGAAGCTTGTCGACGAACTGCAAGCCGAATTTTCGAACGAATTTGTCGGCGTCAACTTCAATTTCTCGCAATACATCCAGGACAACGTTGAGGAAGGACTCTCGGGCGTCAAAGGCGCGAACTCCATCAAGATTGTCGGTCCCGATCTCCCCACTCTGGAGCAGATCGCCAAAGCCGCCCTGGCCGAGATGGCTCAGGTGCCGGGAATTACCGATCTTGGCGCGTTCTGGGTGCTCGGGCAGCCCAATCTGAACATCAGGATCGATCGGGAAAGGGCGGCGCGCTACGGGCTGAACGTCGGCGATGCCAATAACGTCGTTCAGGCTGCTTTGGGCGGAACCGTGGCGACCATGCTTCTCGAGGCGGACCGCCAATTTGGCGTGGTGGTGCGGCTAGATCCCAAATATCGGAACGACATTCATGAAGTGCAGAATATCAAGGTCGGCGCCCAGACTCCCGCCGGAAACGCATACATTCCCTTCAGCGACTTCGCTTCCATCACGCTCGACACCGGCGCCTCCTACATCTTTCGCGAGCGCAACCAGCGCTTCGTGCCGATCAAATTTAGCGTACGAGGCCGCGACCTCGCCGGTGCCGTGGAGGAAGCCCAGAAGCGTATCAGCCGCAACGTCAAGCTGCCGGCCGGCTATCGCATTGATTGGGCCGGAGAGTTCGAGTGGCTGCAACAGGCCAAGAAACGGCTTGCCATCATTCTCCCGATTACTCTCGTCTTGATCGTGGTGCTGCTTTACGGGCTGTTCAATTCGATCCGTGACAGCCTGTTGGCGCTGCTTGGACTTCCGTTCGCGGTCAGTGGCGGTATTCTTGGATTATATGTTTTCGGATTGAATTTCAGCATCTCCGCCGCGATTGGATTTATCTCGCTATTCGGCGTGTCGGTGATGAGCGGCATCCTCATCATCCACGGTTATTATCGCGTGGCCGGTAGCGGTTTGGCCCCGGCCGAGGCCATGTTCCGTGCCGTCGACCAGCAGATGCGACCAATCCTTATGATGACTTTGTCAGCCTGCATCGGCCTGCTCCCGGCTGCGGTCTCTACTGGAATCGGCAGCCAGGTGCAGCGACCGCTCGCGACGGTGATCGTGGGCGGAATGCTGATCGGACCCGTCATGCTGCTCGTGATCGTGCCGGCTCTGCAGAGCTACTTCCTCGGACGAGAGGTTGCCGCTGAACCGCAGCCACCCACAGCGTAATCCTCCAGCCCCTGTTGGACCTACCCCAGCTTTCGCCTGGGTTAATGTGCCGGATTGCATCCATCTGCGTGCGGTGCCTGCCGTCGCGCGCAAGCCTCCGGAGCGAGTTTCCCGTCAGCAGCCGGGCGGCGGCGAAACACCGGGTGTTGCGGGTGCGCCCGTCGCGTTCGCCGGCGTCATCATGCCGGGTGTCGCCAGGTTCATTGTCGTGCCTTCGGCACATGCCGATGTGTTCGGCGTCGGCACCACGGTCATGGTTGGATCGATGCTGGTGCCGGCAAGCTGGGTGACGTCGGACTGAATCGTGCCGGGTGGCGGGTTCGTCGCAATTTGCGGCGTCGAGAGCGGCAAGGCCGCGGCATTGGTCGGTGGGCCTCCCGGAATCGTGCTGCACACCGTGCTCGGTGAGACTCCGAGTGGGGTCATTGGCGGTACGGCTCCCGTCCTGCTGGCAACAAGGGGCGTGGCAATCGCCCCGAGCGGGCTCGCCGTTGTCGTTGTGCCCGGGGAGGCCGGCGCCGCGGAAACCGACGGCGTCGTGCCGATGCCGGTGCCCGTTGCCGGCGTCGACGTGGCGGTGGACATGGAAGTAACGGTCACGGTCGGAGTGCCAGGCGAGATCTGCCCCGTGGGTGTCGAACAGGTCACGACCGTTCCCGGCGTCGCAGGATCGGAAGCCATCGGCACCGGTGCCAGCGTCGTGACGGGAGCGCCCGGCTGGGTCGTCGCCGAGAACGGACTCGGGCCATTGAGTGGCGAGGTGACAATCGTTCCCGGCGTTGATGGAATGCCCATGGCTGTGGTGCCCATGGTGGAGACCTGCGCGAGGCCAGGGCTGCAGCCCAACAACAGGACGGCTGCCGTAGCGAACAGCACGCGTTGCATCGCCATCGCCTACCCTCCGCGCCGATCTAGCTCGTCTGCGTCTTGCGCACGGCCACCCTGCTGCCTTCCGCCAGGTTCACCATCGGGTTGAGGATGACCTGGTCGCCCGGCTTGACGCCGTCATGCACTTCCACTTCCGTGCCGAAGTCGCGCGCGATAGTGATCTTCTGCAGATGGGCGATGCCGTTCTCGACCACCGCGACATGCAGGCCGTTCTGATCGAACACAACGGCATCGGCCGGTATGATCATGGACGGCGTCTTGCGCGGGATTAACAGCTCGACGGTGCAGTAGATCCCGGGGCTGAGCGCGCCGTCGGGATTGGGGACGTCGATCTCGGTGAGCAGCGTCCGGCTCCCGGGCTGCAACGCGCTCGCGATCCGCGTGACCTTGCCGGGGAAGGTCCGACCTGGAATCTCCGGGACGCGAACCACGGCGTCAACACCGGGTCCCAGCCCAAACGCCTCATCCTGGGGGACGAACACCTGGGTGCGGATCACGTCCGGGTGCATCAGCGTGAACATGAAGGTCGATCCGGCCTGCACCAGGCTGCCGTTATCGATGTTGCGCTGGGTGATTACACCATCGAACGGCGCCACGACGCGCTGGTAGGCCTTGTCCTGCTCGAGCACACGTATCTGGGCTTCCTGGGCGGCAATATTGGATTCAGCCACCCGCACCGCTGCCTGCTGCGCCTGCAGGGTCAGGGAATCGTTGTCGCCCTGCTGGAGCGTGAGCCACCCCTGTTTGACGAGGTTGCTGTCGCGCGCATTGGTGCGCTGGGCGAGCTCCCGGCTCGCCTGCGTCTGTTGCAATGTCGCCTGATCCTGCTCCAGCGTCGCCTTTGCCTGCGCAATCTGGTGATCTAGTTCGGGGGCGGTAATTTCCGCCAGCAGCGCTCCGGCCTTGACCCGATCGCCGATATCGACGTAGCGCTTTTCGATGTAGCCGCTGGCGCGCGCCAGGATGTTCGCCGCCTCGAATGCCGTAGTCGTCGCCGGCAAGGTGACGTTGATCTTGCCGTCGCTGGCGCGCACGGCGGCCACGCGAACGGCGGAAACGAGGTCCCGGCTCTGTTCCGCGGCGGCCGCGACCGCGAGTGCGGCCTGGTAGTGGCGCCAGGCTCCCATTCCAAGGCCGCCTAACAGCAATAGCAGCGCGCTGGCGCCGAACAGCGCTCCGCCATAACGACGTCGCCGCTTTCGCCCCACATCGGGCAGTGCAATAACGCGATCGCTTTCGGCATCAAGCCGCTCCGGAGCGGCTTCTTTTGTCGGCAGCAGACGAATTTCGCTCATTTTGGAATTTCCTCGAATACGCCATGGTGAGGCTTGCCGTCGTTGCCTTTGCGCAGCATGGCGAACAGGTAAGGCACGATCAGCAGCGTCGTCGGTGTCGCGAACAAGAGGCCGCCGATGACGGCGCGCGCCAGCGCTGCGTTCTGTTCTTCGCCGGCCCCGCCGATCGCCATCGGGATCATGCCGACGATCATCGCGGCGGCGGTCATCAGCACGGGACGGATTCGGGTATGTCCGGCACTCAGCGCCGCTTCAAAGGCGGAGTGTCCCTTCAGCTGCTGCTCGCGCGCGAAGGTCACGAGCAGGATCGAGTTCGCCGAAGCCACGCCGACCGCCATGATCGCTCCCATCAGCGACGGCACGTTCAACGTCGTGCCGGTGATGAACAGCATCGTGACGATGCCGCAGAGCGTCGCCGGCAGCGCCAGGATCACGACGAACGGATCGCCGAAGGTCTGGTAGTTCACCACCATGAGCAGGTAGACGAAGACCGCGGCAAACAACAAGCCGATGCCGAGATTCCGGAAGGAGTCGTTCATGCTTTGGATCTGGCCGATGACCTGGATCGAATTGCCCGGTTTCAGCTGCTTCTGCAGATCGGTCCTGACCTTGCTGATTTCGGCAGCGACACTTCCGAGATCGCGGCCCTGAACGCTGGCGTAGACGTCGAAAACCGGCTGGATGTTGCTCTGGTTGGAGTTGGTGGGCACCGTGTCGCGCTTGAGCGTCGCGACATTGCTGAGCATGCCGGGAACAATTTGTCCGCTCACCGCCAGCGAGGTGGACACCGGTGTGTTGGCAAGCGCATTCAGCGAATTGACCTTGTACTCCGGTGTCTGCACGGCGAGATAATACGGAATCCCCGACGTCGGGTCGGTCCAGAAGTTTGGCGACACCTGCTCCGACGACGAGAGGCTGACATTGATATTGGTGGCCACCGTGCTCGCATTGAGACCAAGTTGCGCGGCCCGGGTCCGATCGATCTGGGCGTAGAAGGCTGGAGCGTCGACCTCCTGCTGCAGATGCGCGTCAACGATGCCCGGAATCGCCGCAAGGCGTTGACGGAGTTCCTTGGCAACCGAAAGATTGTTCTTGCCGTAGCCCATCGTCCGGACGTCGATCTGCGCCGGCAGTCCGAAGTTCAGGATCTGCGTGACGATGTCGGCCGCCTGGAAATAAAACACGTCCTCCGGGAATGCGGCGGGCAGCACCTGGCGCAATTTACTGATGTAATTCGCGGTGGGCTTATGGCCCTCCTTGAGCGCCACCTGGATGATGCCATCGTTGATTCCGATCGTTGAACCGTCAGCGAATGCCAGATTATAGGCCCGCGCCGGCAGTCCGATATTATCGACGATAAGCGCGCGGTCTCGCTCCGGAATCACTTCGCGGATCTTGTCCTCGACCGCCTGGAATATCGCTTCGGTGCTTTCAATGCGGGTTCCGGCGGGAGCGCGAACGTGGAGCTGAATCTGGCCGCCGTCGATCAGCGGGAAAAAGTCGCGGCCGACGGACATCAGCATCACCGCGCCGAGGCCGAGGATGAATACGGTGACGACAGGCACGATGACCCGCCGCCGCAGCAGGTTGGTCAGAAGCGTCATGTACCCATTGCGCAGGCGCTCGAAGGCACGCTCGAAGGCGGCGGAAATCCGCGAGAAAAACCCCGCGGGCGCTTCGCCGTCGGAGTGACGACGTTCGCCCTTGAGCAAGAGCCCGATGGTGATCGGCGTAAGGGTCCTCGATAATCCGTACGAGGCCAGCATCGCAAATACCACGGCAAGTCCGAGCGGCGTGAACAGGTACTTGGCCGGGCCGTCGAGGAACACCACAGACGTGAACACGCAGCTGATGGCGAGCGTCGAGACCAGTGTCGGCACCGCGATTTCGGCGGCGCCGTGCAGCGTCGCCTCGGAAAGCGGCATCCCCTCTTCGGTCCACAGCCGATGGGTGTTCTCGATGGTCACCGTCGAATCGTCGACCAGGATGCCGACCGCGAGCGCAAGACCGCCCAAGGTCATGGTATTGAGCGTTTCGCCGAGAAAATACAGCACCACGAGCGACGATAGGATTGCCAGCGGGATTGAAATCATCACCACCAGCGTCGAGCGCCAGGAGCCGAGGAAGACCAGGATCATGAGCGCGGTGAGGCCGGCCGCGATGGCCCCTTCCCGGAGCACGCCGGTGACCGAATTGGTAACGAACACCGATTGGTCGAACAGCTCGTTTATCGAGAGGCCGGCGGGCGCGGCGGCCCGGATCGCACCAAGGGCATTCTTCACGCCATTGACGACCGCAAGCGTCGAGGCATTGCCGTTCTTGATCACGCTCAACAAGACCGAGCGGTGGCCATCCTCGCGCACGATGTTCTGCTGCACCAGCGACCCGTCGCGGACCTGCGCTACGTCTTTCAAAAGAACGGTGGCGCCGTTGGCGAACTTGACCGGGATCATGTTCAGGTCCTTGATCGACGCCGGGGTCGCATTGGTGCGCACGGTATATTGGGTGTCTCCGATCTTCGCGGTCCCGGACGGCAGCGTCAGGTTCTGGGTGTTGACCGCGTTCACGATATCGAGCGGCGTCAACCCGCGGGACAGCAGTTTGTCGGGGTCGATATCCACCATGATCTGACGATACTTGCCGCCAGCGGGCGTCGGCAGGGTGACGCCTGGCACCGGTGCCAGTGCCTGTCGGACGCGGTAGATACCGAAATCATAGAGCTGCTGCTCATTGAGACTGTCCGAGTTGAGACTGAGCTGCAGGACAGGAACGCTCGATGCATTGAACTGCACGACGATCGGCGGCTGGATGCCAGGGGGCATCAGCGCGCGGATGGCATTGGTGGCAGAGACGATCTGCGCGATGGCGAGGTCGAGATTGACGTCGGGCTGGAAATAGATTTTCTGGATCGACAGTCCGTTAAGGGTCTGCGCCTCCATGTTCTTGACGCCGTTGACGTTGGCGCTGATGGAATATTGGCTGTAGGTGCTGACGCGCTGCTCCATTTCCGGCGTTGAAAGGCCGGTGTACTGCCAGATGACGGTCACCACCGGAATGCGAATTTCCGGAAAGATATCGGTCGGCATCGACCGGATCGCCGCGACGCCCAGAAACAGGATCAGCGCCGCCACCACGTAGAATGTGTGCGGAAACCTCAGCGCAAACCGGACGATTCCCATTGTGTATCCTTAGCCGCGCGCCGGTCCCCAAAGATGCGACACGACCGGCACCGCTATTGGGTCATTTTTCGTTCCGCTACGCATCGCTCGCTGGTCCGACGATGATGCCGGGTCCGCGCCTGGACGCACTGACCGCGGCGGCGATGTTTTTTCCACAGCAAGCCGCATCACCGCGATTTCCTGCTGTTGATCCTCAACGATCTTCTGGGCCAACCGGCGAAGCTGCACATTGTGGCCGTATTTGAGTTCGGCCTTTGCCATTTCGATTGCACCCTCATGGTGCGGCACCATCATCGCGATGAAATCGCGATCGGCGTCGCCGGTCGGTTTGATCGTCATATCCGACATCATCTTGCTCATGCCGGCGTCGTTCGCCGACAAGAACGGCTGTTCCCGGGAATAATCCGGCCGACCCGTGACATATTGGACCGGCATGGCTGCGCGCAGGTGATATCCACTCCTGGGATCCTGTGCCAACGCGAGCGAGCCCACCGCCACCGAGGTGGTGGCCGCAAACGAAATCGCGCGCTTGCGGATAAAGGAGCGAGAGACAAGAGTCATTTTTACCACCGAGCAGGTCAGCTATTGCGCGCACGGACTTCTCCATGGCCCGCCCTGTCCGTTTCCCCGATGGCTCCTGGAATTCGAAGGAGAGTCCCGGCCACGCCGACGATACGAGTGCGCCGGAAATTTCTCTCAAAATGACGACCGATCGTCACCTTCTCAATTAAAAACCGATTTAGAAATGCTTTGAGCATTGTTAAAGCCCGCCGTCCTCTCTCCAGATCAACAAGGCCTTTTTCGCGATCAACGGTGAGTGATGCCGCCCGCGGCTGGACTCAAGATTTATTGAAGCCAGGGCACCGAGGCTTTCAAGATTTCCCGTGAACGGTGCAGGTCCCGTTTTGCCCGGACGGGCAAATCACTTTACCGGCGTATGGTGCGCGTTTTGGGTTTGTCTAGCCCCTTTGCCAAAAGTATTTCTGTTTTCCGGAAATAAAACTTGTATGAGTACCGCCGTCCCGTCCCACAGAGGGGCGTTGCGCAACGTCACGAAACGCGGAACGGGATGCGGTGGACGCTGGTAGTGCCGGTGACGAACGGCGCGAAAGCGGACGGCAAAGTCGTGTGGTCCTGGCGCCTCGACGCTGGTGTCAAGTCGGCGGAAGCAATTTTGCCGATGACGGGGACAAAAAAGCCCGATCCCCGGGGAGAGCACGAAATAAGCCGCAAAACCATTGCGTGCGGAACGTCGGGATGAACCGGCGGACCTGTGGTGAATTTGCTCGTGTGTTTTTTTCACACACGAGGCTGCGGGTGCGGCGGGCACCCGGCGTTCCGTACGCCCTCGTACCCCGAGGCGCATGGTTCAGGCATAACCCGGGCGAAATCGCGCCGCGGGAATGCGGATTTGCGTCTGATGAATCCAAACGCGCAATGCTCTCATTTGTCATCGCCCGCCACCGGGTCGGCGCTACGCGCCGCCCGGTGACGGGGTATGACGACTTCTTGTGGCGCGCCCCTACAGCGGCTTGATCTCGACCTTGCGGAACTTGACGACGCCCTTGTCGTTCTCGACGCCGTTGGCGTCCTTCAGCCCGAGGCCGTGCTGCAGCGCGATCCGGCCGGTGGCAAACTTGGGATCCTGCGCGCCGACGACGGTTTTTTGTCCGTTCAGCGTCACATCGAAGGTCGAGCCCTTCGCAGTGATTTCATAGACGTTCCATTTGCCGGCGGACTTCGGCATCGGGTCTACCTTGGCGACGTTGACGATGGCGCCGGTGCCGTAGGTCGGGTCGGGCCGCGCATCCCAGATGTTCACCTCGTACGAGGTCGCGCCCGTTACCTTCTCCGGATCGGTGCAGCGAATGAAAATGCCGCTGTTGGCGTCGGCATCGACCCAGAATTCGGCCCGGAGCTGATAGTCGGTATAGGCGTTCTTGGTGACGAGAAAGCCATTGCCCTTGTCGGCGACGGCGACGCCATCCTCGATCCGCCAATTGGCGGTGCCGATCTGGTTGAAGTTGTCGAGGCTCTTGCCGTCGAACAGCGTGACCCACCCGTCATCGGCGGACAAAGGATGCGAAGTTGAGAACGCGGCAAAGCCGACCAGAAGCAATGCGGCGCCGAATGCCGACCAGCGTTTCATGACGATATCCTCCCAAATTGACGTTTGTTGTTGATGCGAGGCCCGTTTAAGTCCCGCACAGGTTTTGACCCCGCGACAATAGCAGGCGACGGAGGACTGCGGAAGCCACAGCAAGGTTCAGCCGGACACGACTGGCGGTGTGCCATGGGTGTGAAAGGACTCGATCGTCTTCAGCCCCCACGCCTGGCCCTTCTTGCGTTCCTCTTCGGTCCAGACGATCGGCTTCCAGTCCGGCGCCAGAATGAGTCGGGCGCCGGCGTTGGCGACTTCGACGCGGTTGCCGCCGGGCTCGTAGACATAGAGGAAGAAGGTTTGCTGGATCGCGTGCTTGTGCGGGCCGGTCTCGATAAAGACGCCGTTCTCCAGAAAAATATCGGCGGCGCGCAGGATTTCCTCGCGGCTGTCGAGCGCGTAGGTGACGTGGTGGAAGCGGCCGGGCTTGCCGAAGTGGTCGCGCGTGTAGGCGAAATCATAGCTCTTGTTGCACATCGTCATCCACATCGCCGCTTCCGTGCCGTCGTCGAGCACGATCTGCTCGGTCAGCCGGCAGCCCAGGTATTTCTCGAAGAAGATGCGGTTGGCCTTGATGTCGACCGCGAGGCAATTGAGATGATCGAGGCGGCGGACGTTGACGCCGCGCGCCGGAAAGCGCTGCGCCTGGTTTTTCAGCGCCGGTTTTTGGTCCGGCGGCGCCTGGTACCATTCGGTCTCGTAATAAAGCTCGACGATATGGCCGTCGGGATCGCGGCAGCGGAACGCCGGCCCTTGCCCCATGTCGCCGTCAGCCCAGCCGATCTCGAAACCGGAACCCTTCAGCGCGGCGACGCGGCGCTCCAGCGCCTGCGGGCTGCGCGCCCGCAACGCCATGTGCTCCATTCCGGACGTCTTCGAGGCCGTCAGCTTCAGAGAATAGCGCTCGTAATCGTCCCAGCCGCGCAGATAAACCGACTCGCCCTTGCGGCCGCTGACGGTCATGCCCATCACGTCGACGAAGAATTTCAGGCTCTCGTTGGGCTTCGGGGTCAGCATTTCCACGTGGCCGAGATGGGCGAGATCGAAGATCGGCTCGGGTTGCATGACAGTCTCTCTCGTAGGGTGGGCAAAGCGCAGCGTGCCCACCAGTTTCAGGCAATATGGTGGGCACGGCGCAAACGCGCCTCTGCCCACCCTACGACGACAGCGTCCGCGTCACATCGTCGTACAATTCGTCGACCCCAAACGCGCGGGGAATGAGGCCCTGCTGCGCGGTATATCGAACGATCAGTTGCAGCGAGCGGCGGATTTCGTCGGAGCTGAATTTCGGCGCGCCGCCAGGCGCCCGCGCCGCGCTCTCGCGCAGCATGCGGTGAACCTCGCGCACCGCGTCGGGATGTTCGTTGGACAGCTTGTCGCTGACGACGACCATGTGATTGATTGGTAACACACCTTGTTTCGCAAACCACGACCTCTCTTCGGCGGCGGCGTCCGGGAACAGCGGCCTCAGGCCGGCGCGATCGATCTTCTCGCCAAGGGCCGCATCGAGTTCGCCATCCAGCAGCATCTGGATGATCTCCTTGCCTTTCGGAGCGCGCTCGGTGGTATCCTGGAACTCGGCGACATGGGCGTCCTCGAAGGTGACCCAGTCGATCGCGTTGAGGTCGACGCCGTAATCATTGGCGAGAATACCGCGGAGCCAGGCGCCGGTCGTGGTGGTGAAGGAGCGGATGCCGACGCGCTTGCCGTTGAGGCCG
>Ga0209422_1000181_pt1 | contig 15634 bp, 14 predicted proteins | sample BlaSpr_A8_OM2_M3_FD_187983 | JGI IMG/M metagenome (GOLD analysis project Ga0209422, IMG submission 187983) | Forest soil microbial communities from Thunder Bay, Ontario, Canada - Black Spruce, Ontario site 2_A8_OM2_M3 (SPAdes) (version 2) | ecosystem: Environmental > Terrestrial > Soil > Boreal... | reverse complement strand
TCCATTGTGGTATCACCTCGTTTTTCTCATAACTCTGGCACCGCTTGTGGCGCTGGGCGGAGCGCTTGGTCGGAGCCGCTTCCGGCATGTCGGAGCCGGATCGATGCGTGGATGACAAAGTGGACCTTTCGGCACATCCTGCTCAAGCGCGCTACACAATAGCCCAAAGGCTAAGCCGCTCCGATCGCATCGCAACGCGCCCGGCTGGAGGGGGGCCTCGTTTCCAAGCCCCTTAACTCCTATCCCCTTAGGCCGCGGCTCGGGCATATACGTACCCGACGTTCCCTTTAAGCTGCTATTACCCGGGAACCCTCGACGGCCGCCGAACGTTACGGCCAAGCATGAGTAAGGAAACGTTGCCGTCAGTCGAAGTCCAACCCGCCGGCCTTACGCCGAAGTACGGCTGGCCGTTTGTCTCCAGAAACCGGCGAAGCCCGAGGAGTCGGCCTAGCAGGCGGACCAGCCTCGTCGCGGGAGCCTGCCTGGTTGCGGCTCTTGGATTCGTTATCTACTTCATCGTCGAGCTGATTTCGCATATTTAAGCGGAGATGGCTTTCGTTTAGGAGAGGAAATGTACAAGTCTTTTAGCTTGCGAATCACTCGCGTGGCATTTGCCTTAGCGTTGATGGTGTTACCGCTTGCCGTTTGCGCGGCCAACACGCCGGCGCGCGACGGTGCGACGATCGTCGATTCGGGTTCGACGGATTGGTCGGGATACAAAATGGACGTGTGGTCCGACGGCAACGCCGATCTCACGCTGCAAGATCGCGGGAGAGCGACGCATGGCCCCCTCAAAACCTTTACGATTTCGGCCTCGCTCGCTCACCGGTTCTTCGCCGATCTCAAAGCGAAGCGCGACGGTCTTCGCATCGCCGACGAGTTTTGCGGGACGTACGCCGGGAATGCAACGACGGCGTACGTCCAATGGCACGGCTGGAGGTCGCCCGACCTCGCTTGCGCGCCTTCGCCCAATGGTGTGCTCATCCTCGCTTTGATAAACGACGTTAATGCGATCCTTTCCGCCTCGGGCGTCGACAGGAGTCGCCGGCACAGCCCCATTCTAGCGCCACCTCATGTCGAAGCGTCACCTTAAGACCTCCGGCTTGTCCTAGGCGGCGCGTCTTAAAAAGCGCCGCGGCTCCAGCGTTGTGCCCCATCCATTAGCGTCGAGCGTCTTTCTTCGCGCTCGTCCAAGGCGACGCGTCTTAAAGCGCCGCGCCCGTGCTGGCGAGGCACCGGCCCCTTGTCATCCCCTTTTTCGAGCCGAGGGCGAAACGAATCTCGGTGCCGCGTCGTTCTCGGTTCGGCTACACGACGGAGGAGACGCTTGCATTCGCTGCAAGAACTCTTCGGAAGCCCACCTTAAAAGTGGAGGCCGTTATGCGTTTCACACCCCTGGCAGCACTGCTGAGCATCACACTCCTCGCCGCTCCGGTTGTCGCCGCCGCGGAACCGCCGAATCCGATGGCGACGCCGATGCCCACTCCAGGGCCAAAGATCAACACCGAGCTGAAGGTCGCTCCCGGAATACTCCTCAGAAAAACACCAAAGCCGGTAGCGTGCCCGGGGGCCAAGTCGATGGCCATTCTTCTTTCGTCGTGCAGCGGCGCGCCGGGGACACAACTGACGCTGACGCCGACACCCGGAAACACCGGGATCGAGGTGTGGGCTGTTCAATTCATGCAAAACACCGCCCATCTTAAAGTGAACGATCCCGCAACGGTTGGGCGCAGCGCCGGAGCATACAACACGCTGACCGTGCCGCCACTCTGTCCGCTGGAGCCAGGGCTGGGCCCTTCGTTCAGCCTCGTTGTTTCCTACTATACATCTCACCCTCAAGGCGGCCCCTACGGTCCGACGGTTACCGAAAACCTTGGTACGTTTACGGTGATTTGTGCACCGACGTCGTATGGTACCAGCCCACCCAGCGCACCGCAAGTCATGTCCTGCGGTGGCACGACCAATCCACTGACTGCGGACCACTGCGGTAAGACCGCAGGCGCCCCTACAATGTCCGGTTTTACAGCGACTTGCGGAGCGTCCATAACGATCACCGGCAATACGTTCCCAGCCGGAAGCTCAGACTGGCTGGAATTTGTTGTACCGGCCTCACACGCGACTTGTAAGACCTCATATTATGCGACGCCGTACGTTAGCGTGTACATCTCGTCGAGTGCCCGGATCCTTTTTGACGTCTACCGGGATGCAGCTGGGACGCTGGTAGCTTGCGGTGATGGAAACTGTGCCGGCGGTGTTGCAGCAGGCGTGCCAGGGTATGCCGGCCTCGGAACAGGGACGACCGGGCTCCCGCCGGGCTCCTACTACATCAAGATCTATGGCATGACGCCGTCCACGGTCGGCACATGGACGCTAAAGGTATCGAGCTAATAGCGCGAACGCTGCATCTAAGCCACTCGCTCCACGCGCCACGCCGCCGGCACGATTCGCGTAGCGCCCTTGCGCTTTAGCGTTTAGAGCTTAGCAGCCACGCAGCCGCGCTCCATGAGCCTGGGTACCAGGCGCGGGGCCTTGGTTCGCCATCCGCCGGCGCCGACCGACCTACTAGGCGCTTCGACGCGTCCCGACAAAGTGTTTCGCATGACGCTCGAAGCCATCAATACGACCTTCGCCGGCGCGACGTTCATAGTCATCGGTGCTACGGCCATCGCCGCTGTCGTTCAACTGCGACATCTTCGTGCCAGCAATCAGATCAACGCGCTGCTTACGATTCTGCAAGACTGGCAGAAGCCGGAAATGCAAGCGTGGGTCCGGTTCGTTCGCAAAGAATTGCCCGAACGACTTAAAGATCCGGCGTACCTCGAGTCGCTCGATGCGGGCCTAGCCGATCGAACCGAGCATGCCTGGCTGCATTTGTGCGATTACTTCGAGCAGCTTGGTACGTACATCAAGTACGATTTGGTCGACCGAAGATCGTTGCTGGACATCAGCTCGGGCAACGTTCTTGGATTTTATCGAACACTGCGGCCGCTCATCGAACGCGTGCGCGTGATCGGCGGCAGCAACGCCGCTTTCGAAAATTTCGAATACCTTGCGGTGCTAGGGCTCGAATGGACCAAGCGGCATCCGCAAGGAACTTATCCGGCTGGGCGGCCTCACTTTAGCGAACTCGAGCCTTAGCGTCCGGTGCGTTTTAGCAGCCCGGCGCAGGGGGCCTCGTTTTGGGTGGGCCCAACTCCTATCCCCGCTAATAGTGCAATTGGCTCGAATTCTCGGGTACGATCGCACTGGGAACATGATCCGCAGTCGGCTCGGCGAAACTCTAGACTGGCTGGTCCATAAAGGTCAGATTGCGAAAGAAGACGGCCGAATCGTGCTCTTGGTTTGATCTTGACGCGTTACGAAGAGGTACGAAATATGAAAATACAACTTGGCACGGTTTGGCATTTCAGCCTTGCCGTCACTGACCCGGAGAAGCACGCGCAGTTTTGGACCAAGAACTTCGATCTGCAGGAAATGTTCCGGTCCGATGAGGCCATCGCGCTGACGAACGACGCGATGATCATCGGGTTCTCCAAAGGCACACCACATCCGGACACGATCGATCACATGTCGTTTCACCTCGACGGTATGCGCGCGCTGCGCGAAGCGCTCGAGACGTTGAAGAAAAACGGCGTAGAACTGGAAGACCCGGGTGACGAGATCGGCCCTACATCGCCGGGCTCGCCGCATATGGGCCTGTGGTTTCACGATCCGGACGGGTATCGCTGGGAGCTCTCGGTTCAGAACGGTGCCCACGAGCGCTAACCGCGCAGCGCTGCGCTAAGTCCAGTACGGAGCGGACATCGTGGTGACGACAGACGCCCATCTTCATTCGTTTGACACGAAGCTTGTTAATTGCAGCGTCGCCGATCCGCGCAAGCTAGGGAACCCCCGGGGAAGGGATTACGTTCCATCGGTTATCCTAGGGGTTGCGATACAGCCTATCCCTGACATAAAATGGGTTCATTGAGTCAGACGAGGACGAACTTATGAAAGTCGATCTGTCTACGGCAAAGATGACTGCCGCCATTCTTGCTCTCGCGTCGTCAGCGTTGGTCGGAACGAACGCGATGGCCGCACCGAGTGGTAATGCGCCTCCTGCGTCGGCTGTGCACGTGCCGCAAGCGTCCCCGACGCCAGTGCCCCCCTTACCGCTTCAATGCACCGCTATTGGAAACGATATCACGATCTACAATGTTGGCGACGCGCCAATACCTGCTGGGGCGGTCACACACTGGCAAGTCCCTAAGAAGGTAGTCTCACTGGGGAGCCTTGGTGGTTTCACCTTGGACTTTCACAGCGAAAACTACACATTCCAGACACCTTTGGCTCCAAAAGGGAAGATCCAATTAAATGCACCAAAAGGGAATGTCCAATTAAATGCACCATCTCCGACAACGGGCAGCGGCGGCAACCCTGATCCGGCCACCGAGGTTGCTGGGGGGGTCTTAGGCTTAGCGGCGATTAGACCATGCACAATTAGCGCTGCCACCCCAGTCTACCTCAGCCCCGTGCGCATGCAAGTGCTGCCGCATTAGCGCCGTGACACGAAAGCATGGGTTGAGCATGAGTTCGCGCGTGAGGTCGTCCAGAACGCGGTCGTTCCTCTGACGAGTTTACGACCCGCGCCCCTCGCTATTAACGCTTTGGCTCCGCAGACGACGTTCACGACGGCACCGATAAGTTTTACGGCGACTGCAAGACCGTAGCCGGCCGATACCTGCTAAGGAGCAGGGCTAAGTCCTAAACGCGTATCGCCCCGCTACCGTCTATTCCGTGACCTGCAACTATGCAGGATCGCGCTGCTCGTTATGCTCCTTCGCCCATTGCCGGTTACGGCGATGGTGCAAGGCGGCGCGCAAGTCCAGATTCCACTACCAAGTGCTGCCGCATTAGCGCCGCCAGAATCGTCGTCCCATGCGCGCCGCCTGCGGTCGAGCTACGTCGGGCGTGCAAGCGCCTCGTGCTTTCGCACGCGGGGAAACGGCGCGTGCGTATGGAACGCTGTGCTGTCCGTCTACGTTCGTAAAACACTCAAGACTTTTGCTCGATGTCGCGTGGGGAGGGCTTCCGTGACCGAGGGATCGGGACGATTTGCGGCTCTATTGGTTGCGCTCGCGGCCTGTGTGTTGCTTGGGTCGAGCATGCCTACAGGCTCGTCGCCGCCGAAAACTATCAACACCCCTAAACTCTTCATGACGGGCTGGACGGTAGATCCAACGACCATCAATACCGCCAAGCTCTTCATGACGGGCTGGACGGTAGATCCAACGACCATCAATACCGCCAAGCTCTTCATGACGGGCAGGGCTGCGCAATAGCCAGTAGGAGAAAAAATATGATACCTTTGCCGATCGCACGGCTCGCACTCGCGACGTTCGCGTGCTGCTTGGCCGTGACTCCCACCTTCGCGTTCGCGGCCGGGGGGATGCTGCAACCGCCTTCACCGATTCATCTAGGCCCGCCGCAGTGGACGTTCAACGTGCCGATCAACGTCAATCACATGACATCGCAGTTCGTCGCCGTTGGCGCCTTATGCACTGTGAGCGCTCTTTCTGGACCGCCCGTTGGTGAAGGCGTCGCTGTCGATAAGCCGCTCAGCGGCGGCGCCTTTTCCGGCACGGAATCGGTACCGGTGTACCTTGCAAACGGCATGCTCGCGACTCAAGCCAAATACTGGGCGTGCGTGATTATTTTTAGGGACACGGCCGGCAAGCTCCATAATCCATCCCAGGAGAGCACTGACAAGGTAGCTCAGCCGAACCCGCAAATGCCCTCGATGGTGCGTGTAGTCGGAGATTTCTAAGGGTCGGTCCTTCGCACTGCGATCAAACCTGTCCGTGATCGTACTCCAGCGGTTGTCGGCGAGCGTGCCGTTGACGTCGGCGCTGTGGCAATGGAACCATCACACACCGTCCCTGGTGCATCAGGTGCGGCTCGCATCGCGGCTCAAAAAGTCGGCGGGCATACAGCTTTGGGTGAGACGTTGACGAAGGGCTTGCCATCGCTTCAAGAAACTCTCGATCTCGTTGAAGAGGTTTTCCATCACCTGTTTGCGGTCGAAGAATGAACTGTCAGAAGTCGCTTCAGCACGGTCTCATGAGTGCTGCGGCGGGTTTAGATAGTGTGCGATCATCTTGGCGACAATCGTTGCCGCGCCGGTCACACCGAGTGGCTTCGCGACTTCGACGCCACCCACGCGGACGAACAGTCGAATCTGGTTTCCTCCTAACGACACTCGCGACGGCTAGCGCATTTGCAACGAAGGGTCGCGTAAATGAACGGACGCTTCTTGCATCGAAAAACCGCAGAGTATCGGGCGCTTAGAATCGAGGAACCCGTGGACGATCATCTTTCCAATTCTTGGAAGCCCATGGGCTAGTGGGGCTTTTTTTGGGCATACTCGCCACTGTTGGAGCGCTGACGATCGTGGTGTGGTTCAGGCGAACCTTTTTGAAGGCCGATGAAAAGGCTGCCCGCCTAGCGGAAGAATATGAGGAATTCAAGCGCACTCACTGAGTGCCGAGGATCGTATCGTGTTCTGGCACGGCTCCGGTGATTATTGAGGCGTCTCCGCAGGCCGAGCCCGCTCGAACTTATTGCGGCTTTCAAATGCGTCGAGCATGGAATCACGGGGGTAGGCAGGTGCAAATCTCTCGCGGCGACGGAACAATTTGCTCGTGGTTGTGCCGTAGGATGGGTGTATGTCTATGATTACTGAGCATCCGCAAAACCCAAGACCGCGGGACTTCGTCGTTCCAGAGTTCTACGTGGCGCCGCCGTCGCTAATTTACGACGTGACGCCCATCCCCATTCGCGAGCATAAGCCGCTTTCTGTCGTATTCTTGCCAATGACCGGTCCAAATCTTCCGTCACACATGGTCGCGAGCCTCACCGAATGGAACATCGCGTGGGAGGCTGAGCACCTGCGCGGCGATTTCATCCGCTTCCAGACGCGCCCGCAAGACCGCCATCTACTAAAGTGGACGAAACCCTTCATGGGTCAAAACGTCCACATAGTTCCCTACTGGAAAGACCAGCCAGCAATGACGTATCAGCCGCTGTATTACCTGCTGTCGCGTCGCACACTCGCTCGGCATGGGCTTGTACCGTTGTCCCGATCGCTCTGGCCCATCAGCGTAACGGCGGCTTATCGTAATAGTCCGCTCCGATCTGGAGACGATCGTAAGTTCGCCGCAGCGTTTGCTGAGCATATTTGGCCCTATTTGATCGACGCACCCAAACGTGCATTTAGTGCCGACGAGCCCATCAAAGTTTTGGCCCACGAGCCGGCATTTTGGCTGCCGCACATGGTCGAGCTCGTTCATCAATACATGGAAGGTTTACCGGAATGTACATTAGAGAACCCCGACGCCGGGTCGAAGATAAACGAAGCCAACGCAAAGCTCGAAGCGATCGCCGAGCCATACCGCTATCGAAAAGTCCATGCCGGCGGCACACTATGGTCCGGTGAAGCCGATGCGGCTGAGGTTACCCAGGACCTGGTCGATTATGTCGACCGCGACGGTCGCCTTCGCGGAATCATCGACGCAGTGCGCCGCAACCGCGTGGAGGACGACTTCTCGCCCTATTGGTCGCGGGCGCGTGAGGATTTCGAACGCGCGTTCTACCACAAGCGGGCGAAAGTCAAGGTTCGTTTCGTCGAGCACGATAACGAGTCGCCGCTTGAAGGACCGTTTACCGAATATGTTGCCGATCCGGCAGACGAAGCCGTTGGCCGTGTGCTGTTCAACGATTTCCTCGCATTGCTCGATCACAAGAGCCGGCAGATCGTACTTATCTTGCGCCGTGGCGCCACACACTCCGAGATCGCGACGGAGCTCGGATTTGCGAATCATACACCTGTAACGAAACGGATTCGCAAAATCCGCGAGATGGCGCGCCGGTTTTTCCTTGAGGATCACGCGCTATGAGCGCATGACGCCGGATAGCGCTCGGGACGACGGATGAAAGATTCATCTCATTCTGCGGCGCGGTGGATGGGTTGCCGAGATGCATCACGCATCGGGCCTGCATCGCCATGTGCGCCGGAAACCCTTATACCACGGGAATTTGCGCGCCGCGCGCCAGTTTGCAGAACCGTTTTGCAAAGCGCCGCGCGCGATGCGGCGAGGCCGGCCGAACAGGCCGTGCGGCGAAGAGCCTTACGCCGCGGGGCTTTGCGCGACACGCCTCGCGATTAGGCTGCGCGCGAGGTCCGGGACGCATGTGTACGGTTTGGGGCGCGTAGCGTATAACCCCTTAGGCCGCGGCTCGGGATAGGAGTTGAGCCCCTCGGAAACGAGGCCCCCCCTCGGCCGGGCTGCGTGACTCTAAGCGCCGGCGATCGCGGCCGCTATGCTCTTTGCGCTGAGCCGCTCGATGCTAAGCCGAGCAAAACGGAACCCGCGCCGGGGTTTGACCCCTCATGTGGTTTTCGGCATCCTTTCGAGCATCCGCTTGTAGCTTTCTTCTGATTCGATGAATCTGATAACCAGCGCAATGAGATCCTTCAAGTCTTGAAGATCGTGATCATTCCATTTGCGGATGTAGTGGGTGGCGTCATTACCAAGCCATGCCGCGCGCTTAGCAGTTTCGCGAATTCTCTCGTCATGAATGCGCTGATCGATCACCGCACCAAGTGGCGCCTCACGGATAGTCCTCAGCTGTTCGTTCGCTGCCGATGCGGCCCCATTGTCGCTTGCCTCCTGCGCTGCCTTCAGCTCCTTGAGTGGCTCAGTGCTCACGTAATCCTTTACAAGGAATTCCAGCGCCTTACGATAGCACGGCCCAGTCGCATGATCGAGACTTTCTTGCTCCGCCGCAAGCGCGTCATCGTAGATGTCGTAGAAGCTCGGTGAGGCTTCTTGTATTATCGCGTTCCGAACCCAACGCCGACGAGTTTGGGGTTCCAATCGCTTAAGTAAGTACCCGTCACTGTATCTATACACCGCAATGAACGGTTTCATACAGGCATCGGAGGGGCAGAGAAAGAGCGCGCTGACCTCATAATCTCGACTTCCTATGGCTGTCTCACTCAGTCGATTCGGAACTACACTTCTTCCGCATCGAGGACATTTATCAGGTACGGGCAAATCCACGCTGTCGACTTTGCTGAAGCCAAGCGCCTTGAATTTCATACGACAACAGAATTCCGCGTGTTGGGCGCGGGTCATTCTTTGGAAGCATACAGTTCCTGAACGGCAGGATCCGGGGTGGATCAGTTTCGCTATGCGACCGCGGTTGCAAGACGCCGTTGGATCGCGGCGATCGCCTCCAACGCCGGCACGCCGAGGTCTGGATCGTCCGCGAAGGCGCGCAGAACACCGAGCGACGTTTCCGTGCCAACCGCCGAGAGAACCTTGACTAGGAACTCGCGCACTTCGCGGCGCTGGTGATGTTGATTATGCCAACGCTGTAACCGAGCACTTTGCCGGTTTCGGCATCGAATAGATAAGGGCGAATTGCGGGACGCGCGCGTGTTCGGTTGGTCGAATTTCAACATGCCAGTAGCGGCTTAGCAGTGCTCACGTCAGCCCCAAGCGTTTGCTGATAAGGCATCATAATATGTCACCATGAGCGGAGGATGCTTCGAGCCTGACGCACGGGCACGAAGCCGCCGGCGAGCCTGAACCATTTGATCGACCGCATCGCGAATCAGATTCCGCCCACCGCCATGCAATCCGACGTAGAGCTCTGGGCACTTCGAGCTAACAATTGCTTTCCGTATGTGCGAGTCCTGATCACCGAATGAAAATCCGAAAGTGAAGAGTGGATCGGAGGTTTGGCGCAAAGCTGAGAAGCAGCTAGCAAGGTAGGGAATGTTACGAATCAGCTCTTCTTTGGCTCGAGATTCTCCCTCGGAAACAATGAGCGGAACCGATCCAGCGTTCAACAGTTCTTGAACATGTGTCATGATTGGCTTGCCCGCGGTCCATTGAAGCTTCTCTAAGTCATCCTTGTCACGCCTTACTAAGTGCAACGCACCGTGGAGATAATGCGTAGTCTGCGGCCTTCCCTCTGACCAGAGGAGAGTCGTTCCGGGTCCTCTGTTGGTGAACGCGTCCTGAAATCTCTCCTGCATATAGAGTCTACTATTAATCACCCAGTAAAGTAACAAGTCGTAATTTGTCGTGAACACTTGGCGGAACGGACGAAGGAAGCGACGGCTGGCGATAAATTGGGCCTCCGTGACTTCCGAGGGATCGTCCGGGTGATGCAAATGGACGGCGTTTACGAGTGCGGAACGCGCTTCAGATACAGCATCTCGAAGTCTCGACAGTAATGCATTGCTGGCTCCGTACGTTTCCGAAACGGAATGCGCATCTTCAAGGCCGTGCATGACGCGCTCGAAATTGACGGTGCCGAAGTGTTCAAACATTTCTTGAAGCTCAGGCGTTAAGGAGCTCCAGACGCCCTCGAGTAACTTCTGGTAGCCGAACCTCGACGCGTCCCAGGCAATACTGAGACCGTTGCCAGCAAGCAAGACGACGTCGCAGTTTCTCCAAAGGGCCGCGTCTGCAAGCGCGTCTTGAAAAGAAATGGGCTTATCAAAACTCATTCCATAGTCTCTCTATGAAGCGCGCCTTCCAGCCTTCGCTCTGCGAGGCATTCCGATCACTCTAAGAATTATTCGCGTCTGTGGCGTTTGTTCATGCGCACGCTCTCGTCGTAGCACCGAATGCCGGACCGGGCACTATGCTTTCCGCTCCATACTCGGGACCGCTCAGACGAGGCGCTTTACGGGTAGCTCCTTAGCTAGTCTCTCGAGTCCCGCCGCAATCTGAAAAACGTCGTGGTCGTTCTGCGGTCCCTCATCGACGTGACGAAACAGTGCATCGCTGGAGTTCGGGGAGCGCCGACGAAACTCTCTGGCAACTTGATCAACACGAATCTTGAACCGAGCGACGTATTGCCGAGCAGTGTTGTCGTCATGGAAAGCTCGCTCCTCGCCGGCGACAATACCGCTAAGCGAATGCGTATAGATCGGGCTCGTATCTAGGAAATGACGTAGATCAATCGCGAGCTGCCACGCGCGCGACTGCAGGTTTCGCAACGTGTCGCTGCGACTGTCAATGAGGTCAAATAAAATGCACAGACCGCCAAGAAAAATGATGCAAACAACATAGAGTATATCGATCAGTGCTCGCCCCGGTTGACTTGACGGGAGCACGGGATATACTGCCGCCACAACAGTGAGGACGATAATAAACACGCTGGAGAGGCGCAACTACTGAATCCACCGTAGACCGCTACGACTCAGATCGCCCCGGGCCGAAGGCAAGTCCTGCTTATGCACGGCTGCCTGCAGCATGTCGCCAGGCTTCGATGATCACGAGGTCGGGCAGCGACTTCCGCTTTCCAATAGCTTCGTTCCTCGCAGCGACCACGCTGGCAACGGCGTTATCGCTATCGCCCTGGTCAATGATGACGTAAATGGACCGAGACACCCCCTCCGCAGCTTCGTACGCCGCAAGTTGGGCTTTGTATCCGTGCAAAAGGCGACTGTTGGACGAACGCTTAAGCTCAACCAAGACGCGCCGCGCTCCGTGAGAAAACTTAAAATCTACGGGACCGCGCCCCGAGTTTGTCTCCGGCGATAGATCGAGACCGTTTGATTCGCAATAAGCATGCGCGACCGCCTGGAACGCACGTTGAATGATGGCTTCACGTCTTGACGTTCCATCATCATTGTAGAAGAGTTGCCATAGGCCATTGTGTTCAACATTCTTCTTAAACTCCGAAATGATTCTATGAACGACCGCCAAAACTGCGGTGTCAGTCGGCGCGGCCGACAGTTGTAGCGCCAGTGTTGGTGATGCGCCGAGAAATGCGCGCGCGAAGTCATACCACAGGCGCTGATTGTTCGGATCGTCGCTAAAATCATAAGGCGCCGCATGCCTTTGTTCATATCGGGAGATGAACTCGGAAAGGACGTCTATCCTGGTGAGAAGGGCTTCGCGGGCCACATCTTTTCTTCTTAGGACAATATCGCGCCAATCAACGCCAAACCTAAGATTAAGGTGTTGGCGAGTATACTCGTTAAGTGCGGCCACTCTTGGTACATCGCTTCGATCGAGTGCGATGGGCATTTCGGAAAGAATATCTTGTGGGATGAGGATCACGTAGCGCTTCCGCCCATTATCGGCCGCGTAAGCCGGTAGGTCGTATTCTGTTCCGTCTATCGTGAACGACTCAGTCGCGACGCGCACATCATCGCAGACTCGCTTTGTGAACTGACATAATCGGGGACGTAGCAGCGTTCCAATCATGTCGCTGATAAGGTCCGGACCGATGCCATCCTCAAAGACGCCGAGTAGTTCGAAGAGGTGAGGATCCCGGATGCCCAGCTCGATTATCTGTTTAGCCGTCGTCGCGACTTGACGCTGAAGAACCGGCCCCCAACCATGCCCCACGCCTGTGCGAGCAAACCCGAGATAAGGACCTTGAAACTCGGGAAAATGCAACAACGCAACGGCTCGCCTCCACGCGATGTCGTCGGGCAGGCGCGACCCCTCCAACAGCGCCATAACGTCACGAAATCGCGTTAGTATATCGTTGTAAGCGCCAGTGATTTCGGGCGTCTCGCTCTCTTCGAGGAGCTTGGGGTCGATCGCAAACGGCAGATCCGTTCCGAGTAAAGGATCAAATGCGCCGAGAATTTCTAGTCTGTCGGGGTCGATTCCAAAGTAATCACTAAAGCTGACGACACCTTCGAGCGGTTTCAAGGGCACTAGTCGACGAGTTCGTCACTCTGCTCTAGGAACGACCGTTCATGGGATGCGGCCTCTCGCATCGCAATTTTCCCAGCTTCATTCAAAAGAGACCGCGTTTCTCGATTTTTGCCTGTTCCGGTCGTACTGCTCAACGTGTAGAATGCAGCGACCTCCTGAGCGGTGTCGGCGGAAGTGCCAAAACACTTATCATTTTCCGTACTGTAAGCGTCCCGCCTTACTAAGGAAGCAACAAACTTACCACCTGCAGTCCGATAAATCTCTGCGTGGTCGTGACCAGAGTCGCCTTCGCCTATCAATCGCCCCTTAAAGGCGATATCGCGAGCGCCGTCTCGCGGAATGTGGAAATCCTTATCACTGGGTGCCTTAGCCATGAGCCTCCGAAAAGACGACGTTCGAGTATATGTGTGGTCGAGGTACAGCTAGTTCGGGCCGTGTCCCAGCGCGCGGTCTAATTCACCCACCGGTCGCATCATTCTGCCCCTCGCGAGAGCACCGAAATTAGAACACACCTGTTCTTCAAATGAGGCATGCGTCCCCGTCGCGCGGCTTGTAGCGTCGCCCGTGATAGGCCTGTACGGTACTGCAATTCTCGAAGCGGCATGGCTTTGAGTCTTGGGACGACGTCCCGCAGCCATGCCTCACGCTCGCGCTGCGCATCGGGATACTCGGTGTAAACGCTCTGTTGATCGTGAACTGTACCCTCTTCGATCTCTTCGAGCAGATTTGATTCCTTGCCGATGAAATGCAGCGCGCTAATCCGGGCATGTCTGCGGCCGAGAAGGCCGACCGTCGACCTTGCGCATGCGTTACCGTCAGGACCTAAGCACTTGAACTCTTCGTGGTGCTCGTATTCGCGTAGCACGTCACCATACGTCAGGAGGCCGGCAATCTTCGGGCCGCGCGCCTGCGATGTGGTCACGCGGTAACGCTTGGTGCTGTAGACGTCGATCCACGGCTGCATGAGCCACTTGTTCGGATTCGATTCAAATGGCGCAATGAGATGGAAACGTTCCGGATCGACGTCGATCGGGTGGCCAAGTCGTCGGATGTGCGCGGTCAAGAGAAAATTGAACGGCTTGATCTGCTGCGCGTACGACTTGCCCCGATTGAGCGCCGCGAGCGATCGCATGACCCATGGGCTGCTGACGCTTGTGCGCCCGACTGCGGGCAGGTTTTCGAACGCGGGCGCCGCCGACCGACGACCGAGTGCCTTGCGAATGATGCGCAGCCACGCCTGTGCAATCCAATCGCGATCATCGGAGTTCGGATCGGTTGGATTCAAGAGGTGCCCGAGGCCGTGCTCGGACCAGCGGTCCTCGCCATTGTTCACGTCCCTGCGCAATAGCGTTGGCCGCCCGTCCTCGTCGCGAAGGAATAACGCGTAACGCTTTGCCGAGATCGCATAGCACCATACCTGGCGCTGTTTGCCGGTGGCGGCGTCGAAGTTGTCGTCCTCAATCTTGAGGATCGAATCCGGAACGGCCTCGCGGTCGTACGGATTGAGCTTGGCAAAGAGAGCGACGATCTCGCGCACCTGCGCCCAGGAAAGCGCGCGGACCGCCTCGCGCCCGTCCTTAGTGCGGTTCGGGCCGCCTGGGCATGGGACGAGACCGCCGCGCTCGCTGGCCACAATAGCCATCGAATCGGTGTCCTCCATCGCGTAGGTGCCGCCGCGGTCCGTGATAAGCCGTTCCAAGAGAGCAAGGAGCAAATGACCGCCGCTTGTGATGAGCGCGGCCAATGGCGGGAAACAATATTCGCCCGGCGCCTCGGGATGCTCGACGCGGCAGGTGTAGGGCTCCTCATCGATCCCGTAACAGGTCAGGTTGACTTTCTCATCGCGTTCTCGGCGATCCATTTGCGCGAAGATCCCGTAGCTCGTCGCGCTGCCAAGCGTCTTGAGCGATTTCGTCGAGCGCTCGCGTTCGGTCTTGTCGAGGTCGCCCCGCCTTGCCAGCCGATTGCGCTCCTCGATGACCGCGCGGAAGAAGTCTTGCACACGCGGATCGATCGGGACCTGACCCCGAAAGAGAATCGGCCTCAGACCGTCGCGCGTGCCAGCCGGCTCGATCCGGAAGGCCTCCACGATCCGGGGCAGCTTTCCGGTCAAGAGTACCGACGCGACAAGATCGGGCCACGCATACCACAGACTATCTTTCGGGTCGTCTGAGGCTGCGTAGACGTAGTTGAGGCCGATCTGCCAGTCATTGCTTCCGTACTTGGCGCGCAGCGGCAGCACGTTGCCCTCGGGGATCACACGGGCGAACCCCGTGAGACGCTTCCAGTTCGATTGGTCGAGCAACCACTCGGGCGTGACCTCGCGCAACAGCTGCTCAAGCTCAACCGCACAATTCTCCACGACGCGAATCTCGCCGGCGACAATGAACCGCCACAATCCCATCAAGACGTTCACCGTCGAATATTGAGAAAGAAAATCTGTGTAGACAACCGGCACCGGAATTTTCCGAATATGCGCGCCTGCCCGTCCGCCGTAAAAGGCGGACTGCGCGTGCCCAAGAAAGCGCTTCGGAAAATCGGGGATGCGCTGCAAGATTGGATCGATGCCCATCGCGCGCAGGTACGCCTTGCCGATCGACGCGGGAGAGTAGGCCTTCGTCGCTTGGAGCACGATCGGGTGCAGGTCGTACTCAGCGAGGACCTTCTCGGCAAGCTCGGCCGTCGCGAGAACATCACGCCGGTTATAATCGATGTATTCCTCGGTTACGATGCCGTGCCGCTTCACTTTAATTTTCCCGTGCTCGACGCCGAAGAGTTCGCAGGCGCCCTCCAGCGTGAGGCCGCGATCCGTCAGGGCGAAGGCGAGCGTGCGCAGATCGAGAATGTGACCCCGGAAGACGTAGTCTTGAGCCGGCGCCCCTGTCGCCGAACCCTCGGGG
>Ga0209422_1000180_pt1 | contig 15650 bp, 19 predicted proteins | sample BlaSpr_A8_OM2_M3_FD_187983 | JGI IMG/M metagenome (GOLD analysis project Ga0209422, IMG submission 187983) | Forest soil microbial communities from Thunder Bay, Ontario, Canada - Black Spruce, Ontario site 2_A8_OM2_M3 (SPAdes) (version 2) | ecosystem: Environmental > Terrestrial > Soil > Boreal... | reverse complement strand
AAGTCGAATGAGTTGGGAATGCCGATTTGGCTTTCGACCTCCAGATTTGCGCCATAGTCCGAAATTTTGCGGACTAGGCAGTCGATTCCAGAGCCATCAAACGAGATCGTTCCAGCCTTTAGGATCTGCTGGCGCAGGCTGCCTCGCTTTTCGTCTAGACCGGGCATGCTTCTCTCCCGTGAAGTTTTGTTCTTGAGGGCAGCATTTGCCCAATCGAGCAGGCTGGCAACTACCGTTCAGCTATCGAATGGTATTTGTGCCTTGCAACATATCTGGACGATGGACGGTGAGGGCCTCGCCCAAAGAAACGGCCCCAGCGCTTGCGCAACTGAGGCCGCTTGTGTCGGAACTCCCGACCGGGGGGCGACTGGGGCGGGTCTTACCAGCCGGGGTTCTTGCACTCAGGTGAACGAAACCAAATCGCTGGCTCACGAATTGCTCCAGCAGCCCCGGGTTAAATCGCAAACACCCAAACGACCAAGATCACGCCAAGCACGGCTAGGCCACTGATCGTCCAGCCCGTCACGTAAACCGCACTATCCGTTTCCGGTCTATCGACCATAGAATCGTGCCAGTGAGACATGATCGCCTCCTGTAGCAGAGAGACAATCGCGGCAGTGACTGGCGGTTCCAATCGCCCCGCTGCTCTGATCAGATTATCGGCGCTAGATCAGCCCGGTCAAACACCGGTGTTTTCTCGACATCGCCGGGGCCAGCCCCCGTAGGTTTGTCCTCTGCGGCGTGCCGTAACGCCTCGGGCTGACTTGTCCTCAAAGATCGTACTTAAGTAACATGCTGCTAGCACGTTGATTACTATGAACTATCAAACGGTTTCGTTTTTGGCGAATTGAGAATCATGCAACTGATTTAGTTGGGCTGGAGGTTGGCATGGTCAAGAAAGATGCGGTTTCCAAGGATTTCAGGAAGCAGGTCCTGGGCTACGGACTGACAACGGCGGAAATCGTGTACCGCCGTCCGGATCGCCACTGGTTGCTGCAAAGCTATGTCTGGCAGACTATGACATGTTTCCGAACTTTTCCGCGTTAAAGGACTTCCTCGCGTTCTGGGAAAAATCACTCGAAGGTCCGCTGTTCGCAGTCACCGTCGCACATTCCAAGCTCATCAACCCGCCGAGTTGCGCGCCATCGACGGCGTCTTTCGACTGCATTGATCCGAATGACGTTGCCGTACGCGCGACGAATTAGCCGCGATGGCATCGCAATCCTAACAGAAGCTAGTGGTTTGGAGCGCGAGCCTTTCGAGAAAGCGCGCGGTCTCAATATTGCCGGACCGGTGGCGTCTTTTTGCGTTGCCGCGATCGCTTGTTCAGTTCTAAAACGCTACACCGGCGAAGTCACCCTGCTGCCAAATTAGGCGACACCTGTGGATGGTATGAAAGTTATCGAAAGACAATTCGAAGTCCTGCGGCAGCACTCAGCCGCACGCAGTTGTTTCAAAAATTAGCGGCAACCAGATCATAAGAACCTCTACTTCCGCGAACATAGAGCTTGGCTGCGGCGGCACATATCAAATCACGGTTAAAATCGAATGCGTTCAGAAAACCCGACTCGTCGAGGCCGGCATTTGGTTGAATTCGCTTCAATGCATCTTCACTTATAAAAAATGATGCCTCTATAGCGCTATCGTGTCCCCAAAATCGTACGGCACGCCGGGTTGGGTCATATGAACGACTATGATTTGGAAAATTAATCACGTGGTCGAGACTGATCAGGTCTTCGCCGGTCCACAGCCGCTCTTACCGGGGGAATCAGCGAACAGTCATTGTTGAATACGCATTGCAACGTTCTCCCAACAACAGTTCCGTGGATTTGTCTTAACGAATTAATCCGTTCAGCCCACTGCTGTTCAATGCGGCGGTGGACGCTCAATGGATAGATGGCACTCATTAGGTCAACCTCGCTGACACGCTCCTACGTGAGAATTAAGTCTTCGCGGGATTTGCGTTCTCTCGGTGAACGAAGTCGCGGAGACTTGGAAAGTTCCAAGCGAAGCAGCCAAATGGCTGCTCAAACTCCGCGAGCGCAGAGGAAATACGTGCCGCCGATCTCGATGATGGCCATCGTCGGCTTACGGGCGCGGAGGCCGCATGAAACCAGCCGGATGCTGGATTCTACGCCTGCTTCTTCCTATAGACGATGCACCAGCCTTGCGGAGCAATAGTTCCATCTACGTTTTTGCAGGACGAAGGGGCTTCAAACAGCTCGCAATTGTCGCAGCGTTGCTCCCCCTTCGGAGTGTCCTGATACTTCACGATCTTTTGCGATACCTTGGCAGCCTGCGCGGCCGTCGATGTGCCGATGACCGCTGTCGCGCCTGTGATCGATGCCCCGGCGGCGCCGGCCGCGATGGTCAAAATCTGCCGCCGGGAAATTCCTCGTAATCCTGTCATGACACGTCGTCCTGCTGTGAGAGGCAATCAATAGCGTCATCCTGCGTCATTTCTCTCGCGCCGTCTTGATCTGGCGCAACTGCACCGCAAGGCTTTTTTGTCTACAATGATTTCGCTGCGTTGTTGCCGGCGGAGACGAAATCATTCCAGATAACTGAGATACGCCGCGACGGCTTTAATCTGTGCTTCGGTCAGGTTATGCGCGATCGGCTGCATGATGGCGGAGTTGTCGGGCTTGGCCTTGTCCTGGCCTCGTTCTTTTTCCCAGTTCGTCAGTTTCTTGAACATGTAGTCATTGAGCTGCCCTGCAAGGCGAGGAAATGCATCGGCGCCTTTGGCTTCCGGTCCGTGACAGGTAGCGCATGGAGGAACCTCCGCGCTGGGAACACCCTCTTCGTAGATTTTCTTCCCCTCGGCCACGAGCTCCTTTGGAGCTCCTCCTCCCAACGGCTTGGGATTGAGATCTTTGAAATGCGCGGCCAACGCCGTCAGCATCGACGGGCTCAGGACATGGGCCACGTTGAACATGACAGGGTTTGTTCGCCGGCGCTCGATGAACGCCTGCAACTGATTCACGAGATACTCCGGTTGCTGTCCTGCCAGTCGCGGCATCGGAAAGGCTCCGCGAAACCCTTGCCCCGACACCCCGTGGCAGGTCTTGCAATAGGCGATCTTGGCTTGAAGCTCCGGTTGCGAAAAGTCGGCCTTGCCCTTGTCCTCCGCGTGCGCTGACGCGGAGGCGACGATGGCGATGGTAGCGGTCAGCAATACTGTTTGTAAGCTCATGGGCCGCCTTTGCTCTCAGGCCACGCTGCGCCTGGCCGCGCAAGTTGATCGATCTTTTCGGATCGATTTGATCCAGATCAACGCCAGCGGTTCGGATCGCAATCAGCCTAAATAAGTCAGCAAACGATCCGAAGACGATCGAACATCTATGATCTGACGTAGGCTCTTTGTCCACGCGTATTCACCGTTGCCGAAAAGCCCGGCCGGCACTAAATCCGATTTATTGTTCTCTTTTGCTCACTCGCCCTTTCCGTTTTGGATTACCGCTGGTTTGGCTCACTAGCGGTTTTGGGGTGGCATTTGAGCGCGTGCGCGCTCTCGGAATCGGTATCCATTTGATCCAGATCAATGCACCGGCTCCAAATGCGGCTCATAAATTCCGACAGCAGGCAGACGACGGGGCAGTCGTCTATTTTGTGTTGCCATGTCGGCGAGCGACGAAACAAGAAGGTTTCGTCGTTGGTTGAATTGTTGCGTTTGCAACGATAGTGGCCGAAATGTCTCATTATTGTGAAATCGAATGCACCGTCGCCATTAGCTTGGCCGCGCCCCGGACTCTTGGACTAACGTTCCAGTAGTGAGCGGCTTTCGATTCACTATTGGTGTGTTGGCACGGAGTGTCGCGAACAACGGGGTAGCGCGCGATGCGAGGCAATTGCGGTCGTTTTATTCGACCCGTTGGGAACTGCGGGCTGTTCGCGGCGGTTGCGGTTGTTGTTGTTCTTGCTGGCTTCATGACAATCGGCTTCGCGCCGCCGGCGCAGGCGCTTCCGAGTTTCGCGCGCCAGACCGGACAACCGTGCGGCACCTGCCACACCGATTTTCCCGCGCTCACACCCTACGGCCGAAGGTTCAAGCTGCTCGGCTATACGCCCGGCGGCGGTGAATTCCGGACAACGCCGTTTTCGTCGAGCACCGGGATCGCGGCGCGCGCCGAGCTCGACAAGCTGCGCGGCTACGCCACCAAGGCGCTGGGTGCACCGGCGACCGACGATGGCAACAAGGAGTACGTGCCGCCGATCTCGATGATGGCGATCCTCGGCTTCACCCACACCCAGGCGCCGCTGCCGTCGCCGGCCGACCCGTACAATGTGAACGACAACACCGTGCTTTCGCCGTTCAGTGCGTTCTGGGGTGGAGCGATTACCAACGATATCGGCGCCTTCGCGCAAGTCACCTACAACGCCGTACCGCCCGGAGGGTTCGGCGATCCGTTCGGACACACCTGGACCTGGGACAATACCGACGTTCGTTTTGCCAGAACCGCAAGCATCGGGCCCTTTGATTTCATCTACGGCATCACCGCAAACAACAATCCGACCGTTCAGGACGTGTGGAACACGACACCGGCCTGGGCATTCCCCTATGCCGTGTCGACGATCATGGGCCCGCAGCAACCAGCGACGATAATCGAGGGCGCCTTTGCCGCGCATGTCGGCGGCGTCGGTGCTTACACGCTTATCAACGACCTGCTTTATCTCGAGCTGACCGGCTACAAGACGCTTAGTTTCAGCCAACAGAACACTCTGGGCACCGACCCGTTCGGCGCGCCGGGCCTGCTCGGCGGCGTGGCGCCCTATTGGCGCGTCGCGCTCGAACCGCATTGGGGCCGGCATTCGCTAATGGTCGGCACCTTCGGAATGTACTCGGATATCCATCCGTGGCTCGACACGAGCTTCGCGACCTGGTCGCAAGGAACGTTTCCGATGTCGGACAAGTTCACCGACATCGGCTTCGACTCACAATATCAGTATCAGGGCGACAATTACTGGCTGACGCTGCGCGGCAGTTATATTCGTGAGTTTCAGCGGCTCGACGCGAGCTTTGCGAATCTTGCCTCGTCAAATCCGGCCAACCTGCTCAACACCATGAAGCTGCAGGCCTCGTTCGCCTATGGCGGCGACAATCGGGTCGTTTTCACCGGGCAATATTTCAACGTCTGGGGCACCGCCGACGCAACTCTGTACGGCATCGATCCCGTCAGCGGAAATGCCCTGACCCCGAACAGCAACGGCTGGACCGCGGAGATCGCCTACATCCCGTTCGGGCTCAGCAAGGCGTGGGGCTGGCCGTGGTTCAATGCCCGCATCGGCCTGCAATACACCTACTACAACAAATTGAATGGGACCACGGTTGGCGCCCAAAACAACAACACCCTGTTCCTCCATGCCTGGTTTGCGATGTAGGCGGGCTTGCCCCGCACACGGAGATTGTCTGATGAGAAAGCATCTGTTGGCACAAATCGCAGCGCTTGCAGCGACCATGGCCGGACCGGCGCTCGCCGCCGACATGCCGCTCGCGGCGCCGGCGCCATTCGCGGCGCGGTTCAACTGGACCAGCTGTTATCTCGGCGGGCACGTCGGAGGCGGTTTCGGCACCAAGGACATTACCGACCCGGTGCAGCTGGTGCAGGATTCGTTTTTGGGCGCCGGCTTCACAAGCGGGATCACCACCGTCAGCTCGACGCCAAGAGGTGCCGTGATCGGTGGACAGATCGGCTGCGATTACCAGTTCGCCTCCTCCCTGGTGATCGGCGTCGAAGGCGCCGTCTCCGGTTCGACCATGAAAAACACCACGAGCGTCGGACTTCCGCTCGGCAATCCTGACACCGCCTTCGTAAAGGCCAGTACCGACTTCCTTCCCAGCGTCACCATGCGCGTCGGCTATGCCATCGACAACGTGCTGCTCTACGCCAGAGGCGGCGTCGCGCTGGCGGGAGACAAATACGACGTCACCGGCTCATTCGCCGGCGCCCCCTTCGCCTTTGAAGGCTTGGACAACCGCCTCGGCTGGACCGTGGGCGGCGGCGTCGACTGGGCGTTTTCCCATCACTGGTCCCTCAACGTCGAATACGACTACTACCAGTTCGGCCACGGCGGCGTGCTGATGTCCGATCCGATCAACGGCTTTGCCGGCATCGTCGACGTCAAACAAAATGTCCAGGTCGTCAAAGCCGGTCTGAACTTTCACATCTGGGGGCCCGGTTGGTGATGGCCGGTCTTCGAACCATCCTGCGGCTGACATTGCCAACGGCGATACTGGCACTGGCCTTTTCCACGCCGGGTCACGCGCAGGATAGAGCCGCGGCCGCCAGGCAGGGCGGCCTCGAGGCCAAGCTGGAATATTGCAAGACCTGCCACGGGCTGTCGGGGCAGGGTTATATGGGATATTTTCCGATGCCGCGCCTGGCGGGGCAGCAACCCGAATATATCGAGGCTCAGTTGCGCGCCTTCATCGAGCGCCGGCGAACCAACCCGATTATGTTCAACGTAGCGCACGTGCTCAGCCCGTCGATGCTGACGGCTCTGGCCACGCATTTCAGGGGTCTCAATCCGAAACCGTTCGGAGGGGCGCCAAGGGGATCGCTATCCACCGGCAAACGTATCTTTGAGGATGGGTTGCCCGAGGCCAACGTGCCCGCGTGCTCCGCCTGTCATGGCACCGAGGGCCACGGCCAGAATGAAATTCCCCGGCTGGCGGGTCAGCTCTATGCATACACCGTGGGTCAGCTGACAGGCTGGAGGAAGGAGCGAGGTCAGGGTTCGGCGGTTGACACTTCCGCCATCATGGCACCGACGGCACACAATCTGACGAGGTCACAGATCGAAGCCGTCGCAGCCTACGTCAGCTATCTGCAGTGAGTGCTGTCAATTTACATGTCATCGTTTCAATGAATTGCATAAGGCGCGAAAGCTTGAGGTCATGAAGCGCATCGGGTTGAAAATAGCGATCCTGGCGATTGTCGCCTCAGCCGCTCCGGTGTGGGCCGGTGACGGGGAGAGCATCGGCGTCCGCAATTGCACCTGGTGCCACGGAACCTCGGGACAGGGCTATATGGTCGCGCCACGATTGGCCGGACAGAGGCCGCAATACATCGAGAGCCAGATCAGGAGTTTTCGCGAGCACACGCGCGACAATCCATTTTCAAAACAATATATGTGGGGCGCCGTGGCGGCTCTTGGTCCGTATGAGGCGCGTAATCTGGCCATCTATTTCGCCACGATCGCCCCGAAAGCCGCCAATGATGGCGACAGGGATCTCGCGGCCAGGGGAAGAACAATTTATCTGGACGGAATTCCGGAAGCCAATATTGTGTCCTGCTATGCCTGTCATGGCCCGGACGCCGAGGGCGTAAGGGACATTCCGCGGCTGGGGGGACTAGCTTACATCTACTTGAAGGGCCGGCTGGAACAGTGGGGCCAAGGATATCATTCCGGTCCCGCGTCTCCGATGCCGATGGTTGCAAGCCATTTGGGCCCGGACGAAATCGAGGCGCTCGCCTCCTACCTCAGCTTCGTCAGGTAGATTGCGTTGCCGGATCGGGCGTTGCGGCAGCGCCGCCGTTACTGATCGGCTGCGGCGTCGACTAGTTCAGTAACCGTCGCTCGTATTTCAGCAGCAGTTTCTTGATCTCGGCCAAATTCATCAGCGCGTCGGCGACGGTCAGCACCCGCAGCCGTTCGGGCTCTTTTTCGATCCGCATCGCCTCGGCAATTTGCGTCTCCGCCAGCCTCTTCAACTCGTCCGGACTGAGCTGACTACTGAATGCAGGTCTGGCCATCGCCGATGTTCCCACCATGTCGACACACGAATATTTACCTTTCCGAAGATCGGCCTGTCTGCTCGACGCCCGACAGTTAGAGGGCTTCCAGGTTGAACTCTGCGATCTTCAAATTTGCGGCTGGTAGCTTCTTCCGGTCACCATGAGTGTCTGCTCCAGGCCGGTCAGGAAGACCCCATTGGGAACCAGGCGGAGCACGTTCTTTTGCTCGAGCTTGGCCAGCGTGCGGCTGACGGTTTCGAGCTTCAGCCCGAGATAATCGGCGATATCCTGACGCCGCATCGGCAGCGGCACGGTTTCGGAGAACACCGAAAGCCGCGTCAGCCGGTTGCGCCAGCTGACGAGAAAGATCGCGACTTTCTCTTCGGCCGATCCATTGCCGAGCAGTTGCAAATGGTCCTGTGCCATATCAAGTTCGCGGGTCGCGAATTCGATCAATCGCCGCATCATGTTCGGGCTCGATTGAATGAATGCGGTAAGGCTGTCGCGCGGAAAGCGGCACAAGGCGATCTCGCCGATGGCATCGGCGGAGAAGCTGTGGCGATCGGCCAGCGGCATGCCCAGGAAGTCGCCGGGCAGCGCGAACGACAGCACCTGACGCCGTCCATCCGCCAGCAGTTTGTAAAGACGCACGACGCCCTGAGAAAGGCCGAAGACAGTTTCCGCCGGTTCGCCTTCCGTGAATATCGTCTTGCCTGGGCGAAGATGGACCTGGGTCGCGAGCTTCTGAAGTTCTCGAAGCTCGTGCGTTTCGCAGGTTTCTCCGCAGAACAGGGTAGGAAAGAAAGCGCGCGGCATTTCGCCACCTCGATATCGCCTTCCTGAACTCAACTCGGGAAGGATCGATGCGCATCGCACCTGCAGCTACACACTGAAAGGTGCTGCGCTAAAGTAACGTTACGCGATTGCCTGCAATCCAAGTTGACCCAGGTCAAATAGCGGTTCCGTCTAAGAAAAAAATTGAACAATTCCTCTCGGGCGCGACAATTTGCATTTTCCATTATTGATCTATCGCAATGCCGCACCGTCTTCGGTCGGCGATCATCGACCTCAAGCCGACACGGTGTAGCCTTGCCCAGATGCCCTCATTGGTCACCGATATATCAACTTGCTAAATCGAACTCTGGAAGGAGCTATGCGCGTCACGCCCGCAGTTTCACCGCTGAGCAGGCGCCTTTTTACCCATCTGTGACATCGGCGAGACCCGACGGACATGGTTGCCCGCCCATTGGGCCCCGCCGAAATCGCGGCTCTCTCCCTATCTCAGCTTCGTCAAATAATGCCCGGGGTGCGTGCGAGCATAAGGTGCTTGCCACAAAGCACTATCAAGCATTGCGGATGAAAGCGCGACTACTTTCGTTCGGCTTCAGCCTCTTGCTCCAGCCCCAAAATATGCGCGCGTAGCGCATCGAACCGCTCTTCGGTGACATCGCTGAACAGCGGATCCTTATGACCGGTTACGGCCGAAGCGATCTCCGTCCAATCTTGAGGCCTAAGGGCCTTAAGCGCGGCAGGAAAGAAATCTCGATCTTCCATCATCATGTGGTGCCGCTCGTGCGCGATGAAATCGCGAACAATGGTATCGACATTTTGCCGAAGAACTTCAGCATCCGCGAGCACGTTCTCGACCGCGTGAGCGACGCGGCGCAAGCGTTCAGCCCCTTTGTGGTGTTCGCGAGCGAGATCACCGACCTTGGCAGCCGCAACCGGATCGCGCGTTCTTAGCTTGGCAAAGACCAGGTCTTCCTGGGGATGGTGATACACTTCCGGGTAGACTTCGAAATAGCTGATAACCGCGCGAATAACCTCGTAGTCGGGGCGGTCTCCGCGGTCGAAAACCTCAAGTTCCCGCTCGAGGATGGCAAGCAGCTTCTCAATATTGCGATGCTCTTGGGATAGGCGCTCAATGATCATGGCAGCTCTCCACACAGTGAACTATAAGAAACTAATCCAGCGCATCGATTGTCGAAGCATTGAGGCAATACTCCTCATAGTGCTGGGCGGAGGTACCGGCGTCGAGGTCGCGGTCACACTGATGCTTTTGTTGGCATGAGGCGCAGACACGTACCATGTCACGCAGCACAAGCGGTTGCGTGCGAGACAGCGCCTTTTCGTCAATGCCGAGAGCCGTCAGCAGTTTCGGCAATTCATCGACGGCATGCGGGCCCTGGCGGACGAGTGTATCGAGGTCTGCGGGCGAAATGCGAAGTTCGTGTGCAAGGTTTGCAAATTCATCATCATCGAGGTCGCGGATCTCCCGGATTTCCTGCCTGTGCTTGCGCCAGTTGCCAAAGGCATCAATGAGCTTGCTGATAATTGGATGTGATTTGATCTGCGGTGTCATTGTGCGCTCCTCCGCTGATGGTTTCGGCAACATCATCACCGACTACCGATGATTAGGCATTGCGATTTCTAGGACGAGAATTCCGATTCGGTAATTTGAACGCGATCTGCATGAAGGGACCAGTCCCTTACGCTCTCCGCCTCACAGAACTTGATCTTCGCTGCGTCCGCCGCACGCGCTTTACTTGCAGCGTCGATTTCAAGCGAGCGTTGGCAAATTTCCGCTTCATATCCATTTTCTCCAAGAACATCTTTCATAAACCGAGCGATGTACCGTGCCATAGCAACCTCCTAATTACATATTCGGTACGACTTATGATGCAAAGCTTTCACGCATCCATGTTCCGCAGCCGCTGGCGATTGCGAAGGACGATCTGACGGGCGCCGGAAAATCCCAGCACCCCCTCGCCATGGAGCTGTGAAAGCGCCCTTGAAATCGTCTCCAGCGTAAGTCCGAGATAGTCGCCGATATCGCGGCGGCACATCGGCAGCGCCATCATGCCCGCGACGGTAAGACGGCGATCCATCTCAAGAAGGAAATTTGCGACACGTTCCATGGCGTTCTTGCGCCCAAGAAGAAGCATATGATCTTCGGCGTGTCGTAGATCGCTGGCCGTCATTGTCCAAAGCTTTTGAGCAACCTTAACATCGGTTCCCGCCGCCTGCTCGAGGTTGCGGCGTTTCACCAGGCGTACGCTGGTATCGATAATGGCTTCCGCCGCGAGCCGGTGGGCCATTCCCGATTCGAGCCCGAAGACATCGCCCGCCAGATGAAATGCGCCGATCTGGCGCCGCCCGTCGGAGAGCAGCTTGTAGGTTCGAACGGCGCCGCGGATCACCTGATAGACATATTCCGCCGGCTCATCCTCGCCGTAGATTTCCTCATCCTTCTGGTAAGAAAACTCCGTAGCCACGAGGCCTGCATGCCCCGTAAGGGCACAAAAATGGTCAGCAGGGGAATAAGCAACCGGAGCCACTTTGTTGCTTGTAGTGGAAGTATTGAGCGATTGGGTGAGCATGGACCATCTCCTGTGCGGCGGATGGCCAATTACTACGCGGGGCAATCTGGTCTGAAAATTTCGCTCGATACCTTAGGGAACGTTCCCTAAGTAGTTTACCGGAGGTCGTCGCGGCGGCCTAACGACACGGGTTGGGCTTCCTGAATCGCACCCCGAATGTGGTTTGTAAGGTTCTCCTCAAGATGGGGTTTCAGCAGCACATGGTGGATGCCTGCCGCCGAGGCCTTTTCCAGAATATGCTCGTCAGGATAGCCGGTAATGAGGATGATTGGCGCAACGATGTCGCGGTTCCGCAAGCGGCTTACAAGGTCGATGCCGCTCATGGCCGGCATCTTGAAGTCGATCACAAAGCAATCGGCCTCGCCCGTCGCGATCCCATTCAGCAATGCCGCGCCGCTCCGAAACGTCCGCACGGAGAAGCCGTCCGTCTCAAGGAGAAATCGCAATGACCCAAGGACGTCCGAGTCGTCATCAACGACGTAGACAACCGGCATCGTGGTTGATGAGGCCATCAGAGAGCATCGCACGGATTGAGGGGGTGTGGTTCACACATGAGACCAATAAAGCGCATTTTGGCGCTGGCGGCTTGATTTAGCTCAATCCTTGAGCGCGCCGGCGCGGATCGCCAACCGGACGAGTTCGGAGAGGCTTCCGGCCTGCATTTTGGTCATCACATTGGCCCGGTAAACTTCGATGGTGCGAGGGCTGATGTCGTAATCCCTGGCGATCAGCTTGTTCGAGAGTCCCGCGATCAGGCCGTCCATGACCTGACGCTCGCGAGGGCTCAGGCTCGCTATCCGCGCGGCGATATCGTGTGTCATCGCTTCGCCCTGCGCATTGGACTCCGCCTGTCTGAGCGCCACATCAATCATTCCGATAATGCACTCATCCTCGAACGGCTTTTCCAGAAAATCGACCGCGCCCAGCTTCATAGCTTCAACCGCGAGGGGGACGTCGCCATGTCCGGTCATGATCACAACCGGGAACACGTTGCGGCTCGCCTTCAGGCGCTTCAGCAGCTCGATGCCGTCGATGCCGGGCATGCGGACGTCGGAAACGACGCATCCAAAATCGACGGTAGAAATCGCATCGAGGAACTTGTGGGCGGACTCGAACAACGTGACATGGAAGTCCGCGGCACCGAGCAGGAAATCCAGCGAATCCCGCATCGCCTCATCGTCGTCGATGACATAGACCTTTCCCCTATGTGCCATGCGTCAAACTCTCAGCTGATGCGGCGGGCAATGTGAAGCGAAAAGTCGCGCCACCCCAGTCGTTGGATTCTGCGGACATCTGGCCGCCATGCGCTTCGATAATCGAGCGACTTATGGATAGCCCCACGCCCATGCCGGTCTCTTTCGTCGTGAAGAAAGTCTGGAACAGATTTGGCTTCACGTCATCATGGAATCCGTGCCCGGTATCGGAAACTGTAACCTCGATCGTGTCATCCGCCACCAAAACATTCGATGCAACGAGCTCGCGTCGCGGTGAGTGAGCCATCGCTTCCAGAGCGTTGCGAAACAGATTGACGAGAACCTGCTGAATTTGCACCCGATCCACCAACACCAGGTCGTGTTCTGGGTTGAGATTAAAGCGAAGTTGGACCCCTTGCTCGCGGGCGCCGAAGAGGCCGAGCGCACCGGCCTCTTCAATCAGCTTCGAGAGGCTTTCGACGCGTTTTTCGCTTTCCCCCCGGGCAACGAAATCGCGAAGGCGCCGAATGATCTGACCGGCGCGGATCGCCTGTTCGGCGGCGCGATCGAGCGCATTCTCGATCTTCGCTCTGTTGGGGTCAGAACTGGCAGTCAACAGGCGGCGGGAGCCCTTCATGTAATTGCTGATAGCGGCAAGCGGTTGGTTGAGTTCGTGCGCAAGCGCCGACGCCATCTCTCCCATCGCGCTCAAACGCGAGACGTGAACAAGTTCGGATTGAAGTTCCTGAAGTCGTGCCTGCGTCTGCTGATGTTCCGTCAGATCGCGGACAAAGCCAGTAAAATATGGCACTCCGCCGGATTGCATTTCGCCGATTGAGAGATGCATCGGAAACGTCGTTCCGTCCTTGCGCTGACCGGTTACGATTCGTCCAATTCCGATAATATGCCGCTCGCCCGTGGATCGATACCGTTCGAGATAGCCGTCGTGGCGTGAACGATCCGGGTTTGGCATCAGCATGTTCACGTTCTGACCGATCGCTTCGTTTTCGAGATAGCCAAACTGCCTCTCGGCGGCACTGCTAAAGAACTGCATGACGCCGCTGCCATCGATAACAATCATGGCATCAGGGATAGTCTCCAGGATCGAACGAAGGTGGCTCTCTCTGATTCTCAGGGCTTCTTCGACCTGCTTTTGATCGTCAATATTGATCACTAACCCGCTGATGTGACGGGGCACCCCTTGCTCATCACGTACGATGCTGCCCCGCGCGCGAACCCAACGATGCAATTGTGACTGGCCGTCAACATGGTACTGCATGTCGAAACTGCAGCCAGTCTCGACCGAGCGTCTTACGGCTTCGTCAGTACGCTCGCGGTCCTGCGGCTCAAGCAGGGAAAGGAATAGCTCGTAGGTGAGGGGCAGGTCGTTAGGGACGCCAAAAAGCGTCCTCGTGATATTCGACCAAAGCAACCTGTGCGTCGAAAGATCCAGATCCCAGATCCCGATGCCTGATCCTTCGATACCCAGCCGAAAACGCTCATCTCGCACCGGATCATCAGACGCTGAATGTGGTGTGGTGGTCACGTTCCGCCTTTGCTTCTGATATTTTTGCAACACACGCTCGGCTTGCGCCGTAGCGCCTTGTCCTGGCTGCCGGCTGAGTATGGTCCAAATCGCGGCGTTCGCTCAAGTGAGAACGAGCCGTTTCCGCCAACGGAGGGAGCTCGCAAGCATTTTTCCAGCATTGGGGGATGATTTCGTCGACCAAAGGGGCCGCGACTTGATCTATCTCAGTCGTCTCTCCGCGTTTCGATCCCAAAAAGCTTTGGCGAATAGTCACGCAGGAGAGATCGATTGACGTATGCGACGGTGATGGTCAGCATGGCGCTCGACCGGCCAAATGACGCCCGCCTGGAGATCGCCGGGCAGCTGGCAGAGCGGTTCGGTGCCCATGTCATTGGAGTTACCGCAGGCGAATTCTCTCCGCCGCTTTACTTTACGGATGGAGAGCAGGCCCAGAGGGTCCTTGATCAAGGTCAGGCAGCGATCAGAAACCGGATCGGCGAGGCGGAGGCGCAGTTTCGGGCGGCGATGCAGAACCGCGCCGCGGCCGTGGAATGGCGCTGTACGGAGGATTTTCCGACAAGATTTATCGTCCAGCAGGCCCGCGCTGCCGACATCATCATCGTCGGAGAGGGTGGTCGCAATGCGCTTGGCGACCCATTCATGCAGGCCGATTCGGGCGATCTCCTGATGCAGACAGGAAGGCCGCTGCTGGTAGTTCCCGAAACCAGCAACTGGCTCGATATGCGCAATGTTCTGATTGCCTGGAAAGACGCGCCCGAGGCCCGGCGGGCTGTGGTCGACGCGTTGCCCATGCTTCGCAAGGCCAGGAACGTGATCGTTGCAGAGATTGCCGAGGACGAGGCCGGTAGAGAGGCGGCGTTGTCAGGGGTCAAGGACGTCGTTGCTTGGTTGTCGCGCCACGGCGTGCTTGCTTCCGGTCAGGTGCCGGACGAATGCGGCCATGCCGCCGCGCAACTCGGAAGAATTGCCTCGGAGGTTGGCGCCGGGCTCGTCGTTGCCGGTGCCTACGGTCACTCGCGGCTTCGCGAATGGGTTTTCGGGGGAGTAACGAAGGAACTCATCAACCCGTCGAAGTGCTGTTCGCTGCTGTCGCGCTGAAGTTATCGGAAATTGATCTTGGTCAAAACGACTTTCGTGGAAGCGTGGTGCAATAACATTTCAACCCCAATCCAACCAAGCGGATCTCGCTTTGTACAAGTTCCTCGAACAGGTAACTGCCGACGCCATGACGGGCAACGCCAAGACGGTGTCGCGCGGCGTCACGCTACGCGAGCTCGGCGATTTGTTTGAGAAGGATGACTTCAACACCTATCCGGTTGAGGAAAACTCTCAAGTAGTGGGAGTGGTTTCGAAGTTCGACTACCTTGCCAGCTTCATCTTCACCCCGGCACACATGGTTCCACGCTACGACGATCTGATGAAGCGAACCGTCGCGGATATCATGACCCCAGAATTCATTTATGTCCGGATAGAGACGAAGCTAACCCGGGTGCTTCAACTCATGGTCGATCATCGGCTCAGGAGCATGCCGGTGATCGAAAGCGATCAGCGGCTCGCCGGCATGATCTCACGCGAGGACGTCATGCGCGCGCTACAGCAGTGCGCAAGGTAATCTCGTTCTAACAACCGCCTGATAGTGGGTTTCCGCGCGCGTCCCGTTTGCTCGACGTTCGCGCGCGGGCTCGGTCAGCTCGCCTTTGCCAGGCTGTCGTCTTCCGGAGAGTTCAGGTACATTCCGGACATCGTGTCGACCCAGCACAGATGATCGTGAACCTTCTTCACGCCGGTA
>Ga0209422_1000179_pt1 | contig 15661 bp, 16 predicted proteins | sample BlaSpr_A8_OM2_M3_FD_187983 | JGI IMG/M metagenome (GOLD analysis project Ga0209422, IMG submission 187983) | Forest soil microbial communities from Thunder Bay, Ontario, Canada - Black Spruce, Ontario site 2_A8_OM2_M3 (SPAdes) (version 2) | ecosystem: Environmental > Terrestrial > Soil > Boreal... | reverse complement strand
CCATTGGCTCAGCCACTTCTCTACATCGTCCTGCGAGAATGTCCAGTGCTGCTTCGCGTCTTCTAGTCCGTGGCGCACTTTATCGAGGACATAGAGGTGATGCTTGATGTCCTCAAGGGAGCAGTTGTCGGGCAGTTTATGAAGGAGGGTTTCGACTTGTTGTTTGGGCGTGGACATTGCCAAGCCAGGTAGCATGGCGGCCGCAGAGCCCAGGTCTCGCAAAGGCGGCGAGACCTGGGGCACCCGGCAATGTGAAGCGTGATTCTTAGCGCCTACCGTCGTCGTGACGATCGCGATCGTCGTCGGGATGAGCATGGCGCCAATTCCAGTATTGCGACTGCTCTCTTTTGTTCGACCTAGAATACTCGTGAGAATCGCGGTGGTTGTCGCTCAGGTACTGGTTCCAGGCGCGATTCTCGTTGCCATCCCAGTTGTGATAGTCCTTGTGTTGTTTGTCGTAGACGCGGACCTGAACGCCGGCTTCTTGAGGCACGGGCGCGGCCAAGATTGACACTGGCGCGGCCAGAGCGGCGGTAAGAAATAGTGAAGCGAGGTAATGATGGGAACGGTGCATGGGGTCTCCAAATTTCAGTGTGTCCGCGTTGAGAAGGCGGCAGAGGTAAGTGTGCGCTGGGAGCGAGGGGAATAATGTCTCATAGTGCTCATGATTAGTTGGGCTTAATCGGGATTGGGTAGTCACTCGTGCAATTGGTGGACCATGGCGTCGAGGTTCGGGGGGGCCCACGGCACCCATGGGCAGCCCCCCTCGAGGTCGAAATCAAGGTAAAGGCGACGGACAAGAGTGTCCGTCCCACACGTTCTCATTCAATCCTCAACTCTTTCGCTAGCGACTTCCACTTACTGTCTACTAACGCTTTCGTCTTGCAGTCCATAACAATCTTGTCTGGCCAGGGCCGCGTGAAGCCTTCGGTGGGCCATTTGCGGGTGGCGTTGATGCCCATCTTCGAGCCGTAGTTGGCGAGGCGACAGGCGTGGTCGAGGGAGTCGATGGGGTCTCAGGTGAATTTGCTGTCGCGCTTGGAAATCGCCAGCGTAAGGTTTGCGCTAGCCTCCCGATTGCGCCTCCATATACGAGCGCAAAATGGCGTTGATGCGGGTCTGGTAGCCGCGGCCGCGCTTCTTCAGCCATTCGACCACATCATGATCGACCCGAATTGTGAGCCGGTCTTTGGGCTCGGGCATGGTGAGCCGCGCGGTCTTCCAGAATGATTTACCCAGTCTTGGGATGTCGGAATAATCGATACTCGAATCTGGCAGCGCGCGCAACCGCTTAAAGTCGGTTGAGCCCCTTGTCCGCTGCTTTGAGGTGACTCGCGTAATCCTGCCTTTCATTGCGATTAGCCCTCCTTGCCGAAATAACCCGGCGGTACTTTCCCCGCCTGGCGTAAATCACGACAATCTCAATATCGTCTAGCAATCCCACGGCGAGCACTCGATTTTCTTTGTGACGCCGCTGCACCTTCTCGAATACCGGGCCTTCAAAAACCTTCACAGCATCCGCGAAGTCGATCAGATGCTTGGCTAGATTAGCTTGCCGCTTGGTTTCGTCCCACTCGAAGAGCATTGGCTAGCCTCGTGAGGCGAACATGCAGATATGCACGAAATGTACATACATGGTACACCAACTGTCGGCCTTATTCAATCCCCAGCTCTTTCACCAGCGACTTCCACTTACTGTCTACTAACGCTTTCGTCTTGGCGTCCATCACAATTTCGTCGGGCCAGGGGCGGGTGAAGCCTTCGGTGGGCCATTTGCGGGTGGCGTCGATGCCCATCTTCGAGCCGTAGTTAGCTAGGCGGGAGGCGTGGTCGAGAGAGTCGACGGGACCGAGAGTGAATTGGATGTCCCGTTCGGGGTCGATGTGGTTCAGGACTTTCAGCGTGACGTCGGGAATATTCTGCACGTCGACGTCTTCGTCGACGACGATGATGACTTTGGTGAACATGGCCTGGCCGAGGGACCAGACGGCGTTCATCACTTTGCGGGCCTGGCCGGGATAGGACTTGCGGATGGAGACGATCATCAGGTTATGAAAGACGCCTTCGATGGGAAGATTGATGTCGATCAATTCAGGAATGGTGAGGCGCATCAGGGGAAGAAAAACGCGCTCGACGGCTTTGCCCATGTAGGCATCCTCCATTGGAGGTTTGCCGACGATGGTGGTCGCATAGATGGGATCTTTGCGGTGGGTGATGCAGGTGACATGGAAGACGGGGTAAAGGTCTTCGAGTGAATAGAAGCCGGTGTGGTCTCCGAAGGGGCCTTCTGTGCGGAGTTCGTCGAGGTTGACGTAGCCTTCGAGAACGATTTCGCTGGACGCGGGAACTTCGAGGTCGACGGTCTCGCATTTAACGAGTTCGACTGGAGCGGCGCGGAGGAATCCGGCGATTAGATATTCCTCGACGTCTGGCGGGGCGGGGACGATCGCCGAAAACGTGACGGCGGGATCGGTGCCGATGGCGACGGCGACTTCCATTTTGCCGGTCGGGTTGGCGGTGGCGGCCAGGTTCGATCCTCCGGAGGTTTGAGCCATTATGTTTACGGCTGCGCGCGCAAAATCCGCGCGCGCTGGGCGGCCGGGGGCGACCGTCCCTACACGGCCTGGGTTGGTTCCCGCCAAGTCCGGAGTGGCGGCGGCATTTCGCAGGGCTTGGCGATAGTGTTCAGCGGCTACCTTCTGGCGCTGCCAGTGGGCGCCGGTGGTTTGACCGTCGTAGACTTGCAGGCGGTATATGCCTAGGTTGCGCTTGCCGGATTTGGGATCGCGTGTGGTTACGCAGGGCAGAGTGATGAAACGGCCGGCGTCCTGAGGCCAGCATTGCAGGATGGGGAAGTCGAGGAGGGAGAAATTGTCGCGCTTGATAACTTCTTTACACGGGCCGGTGGAAACTGTCTTGGGAAAAAATTTGCCGGCTTCGGTGAGGAGCGGAAGCATTTTTAGTTTGTCGAGAAAGCCTTGTGGGGATTTCAGGTCCATGAAGACGCGGATGCGGTCGGCGAATTCGTCGAAGGAGTTCACGCCGAGGGCCAGCTTCATGCGGGCGTCGGAGCCGAACTGGTTGATGAGGACTTGAGAACCGGGATGGCCTTTGATGTTTTGGAAGAGGAGGGCGGGGCCACCGGGTTTCATTGCAGAGTTCCGCCTCGCTTCGCTTGGCGGGACGGGCGAGGCGCCCGTCACCACATGGTGTGTGGTGGTGACAGCGCCTTTGCTTACGCGGTCGGTGATTTCTGTGATTTCGAGGATGGGGTCGACTTCGGTTTGGATGCGCTTGAGTTCGCCGGCGCGGTCGAGCGCTGCGATCCACTGGCGGAGGTCATCGTAGGGCAAAGGGCTTCTCCTGGAACGAATGATTATACCGACCAAGTGGATCAAACACCTGGCGGCAGAAGTGCTTGGATACGAGAGAGGCTTAAACACAGAGAACACGGGGGAACACAGCGTATAACGGGAGACGAGACAGCTTATAGCTTCGAGCGGAGCATGGTGATTACGTCGTCGGAGGTGACTACGCCGACGAGTTTGTTGTCTTTGTCGACCACGGGCAGGGTGATGAGATTGTATTTGTCGAAAAGCTCGGCGACCTGGTTTTCGTTGGTGGCGGTGTGAGTGAAGATGAGAGGCTCCTGGGTAAGCGACATCAAGAGGGTTGACTGGTCGGCAAGCACAATTTTGGCGAGCGGAACGGCGCCGACCAGCCTTCCGTAGGAATCGACAAGATAGATTGTACTCACCGACTCCACGCCGCCTTCGAACTCCCGCATGACGGAGATAGCGTTCTCGACCGTGGCTGAGAGAGGGACGGCAAGAAACTCGGTGGTCATTCGGCCCGCAGCAGTTTCTTCGCGGTGTTCGAGGAGTTCGACGACCTCCTGGCTGGCCTCGGGCTTCATCTCGACGAGAATTTGTTCGGTGCGATCCTCAGAGAGATCGGCGAGCAGGTCAGCGGCGGCGTCGGGATCCATTTCCTCGACAATGTCAGCGGCGCGTTCGGAGCCAAGAGACTCGACAATGGATCGCTGAACCCTGGGTTCGACTTCTTCCAATGTCTCGGCAGCGACATCTTCATCCAAGGTTCGAAATACGGCTTCGCGCTCGTTAGGCGCCAGATCTTCGACGATGTCAGCGATATCGGCGGGATGAAGCGAAGCCAGGCCGTCGTGAGAGATCTTCAATTTCACCCGGCGGGCGGGATCGGTTTCGATGAGGTCGACGAAACTCCAGGGAATGGTGCGAGGAGGAATTTTGTCCAGCAGGACATGAAGGGCGGCGCGGGGCGCGAGTCCGCGCAGGAGCCGGCGGATCGCACCGCGGACACCGATATCCACCGCCTGAATACGGAGCGTGGCATGCGGACCTGCGCCTTCACTGGGAGCATCGACTTGCAACTCAACGTCGTTGACGCGAACGACTTTGCGGCCGTGAACGTCAATGACCTGCTGGTCGAGAAGGTCGCGCTCCAGCAGGAACAACCCTTCTGCGCCATTGGCCAGGGGCCAGTCGGCGGGTTTGGTGGAAGCGTGAATATTGGCGTCAATGGTTTTGACGGCGGCGAAGGGAAGGACGCGGGTGCCGGATTTGGTTTTGACGATGAAGGAGGCGATGCGGTTGCGGTCTTCCTGCGGGGCGAGTGTGACCTCGCGCACCTTTCCCGAAGCCGCGCCGGATGGGTCATAGACCGTGGCGCCGAGAAGTTCGGAGAGAGGCAGCGTAGTCATCCGGCTAGAGGATAGCGGAGTTTTGCCGGAGAATGAAATGATTTTGTGAGGGACTGTCGAAAAAAGCAGGTTCCGGTGTTTGCCACTGGAGCGCCCTTATAATGACGGCTGCGATGGCATCAGGGGAAGATATTTTGACTTTGGCGGCGCCCAAGGCGGACGCGCGCGTTGCCTACGGCAGCGACTCGAATCAGTTTGTGGACTTGCGGCTGCCGAAGGGGAAGGGTCTGCATGCGCTGGCGATCAATATTCACGGCGGATTTTGGAGGGCGAAGTACGACCTGAGACATGGCGGGCATTTGTGCGCAGCCTTGACGGCGAATGGAATGGCTACTGCAAATGTGGAATATAGGAGGGTAGGGAATTCCGGCGGGGGATGGCCGGGCACATTTTCGGACATCAGGGCCTCTTACCGGTTCCTATTGCAGACCAGACGTAAATACGAATTCGACATTCGGCGCGTCATAGTGATTGGACACTCTGCGGGAGCGCAGCTGGCGCTCTGTCTGGCGGCGCGGGCATTGGATGTGAAAGCGGTGATTTCGCTGGCGGGCGTAGTGGACCTGCATCGAGCCTATGCCTTGCATTTGAGCAATGACGCGGTGGTGGAATTTTTAGGGGGTACGCCGGCGGAACTTGCGAACCGGTATCGAAAAGCAGATCCTATGCATCTGCCGATCAAGGCGCGGCAGCGGCTGATTCACGGGTCGGCCGACGATATCGTGCCCGCGATGTTTAGCAGCGATTACGTGCGCGCCAAGCAGAAGATGAAGGAAGATGCATGCCTGGTTGAGATTGCAGGCGCGGGACATTTCGACTTGATCGATCCACGGGCGGCTGCGTGGAAGGAAGTCGAGAGAATGGTGATGGAGGCGGCGAAGTGAGGGCAAATCGAGGTGAGGCGGCGTCTGGAGATGTGTTGAGCGCGCGGTTCACAGGGATGCCCGAGACAGCACCTTCTTGGTCGGGCCTCGGGGTGGACAGAGATGCTTCGACTGCGCTGCATCGTCCTTCGGACGATGCAGCTTCGTTCAGCATGACAGAGGGCTAGGAGCCGGATCTCTTTCTTATCGCCTGCTCAGTTTCCATCGCTTGCTGGCGCACGTCATTCGAAATATCGGGCAGGTCGCGTTCGTAGGGGCGAATCGCGGAGAGGTCGTCGGGCTGGCCGATGAGGTAGAGCGCGCGCAGCGCTTCCCATACTTGCTCACCCGCGGGCTCGATGATGGCGATTTGCGCTCCTGCGGCCAGGTTTGCGCCAGTGCCGGCAACGGAGCGGATGCGTCCAGCGATGGGAGAACGGATTTCTGCGGTTTGACCAGGCGCATATTCGAGCTTTGCGATCAGTCCATTCTGGTGGATGGCCGTACCGGGACGATCGGAATCGACGATGCGGCCGGACTGCGGCGAGGCGATCTGCGCCGGCTGTAGCAGCGCCACGATCTGCGCGTGACCCGTGGCATCACCGAAACGCACCAGCGATAACGCAGCATTGCCGCGGACCATTTGCGAGGGATCGGAGAGCATCTTCAGCAGCGTCTCGTGAAATCCCGCGCCGGAAGGATCTTGGCCCATTACCCAAGCATCAGTGTTGCGAACTTCTTCTACGGGATCAGCGGCGAGTTGTAGGAGTTGCGGATACCATCGGATCGCAGCGGCGTCCTTTCGCGTGATGCGTTCGCCGACCTGCACCAGCGCTTGCTGAATGTGGCGGGGCTTCTGTGTGTCGTGCAAATACTCGGTCAATTGCTGGTCAGAAAGTTTTCGGCCGAACCAGGTGTTCCACCAGAAGAGGAACGGCATCAGGCAGATCAGCCAGGCGGTGAGGAAGAAGAGGAGTTTTTGGGTGCGGGACATGCCGGGCTTGCGAGCCGCTGGCCGAGGTGTTTCGATCTTCATATCGATACCAGAGCGACTATTGGACATGCTTGCCGAGGCGACTCGAACCAAGGACATAAAGCGGCTTCCCAGCGACAGAATCCTTGTTGACGAGCCCAAATGCATGCCAACGGCTGTCGAGGCTGACGTCCCGGTTATCGCCCATAACGAAGTATTTGCCGTTCCCCACTGTAACCGGCCCGAAGTCGACCATCCAGTTCGAGGGATTCCGTGAGGTGTGTTGGACATAGGGCTCAATGATCGTTTGACCATTAACAAATATAGCGCCACCGATGCCCTGAATAGTGTCGCCTCCAATTGCGATCACGCGCTTTACAAAGAATGTGCCATCTCCCTCGAAGATAATTACGTCTTGATGTTCGGGGGACCGTGAACGGTAATAACGCATGTCGGCCACAATCTGGTCGCCTTTTAGCACTGAGTTCTCCATGGAAGGTGAAGGTATGGAGAAACTGCGGAACCCCGATCCACGCGCCACTGCTGCCCCGGAAAGGCTGAGGGTTAATAGCGTGATCGGCACGATTGCAACCAGCCACCACCTCGAGGGCCGGACCTCCGTTTGAGGATTCCGGACCAGGAGGGCGTTGCAAGTTGCGTAGAGGTAGAGCCCAATCCATCCCCAACAAAGCAAAACAAACACTACGTAAAAGCGCGGAAATCGCAGCGGCCAGAAGGAAATCAGCAGAGTGGTAAAGATTAGTAGCAAGGTGACCGCTTTGCGCCTCTGTTGAAGAAAAAGTTGCCCTGCCCCAGGAACGATGGCCGAAAACAGCGCGGCAAGCAGGTTGCGTTTCGTCCCGTTGGACGATTGCGCGGACGAGACCGGATCACTGGTCAGGGGAAGCTCCGAGATGGGTGCCAATTCCGACACAGACTCAGCAATATAGCAGAATCATAAGTGAACTACTCCACGACATCGGCGTCGAGGACGCGTTCCTGTTCCAAGTAGTGCGAGACGGCGTATTGGGCCAGAAGCGGAGTTTGCAACTTGATTTCGGCGCCGATCCAGGCGCCCTTCGGGTATGGGTTCCGCCTCGCTTCGCTTGGCGGCACGGCCGAGGCGGCCGTGGCCACATGGCTTGCGGAGAGTCCACCACTGCCGAACTGTGGGCCGAAATCGGCACTTTGAATTTGATCGAATTGCTTGATCTCGCGCCAGGCTGCGTCGCCGACGGTGCCGGCAACGTCGATTTTTAGGCGAACCAGGGGCATGGCGAAGTTGTTCTGATACAAAACCGTTCTAACACAGAGGACACGGGGGAACACGGGGTAAATCTTTTTCTTTTGCTAATTCAAATATGTGTCCCATTTGAGGGACCGTCGGGTCACGCGGCTGGTTTCGTGCTGCGGCGGTTCGCCATGAGAAAAGCGAGTCCAAACATCACCAGCGAAAATAAAAGCAAAGTGGCGATTGCGGAGGGCAGCGGGAAAGTCGCGGTCATTCCCGGATAGAGCAATGCCCGCAATGCCTCCACTCCATAGGTGAGAGGGTTCATATACATCAGGGCGCGAATCCACCCTGAGGCGCCCGTCATGGGAAACAGCGCGCCCGACAAGAGCCAGAGCGGAATCAAAAACAAATTGATGATGCCGTGGAAGGCTTGCGTGGAATCCATCGGCCAGGCGATGGCAAAGCCGAGCGCGGTGAGCGCGAATGAGACCAGAAACACGACTACGCCGACTAACAAAACTTGAAGCGGATTGAGATGCACGCCCGCAAAAGGAGCGAAGATGAGAAAGATCATCCCTTGAACTGCGGAGAGTGTAGTTCCGCCCAGGACCTTGCCTAGAACGATTGCCGAACGTGGGACCGGGGCAACCATTACCGAAAGCAGGAAACCTTCTTTACGATCTTCGATCAACGACATCATGGCGAAGATGGAGGTGAAAAGAACGATCATAATGAGGGCGCCGGGATAAAAATAATCCATATAGTGCTGCTCGCCCTGACCTGCACCGGAGCGGAACGAAGTGCCGAAGCCGGAGCCGATCACCACCCAAAACAAAAGCGGGGACGCCAACACGCCGACTACGCGCGACTTCTGGCGGTAAAAACGCACAATCTCACGCCACCACAGCGTGAATGCCGGCAGCAGCACTCCCGCGGAGGCGGGTGCGGCGGGTCGCGATAATGTGGCGGTTTGGGTAGCCATAAGTTAACTCGCTTTCGCAGCGGGAGTTTTAGCCGGCGCCGCGGCTGCATTCTTCTTGCCGAGCATGCCCGAGTCGCGCATTTCCCAGTACGCATTCAGCATGAAAACTCCCGAGAGCGTGAGCAGTATCAGGCTCATGAAGAGGCCGTCGACGGTGGTGATCATTCCGTTCATCAGGGTCCAGGCAATGCCAAGCAGGGGCAGGATGCCGAGCACAAGAGAAAGAGCAAGCATCATAGAAAGCACATTACCTCCTCCGCTTACGTAACGGTGCAGTGTAACAAAAGGAAGCGAGCCAAACGCGCGGTTATCGGGTGGCAAAGAACGCGACCCTTCGCGCGGCTCGCTCAGATCCTTCGTTCGCGCAAAGAACGCGCTCTCTCAGGATGACAATCGAAAGCACATTACCTCCTATGTTTTTCTGAGTCCGACTGCGCTTCCGCGGTATCGCTGTCTTCACTCCAGAACTTATGTCCGGTGCGGCGAATGAAAACATCTTCGAGAGCCGGTTTACTAACCGATACCGCCTCGATCTCCCCGGGGAAGGCCTCAACCACTTCCGTGACAAAGCGGTGCGCGCCTTCGCGCTCCATGCGGATCTGGTTTTCGAGAACGGTAGTCTCGACGTGAAAGCGGGCTCGGATGCGTTCCGCCAGCAAGCCTGCATCATGGGCAGCATCGAGCAGCACGACATCGCCGCCAATTTCGGCCTTCAACTGCGCAGGCGTGCCCAGAGCTACCAGATTGCCTTCGTTCATGATGGCAAGCCGGTCGCAGCGCTCAGCTTCTTCCATGAGATGGGTGGTGACCAAGACGGAAACACGTTCTTCATCGCGCAAGATCTGCAGGTATTGCCAGAGATCCCGGCGCGCGCCGGGGTCGAGACCCGTAGTGGGCTCGTCGAGCAAGAGAACTGCGGGGTGATGCAACAATCCCTTGGCAAGTTCGATGCGACGCTGCATTCCGCCGGAGAAAGTTTCCACAAGTTCGTTGGCTCGATCGGCGAGACCGACACGCGAAAGAATCTCCTGAATGCGCTTCTTCAGCGTGCCGCCGCGGAGACCGTAAAGATGTCCCTGATGCCAGAGATTTTCGTAGGCAGTGAGTTTCAAGTCGATGCTCTGCGCTTGAAAAACCACCCCGATTTGCCGGCGCAGGCGTGCGGGCTCCTGGGCGGCGTCGCAGCCCATGATAATGGCGCGGCCGGCGCTGGGAATCATTAAAGTCGAAAGAATTCTGAAGAGGGTGGTCTTGCCACTTCCATTCGGACCCAGCAGGCCGAACAATTCCGCGGGGCGAACTTCAAAAGAAACTCCGTTCAGCGCGGTGCGGTTCTCGTAGCGATGGACTAAATTCTGAACGGAAATAACGGCGTCGAAGGAGGGTGACCCTTCCGGGGTTGCGTCGACGAATGCAGAAACTTTCGTTGCCAAGGGGTTTCCTAAGATCGCTCAAATACCAGTGTACGATGTTCCAACGTTGAGCGTGTGCGCACGAACGTCATGCCGCGGATACATCCTGCCGTGCTTGAGGTACGCGCTCCGCAAACGCAACCGGCACGTGGCGCCACACTTGAATCGCCAAAACGACCGTTGTCGCCAGCAGCAAGGCTCCTACTGCCACGTGTGCCACTGTCGCAGCCACCATGGGCAACTCCGGTTGTACTGCGCTTGTGCCCCACGCCACCCGGGTCAAGAACGCCGTGAAGCCCAGGCAAAGCTGCGCGATGAGGAGCGACAGCATGATGATCGCGGGACGCCGTACGGCATCGACGTTCGAATATACCGAGATAGCCCGAATCGCGGTCCACGAGAGCACGAAGGACACAATCACTGCATTCAAAACGTGCGGCCACCAGCTCATACCATGGTGACGGAACATCCCGCCGAGAATGAGTTGGACGTACAGAACGAAGATGGAAAGCCATGTGAGCGTCATCAGGCTGGGCCGACGATGATCGAACTCGACTTGGGGCTGCTCTTCGACCCATTTTCGTCCGGTGAAAAGGGCGATGGCGACTGCGATGCAGAAAAATGTTTGCGCCACGGTGGCATGTGCGGTGGAGACTGCCGGAGGCTGGAAAAATAGAACCGTAAGGCCACCGAGAATCGCTTGCGCAATGACCGTCCAGAACGCACCTACTGCCAGCCAGCGCAACCAGCGACGCTTCTCAACCAGCAGTGTCCAAATTGCGATCGCCAGGGTTAGAGATACCAGAGTGCCTGCAACCATGCGATGACTCCACTCGTAGCGTACGCCTCCCACGAAGTGAGGAACCTTTACCAGGTAGCCGAACGACGTGGGCCAGTCGGGAACTGACAGGCCTGCGTCATTGCTGGTGACCAAGGCCCCAGCGGTGATGACGACAAAGGTCGCGCACGCCACGAACACGGCGAAAGTATGATGAGCGCGGTTATAGGTTGCCGGAATGGCTTTCAGAACATGCTCCTTCGATAGGCGCAGACGAGAATCCTCGCCCTTGAGCGTTGCGGGCCGCTCCGAGCGGCCCAGCCCGCTTTTGAACAAGTCATTTTAGCAGACGCGATTACTCGACCGCGGCTTTGAAGCTCTGGTCCACCGTTTTTGTTTCTTTGGGAGCGACCGTGACTTTTTGATCCTGCTCTCCGAGTTTCTCGTGCACGAATGCGATGGTGTAATCGCCCGGCGGCAGGCCTTTGATTTCATATTTTCCTGACTTATCGGTGACCGCGTAGAACGGGCTCTTCACCACGCTGACATACATCTTCATCCACGGGTGCTGGTTGCACTTTACCGGCAGCATGACTTCTTCGCGGGCGAAATTCTTTTCGATGGCCGGCGAAGACGGAGGCTGCGACTCGTTCCACTCGCGATTGTCTTTGGGAGTGGGATGGATGTTGTGGGTGGTCTGATCGTCGTTCTTGATCTGCACTGTCTGGCCCGCCATTACGCCTAAGACGTGGGGATGGTATTTGCAGCCGCTCTGGTCGAGGACGACAGCGTCTTTGGGAACGTCGAAGGCACGGTTGCCGAGTCCGTCTTTTACGTAAACAAAAACATTGGCGAGATCGCCGCCGCTTACGACAACATTTTCAGATTCATTCGAGCCCTTGCAGGCTGGGTCCTGGCTCATATCGATCTTCGATGGCTTAGGAGCGGCTCCGTCGAACTTTACTGAACCTTTCACTGTCGCGACGGTTGCCGGGTCGATAGGCGTGGCTGGAGGAGCCTCCGCTTGTTTTTCTTCCTTGGTATTATTCGATTGCTCAGTATTTTTCGTGCAGGCCGCCGTCAGAAGCAGGCCGGAGAAGGCCAGCGCGCTAACGAACAACCTGAAACCGTTTTTTTTATTCATGATGTCCTTCTTTCTTTTCTTAGTAGTTGATCCATGAACTTTCAGGCAGAGATAGCATAAGTCGCCATTGAACCCCGCCATTTTACCGCGAACCTCCAGTCGCAGCTGGACGCGATTCGGCAGCGGTCTGGCGGTGATTGTCTGGAGAACGAACGCTGGCCGTCTTGCTCCGCGGCATCGACGAAGCTACCCTCTTTTGCTCTTCCGGCGTCAACTGGAAGATGTAGTCGGTAAGCAGCTTGCGATGATCTCCGGTATAACCCTGGAACGATGGCGGTGTCGGCCCGGCAAAGACCCACTGATTATCCTGTTGCTTGAATAATCCTGATGGCATTGATGTTCCGGGGCTGACGGCTTGTGGGTCGGTGATCCAGCGCTCGACCCAGTCGGGCTTCAGGCGTTCTTTCGCGAGAAGAAAATTTGGCGCGGTCGCGATTTTGTCGTGCGCGGGATCGCCGGTCGCGTGACACTTCAAGCAAGGAGCGGCGCTGCTTGAGAACAGGCTGCGGGCCATGTCATTTTCTTTCGTCGTGAGAACCGGCACCTGTTCTGGAATGTAGGGCATGGGTTGCTGCGACAATGCCTGGAAGAAACGGACAAGCTTACGCAATTCGTTGTCGGAGAACGAGAACGTGGGCATGCGCACTTTCAAATAAGGGCGAACGCCGTTGCGATTCTTATCGGTTGTGCTCAGCGCCGGGTTCGACAGGAATTTGCGCAGCCACTCGGGATCGACGCGTGCGCCTTCGGTCAAAAGCTTGGGAGGTAACTGCTCCTGGTTGTCCTGATATTGCGGCAATCCCATCAGTATAGTCCGCTGGCCGGGGATGAACTGGTGGCAGCCCATGCAGTTGTATTTCTTGACGATCCACCAGCCCTCTTGAATGTCGTGGCGCGCGTCGCCCGGCTTGTATTGATAACTGGCGGGCAGGGAAGTCTCCTCGCTTCCCAGCAGTAACGTGGTGAGATCGCGAACCTGATCTTTGGTGAGGTGCACGTTGGGCATGCGCAGAGCTTCGGTCTCGCCTTTGACCTTGCCCTGATCGTAAATATTAGGTTCGGCGAGTTTGTGTTCGAAGAAGCCTTTATGGTCGTACCAAGGCTCGGTCGCGGAGCCGTCGGGCAGGCGGGCAAGATCTTCTTTGTCTTTGATGGGCTCGGCGTCTTTGCCGCCGCGCTGCGCCGTCTCGGTGAACAGTGCGAAGTCCAGACGCTCAATCGGCTTGCTGCCTTCGAACGTGAGTTCGGTGCCGATGCGGCCCTCGTCTTCGAAGCCTGCGATTTCATGGCAACCGGAGCAGCCGAAGTGGCGCACCCACTTTTTTCCTTCGGCTTTTAAATTGGGATCATCCATGAACGAGGCGTCCGGGTAAGATGACGGATCCTGCTTCTTTTGCGTCAACAGGTAGGTTGCGATGTCTTCTGCGTCTTCCGGCGCGAGGCGCAGGCTGGGCATGACGGTCATGTTCTGCACTTGCAGTTCGTGGCCGTCGTTGGGGCATTGGCTGTGATCGAGATCGAAGTTGTAAGGCAGGCCCTTTTTGGCGTAATCCTCGGGGCCGATGTCTTTCTTTTCGTAGGGACAATAAGGACGGGTGCGCTCGCGCGCATTGTGAATCCAGCGGACGAGGTAATCGTAGTTCGCTTTTTCGCCGACGCGAGTCAAGTTGGCGGCGAAGGTGCCACCCTGCATCTGATCGCCTTCCCCGATGGAGTGGCAGGCCATGCATCCGCGAGTCTCGAATAATTCTTTGCCATGCGCGGCGTTGCCGGGCTTGTGCTTGGGCAGAGGATCGGTGAATGCCGACTGCCAGATGTAGGCGGAGATGGCCTGAATCTGATGGTCACTCAGGCGGAAGTTCGGCATCTTGGTCGTGGGACGGAAGTCGGTAGGCTTCTTGAGCCAAACCGGAATCCAGTTCTTGTTGAGTTTCAGCCGGGCGTCTTTGAGGTTGGGGCCGACTTTTTTCATGTCCTGCATCAGGCTGTGTGATTGAAAGTCGAGCTGCTGCAGACGCCCATCCAGCTTGCTGTTTGCCACTCTAAGATCAACCGCCTGCGCGTTCAGCCGATTCGCTTCGTCGTTGGATTGCGCAGAGTCGGCCTGCTTCATCAAGTAGGCGGTTTGCTTGATATTGTCTTTCTTCTGGGTTTCAATTTGTTTTATCTGCTGGCCAACGGAGTTCAAATCCTCGGGCTCTTTGTCGTAGCCTTCGTAGCGGTGACAGCCCATACATCCGCGCTGGCGGAAAAGATCTTTGCCGTCGTTAATGGTTTGCCACTGCAGGTCGCCGCTAGCCAGAACCATGTCGGCGGCGTGGCAATTCTGGCAACCGGCCTGGGCGTTTTCTTTGGGAAACAACGGCCATAGCCAGTGTTCGTAATTTCCGTGAGCCTTCTCGACGCTGGTGGTGGCGCGGCCGTTGCCCTGGTGGCAGGGGGAGCAGCCGAACTTTTCGGGATCGTGAATTGTTAATAACTCCGGCTGGGTATGGCTGGCGAATGCGTCGGCATACTCGTCGGTTTTTTTCTCTCCTTTTGGGGTCATCGAGGCTGCCGTGATTTTTAGCGGTTCGCGAGCATTCATGTGGCAGGACTCGCAGCGGTCGACGATGTTGGCGTCGGCGACGTTAATTTGCACAATCGCGGGAACCCATTCAGTCGCCCGTTTCTTTAAGCCATCGATTTGCTGCGGAGTGAGATCGACCATGTGGTCGGAGATGTATTCATCCATCTTCGCCCGGGCGGCGGTGACTGGTTTGAGCACTTCGCCGAGTTCAAGGCTAAGCTTGGTGCGCTCGTCGCGAATCTCGTTGTACTTTTCTTCGAGCTGAGGAAAGTTATATTTCTGTTTGCTGCCGTCGGGGTATTCGACCGTAGCTTGCTCGCTTTTATATTTATCAATCTCTTTTTGCTTGCTCGCCTTGGCGGAGGCGCTGCTGCTGGTTTCATACTCGTAAGTGAGCGCGTTTACATAGGCGCGGCGATCGGTGAACACACTCTGCACGGCAAGCAGACGCGCGCTGGCGTCATCGAGTTTTCGGCGGGCTTCCTCCGCTTGAGATTTCGAATCTTGATACGCTTTTTCGGAAGATTGCTTGAGCGCGGCGTAGTCGGGATTCTGCTCGACATCTTTTTCGGATGCGGCCGACTTCGAGCGGGAACTATTGAGGAACGCGGTGTAGCGATCTTTCCAGGTCTCTTGCAGCGCTTTCCAAGGACGCTGGCCCCAGGCCTCGTCCCACAAGGCCCAGAAGAGAGTTGCCATGAGAATCACCGTCGCGATCAGGTAGTACGCGGCGTACGACTTGGTGGTGATCGGATCCTGCTCGGGGTTGGGTTGTTCAGGCACCGCTTCCTCCGGAAAAGCTGTCGTTCTTAGTGAGGCTCACCAGCATTGCTCCGAGCACTCGTCAGGGTTATAGAGATCCTTCGACTCCGCCAACCATTCGCTTTGCGAATCGTTGGCTCCGCTCAGGATGACAATCCATAATGATGACAACCTAAATGTTGAACCACTTAAATATTGAACCA
>Ga0209422_1000178_pt1 | contig 15664 bp, 14 predicted proteins | sample BlaSpr_A8_OM2_M3_FD_187983 | JGI IMG/M metagenome (GOLD analysis project Ga0209422, IMG submission 187983) | Forest soil microbial communities from Thunder Bay, Ontario, Canada - Black Spruce, Ontario site 2_A8_OM2_M3 (SPAdes) (version 2) | ecosystem: Environmental > Terrestrial > Soil > Boreal... | reverse complement strand
TCGGCCGGAACGCGCTGGCCGGCATCGACGCCCGCCCCGACCTCGAGCTCGTCGGGGTGTGGGTGTCCAACCCCGAGAAGGTGGGCCGTGACGCCGGGGACCTGGCCGGCCTGGGCCGTCGCCTGGGCGTGGCGGCCACGGGCGACGCCGACGCCCTGTTGGCGCTGGCCCCCGACTGCGTCGTGCACACCGCCATGGCCGACCACCGCCTGCCCGAGGCCCTCGCCGACCTCGAGAAGATCCTGCGGGCCGGGGCCAACGTGGTGTCGAGCGGCCCCGTGTTCCTGCAGTACCCCGAGGGCGTGGTGCCCGCCGAGATGACCGATCCCCTGCGCTCGGCGGCCCTCGGCGCGGGCGTGTCGCTCTGGGTCAACGGCATCGACCCGGGATTCGCCAACGACTGGCTCCCGCTCGTCGTCACGGGGATCAGCGAGCGCATCGAGGAAGTCCGCTGCCTCGAGATCCTCAACTACGCCACCTACGACCAGCCCATGGTGATGTTCGACATCATGGGCTTCGGGCGCCCGCTCGACGACGTCCCCATGCTCCTGCTCCCCGGCGTGCTCACCATGGCGTGGGGCAGCGTCGTGCGCCAGATCGCGGCGGGGCTCGACGTCGAGCTCGACGCCGTCGAGGAGCACTACGAGCGCCTGCCCGCGCCGAAGGACATCGCCATCGCGTCGGGCACGGTGAAGAAGGGCACCGCCGCCGCGCTGCGCTTCGAGGTGCGCGGCATGCGCGCCGGCCGGGCCGTCGTGGTCCTCGAACACGTCACCCGGCTCGCCGACGACATGGCGCCCGGCTGGCCCCAGCCGGCCGGCCAGGGCGGCTACCGCGTGATCGTGCGGGGCGAGCCCAACTACACCGTCGACCTCCAGCTCATGGGGACCGACGGCGACCACAACACCGGCGGGCTCAAAGCCACCGCCATGCGCCTCGTGAACGCCGTCCCGGCCGTGATCGAGGCCCCTCCCGGGCTTCTCAGCGCGCTCGACCTGCCGCTCGTCACGGGACGGGGCCTGGTCGTCTGATCACGCCGTCCCGGCTGCCGGGAATGCGGGTCGTGCGGGGAGTTCGGGGCGAGCGGGGAGCTCGGGGCGAGCGGGGAGCTCGGGGCGAGCGGGGAGCTCGGGGCGTGGGGGGCGGCGTCCCAGGCGCCAGAACTGCACGAGCCCGATCGTGACCAGGACGGGCACCACCGCCAACGCCTGTCGGTAGCCGGCCGACCCGTTGCCACCGTGGCCGAGAACGTCGAGCACCAGCCCCACGGTGAGATCGGCGATGACGGCGCAGGCGAACCCTCCGATGTTCACCACACCGGTCGCGGCGCCCCCGCGCTCGGGCGGGTTGGCCTCGCGCGCCAGGTCGAAGGCGATGACCGCCGTCGACCCGCCCACGCCGGTGACGACGGCCAGCACCACCACGACGGCGACCGGCACCGGCCCATGGCCCCAGCCGAGCATCAGCACCCACGACGCCAGGAGGGCCGTGGCGATCGTCTTCACGGCGCCGGATCGAGCCCGCGGGGCGCGGATGATCAACATGCCGACGAACGGCGCGCTCAGCACCGCTGCAACGTCGTCTTCGTTCATCGTGAAAAAGATCGCTTGGGTCTCGAGCCGCTCCTCGATCAGCAACCGAAGCGCTGCGCGCGCGGGCTTGAGCCCCCAGCGTTGCGCGATCTCATCCAGCCGCAGGCCCGCGAGTTCTCCATTCTTTGCGGTCGCGACGTTAGTGATCAAGATGTCGTGCCAGAGACCATCCCACTCGAGCTCGAGGCCCAAAGCGATCGACGCCGCGGCGGCAGGGTCGAGCAGCCGTGCGATCGTCGCATCTCGTCCACCGTCGCGAACCGCGTCGGGAAGAATCGTGACCAGGTCGGTCCAGCTCGCCGTGTACGGATAGACGTCGGCGTTCACCGCCAACCCGGACCGATGGCGGGCACGATCGATCGCGGCGAGCGAGCGATGCACCTTCCCCCAATTCTTCTTTCCGGCCGCTTTGTGATGCGAGAACTGCACCGCGACGTCGGCGCGCCGGCCGACGTCGAGGCCTTCGTCGACGGCTTCCAGCAACGCATCGCCTTCGCTGCGAATGTGCGAGACGTAACGCGCCGCCCCGGCCGCGCGCGCTTCCGACGCACACGCCGCCAACTCGTCGACGTCGGCATAACGCGACGGCGTATAGATGAGGCCGCTCGAGACGCCGAGCGCGCCGTGCTCGATCGCGGCTCGCACGTACGCGCGCTCTGCCAGCAACTCCTCGCGTTCCAAACGACCCTCGAGATCGCCGCGAACGCAGCGTCGCGTCGTGCCGAGACCGACGAGCGTCGCCACGTTCAGGCCGACGCCGCCGCGTGCGATCAAGTCGAAAAACTGATCCAGATCACGCCATTCGGCCTCCAGGCCGAAGGCGGCGACATCTTCACGGCGCCGCTCGTAGGCGAGTCCGTAGAGCGGCGCGACGGAACTGCCGCAGTTCCCCCCGATTTCGGTAGTCACCCCCTGCGCGATTTTCCCTTCGCAGCGCGGATCGACGAGCCAAAGCTCGTCGCTGTGGGAATGAACGTCGATGAAACCCGGCGCTAGTGCGAGATCGCGGCCGTCGACCCGCGTCACAGCCTCGCGCTCGCCGAGCGATCCGATCAGCACCACCCGGTCGCCCACGAGGCCCACGTCCATCTGGACGGGGGCGCTCGAAATGCCGTCGTAGAGGGCAGCCCCCTCGATGAGAGTGCTTATCATGCAAGTTTAGGCACGGCCGCTTTGGGTACGACCAAGGCGTATCTCATGTTCCGGAGGGTCTCCGTATGATTGACGAGTCGGTAAAGCAAGAGCAGAACGGTAAGCCTGGCGGCGAGATGTCGGTCCGCGAAGCCGGGAAGAAGGGCGGCGATACCGTTCGCGAGCGGTACGGCTCTGGCTTCTACGAGCAGATCGGACGGAAAGGCGGTCAGGCGACGCGCGAGCGTCACGGCGCGCAGTTCTACGAGCAGATCGGGCAAAAAGGCGGCCGCGTGGTCAAGGACAAGTACGGCAGCGATTTCTACGAGGAGATCGGCCACAAAGGCGGCCAGAAGGTCAAGCGTTTGATCGCGGAAGCGAAGAAGATTTCAGAGTAGGTGCAGAAGACTGCAGAGTAGTCTCGGAGCACGGGACTTCAGGGAGCCGCTCGGATCAGGATGATCCGTGCGGCTCTTCTACTACTTGATCCGCACCGCTCCAGCGACGTTGTTCATCTGAACCTCGCCGCTTTTCACGTCGAGCGTCAGGTTGCCCACCGTCAACGGCAGCTCGGCCCCTGAGTAGACGGTGCTCTTGTGGGGAAGCACCAGCCGTTGGGTCGCATCGCTCCACGTCGCCGCGTCGGTTTCGAAGGTGCGGTGGATGGCCTTCGGGTCGGCAGTCTCGATGTCGATCTTCCCCGACGCCGCGAAGTCGTGCGTCAGCGCGTTCACGGTCATGTGCTTCGCTCGCACCTTCAAGTACGGTTTCTTGTTCTTGAAGATGATCCCGTCGGTCACGTCGTCGAGATCGAGCACGGTCTGGTTGGCGCTGGTCACGATGCTCCCGTAACATGCCGTCCAGGAGCGGCCTGTGAGACGTTCCCCGCGCGCGCAGCCTTGGTGGAAGACGACGGCCCCTGTGTTCGGGGGTGGGGCGGTTTGGTCGAGCCCCGCGACGTAGATCCCAGCCGCGACGTATCCGAGCACGAGCGCACCGCCGGCCAGCGCGAGAAGTTTTAGCGGCGAACGCGAGGTCGCGCTGGCCATGCGAAGATGCCTCCATAGATCGCCAAGCAGCCCAGAGCGACCGGAATGGGCCCGATCGCATCGTACGCCGTCGCGACCGGCGCACCGATCGCACCGATGACGACGGTCGTGACTTCGAGATCGCTGCGCTGCGTATACCTGCCGTTCGGCGCGACGATTCCGCTAATGCCGGTGGCGGCGGCGCGAACGATCCAGCGGCCCGTCTCGATCGCGCGCATCTGTGCGATCTGCGCGTGCATGTACGGGCCGGCAGTCGTTCCGAACCACGCGTCGTCGGTCGAAATCGCGAAAGCCTGCGCTCCGTGCTGCACGTCGTCGACGTTGAGCCCACTAAACGCCGACTCCCAGCAGATGATCGGACCGATGTGCATGCCGTTGGCCTCGACGATACCCGGCGTGTCGCCGGTTCCGATGTTGTTCACCTCTCTGGCCCACGGAATCCAGGTGAGGTACGGCCGCAACGGGAGATGCTCGGCGAACGGAACGAGTTGGCGCTTTTGGTAAACCGAGTCGAGCCCGCCGTCGGGTCGGAAGAAAAAGAGGGTGTTGTATTGCTGGGTTTGGTTGAGGACCTCAAAAGTTCCAACCACGAGTTCGGCTCCGATCGCCTTGGCGATCGCACCGAAGCGAGCTTGGAGCGGACCGTCGAGGTTGAGCGCGCGAACGATCACCGTCTCCGGCCAGACCACCAGCTTGACGTGCGTGCCGCGCAACCCGAGGGTCAGCGAAGTGTAGCGAGCCAATGCCTTCTGGTAGGCGGCGCCGGTGAACTTGAGTGACTGCGGGATGTTGCCTTGGACGGCGGCGACCTTGAAATCCGGCGGCGCCGGCGCCTTCGCGGGCCATGTGAACCAGGCGAGTGCGACGGCGGCGACGACGGCGCCGAAGGCGATTCCGGCCTGAAGCAGGCGGGCCAGAGCAAACGGCGCGCGCAACGCGTAGGCCGCGTACGCACCGAGGAGCGCGATCGCGAATGTGATTCCGTACGTTCCCACGTAGGCGCCCAGCGGAGCGAACGGCGAGTCGACCTGCGAGTAACCGAGGCTGCCGAACGGGACGCCGAGGACGCCGAGGCCCTCGCACCGGAACCATTCGGCGAACGCGAAGATGGCCGCCGCGCCGAGCGGGACGAGCGGCCCGGGTGCCCTCTGCTGCAGATGCGCGGCGGCGAATGCCGGGAGCGCGAAGCCGAAGAGCGCGTCGCCGACGCCGGGACCGAGCGTTAAGAATTCGCCGAAGGGCGCGATCAGCGCGCCCGCCGTCTCGCCGAACCACGCATAGTTGATCGCGAAAAAGACGCTGCCGGCTGCCCAGCCGACCAAGAAGGCGCGCTTCGGCGAGAGCCCAAACCAGGCCCAATATAGAGCCGCCGCCCCCAGCGGCGCCAGTCCCGTCGCATTCGTTTTCGGAAACGCGAGCGCCATCAGCACCGCGCCGCCCAGCGCGACCACCAGCGCCGCCCACGAGGAAAGCATGTTCGTCCGCCGCGTCTTCTCCGCCGTCTTCATCCTCGCGCTAGCGTTCCTCAATCTCTCCGCCTGCGGCCGTCAGGTCACGCCGGAACGCCTGAGTTCGATCCTGGCGGGCGACATGGTGATTCGTTTCCGCGCCAAGAACGCGATGGACTTCAGTCACGTCGCGTACGCCATTATCTTCAACACGTGTACGCCGGGGAGCGAACCATACCCCAACGCGTACGCCACCGGCTATACGAATTACTCGTACGCGTTCGTCGTGGGCGGAACCGGCTCGACCGCGCTGCCGACGCTCTACCAGTACATCCTCACGTCCGGGTCGATCGTCCCGGTGTCGGTCGCGATCCAGCCCTCGACCACCCAACTCGTCCTCAACGACAACGGTTTGAGCACCGAATTCAGCCTGACGTTTCCGAGGTCGCAGATCCAGAACCCGCTCGCGCAACCGAACAACGGCTGCGTCAGCGGGACGACCCAATCGACCACGTGGCTCATCAACTTCTTCACGATCGATACCACGAGCCATGTCTTGGACTCGCTGGGCTTAGGCGGCTCAAGCGACACTTCGTACTCGGCCGCCTACGATACGACGACCTTCTTCCAGACGACGGTCAACCGCGCGCCGGGGTCGGTCCTTCCGTCCACGCCCGCCGCGCAAATCGACGGCGGCGAAATCGATAATTACCTTTAGGGATTATTGAGGCTCCCCGGAATAATGGCCGTCGGATTGAAGGTGCCGATCTGACCGCCGATGGCTTGATTCGGGAAGGCCAGGATCGCGATCGCGAAATTCCACGCCTTGAGATCCTGGTTGTACGAGAGATCGGTGCGGTAGCAGTTGCCGATGATCTTGCTCAAGTACACCGTCTTATTGTTGAGCCGGGCCCGGTTCTTCCAATCGATGTTGGTCGAAAACTGCAGCGTCGTGTCGCGCCCGAATCCGGTGATTCCCTGCACGTTCGTCGCGAAGAAACCGTTGCCGGGACCGGGGACGTACGAGCCGCCGAGCAACAAATACGAGCGTAGCGACGGCCGCAGCGTGAGCTGATAGGTGAGCGCCTGCGCCTGCCGGTCGAAGTTCGTGGCGGCCCCGATCTGTAAGAGATACACGTCGCCGTTGAAGATGCGCAGCGTCTCTTGAGCGGTGTGCAAGCCGCCCGAAAGACGGTCCAGCGTTTGGAAAGGAACGTCGGCCGGCCCGATGGGATGGCTCTCGCTGTAGGTAATCGCGTTGACGATGTGGTTGCCAAGAGGCGTCGTCAATTGCATGTTCTGCATCTCGGTCGCCTTCGCGTCGCCGGTACCGTAGTAGTCCTGCCGGATGTCTTCGGTCGCGTTGAAGTCGCTCGCGCCAAGTTTGAGCGTGACCGGTTGGGTGAAGTGTAGCTCGGCGCGCTGGGTCGCGAAGCCGTTCTTCGGTTCGGCGTACTCTCCCATCGTGAGCGAGACCTGGAACGGAAAGCGGTAGTTGTGAAAGTTGATGTGCGGCAGGACCTGCAGTTCGGGAAGTCTGTCGAGGCCGAGCCCGGGCGTGCTGTTGTCGGTCTTGTCGTAGTTGATGTCGTAGTCGGCGACCTTGGTCGTCCAGTGCACTTGGTCTTGCAGGTGCAGGGTATCGGTCGATATGCCGGGCGTCGCGAACTTCCCGTACGTCACGTTGATCCGCTCCGAGAGCGACGGACTGACCGTAATCGAATCGACGAAGCCGAGGTTGTAGCTGTCCGATAGCGCACCTTGCGTTTGGCGCGAGAACGTCAAGATTTCGGTGCTCGCGCGGCCCGTTCGCGCCAGGACCGCGTTGATGTTCCACTGCGCCGGCAGCGAAATGCCGACCCCGTAGTCGCCCGTATATTGCGCCGAAAACGTTCCTTTGAGCCGGTTCGAAAAAAATTCGGTCTCGGTCAGCGTCGCGTTGGTCTCTCGAGCGCCGGCTAGACGGTCGTTGATCGTGTAGCCGTCGAAGGTGGCGAAGCGGTTCCGGCTTTTGGTTCCGAAGAAAGCCGAGTAACCGAGACCGAGTCCGCGCCTGGACATGTAATCGAACCGGTAGTAGCCGTAATAGGTGTCGGACGGGTTGAACCCGAGCTTCATCTTGACGTAGTAGCCTTCCAACTGCGAGTAGCCGAGCAACGGCAAGAAACTCGTCGGGCGCCTCGGGTCTTGGAGCTGGCGTAGGGGAATGACTAGAAACGGCAGGAAGAAGATCGCGAGCGGTCCGAGAAAGACGACCGCTTTTCGCGCGATCAATTTGTCGTTGGGGTAGACGTCGAGCTGGCGCGCTTCGATGTGGTAACCGCCGTGCGGGTTCTCGCAAGTCGTGAACGAGGCGCGGTCGCCGTGAGAAACGCCGGTGTCGTCCGTGTTCAATGACTGTGCGCTGTAATGGATTTTACCGCGCTGAACGCCTTCGGTCGATTCGCCTCGGCCGTTGAGCAAGGTCGCCCTGCGCGTCCGCGTATCGAACGTGATCAGGTCGGAGTATAAGATCGAATCCTGATTCCTATTGATCAGATACGTGTGGCCGCTAACCGTGATCGTGTGCTCGCCGTCGTAGTGGGCGCGGTCGCCGATCAGTTGGCCTTCGGCATAGAAGATGTGGACGTTGCCGATGGCGTCGCCGGGTTCGTGCTCGCGATTCCAGCCGTGGATTTGGTCGGCAGCGACCGCCATCTGGAACGGTCCGAGCGTCGGCACGGGCGTCGGACCCGTTTGAGGCGGGACGGTCGGTCGCGGCACCGGCTTCGCCGATCCGCCGACCACCGGAATCGCCGGCGGCGTCCCGGTGGGGGCGACGAGATAGACGGGACCGGTCGCGGCGGCGCCCGGCGGCGTCGGGGGCGGCGGCGGCGGAGGGGTCGGAAAGTATGTCCCCTGAGGCGCCGGCGGCACCAGTTCGACGGGGCCGGGTGGCGCTTTGGGCAGAGGACTGGCGGTCGGAGTCGGGGACGGGGCTGCCGTCGGGGGTGCGCCGCTCGGCGCGGGCGACGCGCTCGCCGAAGCGGCCGGCGTCGGGGTCGACTCGGCTTGCGCCAACAGCAGGAGCATCGCCGGCACGTGCTGCGCGCCGCTCGGCGCCGGCGTCGGCTTGACCGCGACGTGCTCGTCGCCGCAGGCCGTCTTGATCAGTTTGACGATGCGCGGATCGACCTGCACCGTCGGCGCCGCCTCGACCGGTGCGAGCGTGCGCAAGAGGAGCGCACACAGAGCGGACGTCGCGAGAGCGGCGCGCGCCAGCATCGCTTAGCGGCCCTAGTGCTCGACTCGGTAGAACAAGTAGCCGCCGGTCGTCAGCATCACGAGGTTGGGCAGCCAAGCGGCGAGGTACGGGTTAAGTGCTGCGTTCTTTCCGAGCGCGGAGAATGCCGACATCATCAGATAGTAGACGAAGAGCAACAGAATTGAAAGCGCGATTCCGATCGTGCGCCCCTTTTTCCCCAATCGCGCCGCGAGCGGCAGCGCGATCAAGACCGCGACGAGCGACGCGAACGGGAAGGCCAGCTTCTGCGCAAGCGTGATCTTGAGGACGTCGAGAGCCGTCCCGCCCTGGCCGGTCGCTTGCATGGACTGGATCTGAGCCGAAAGCTGCTTCGAGTTCGTCGTATACGGATCGCTCGAGTTGGCATTGAGGAATTGCTCGGGCGTTTCGCCGAGCGGCAGGCCGACGTCGATGTCGGTCTTCTTGATGGATCCCGCGTCGTACTCACCGGTCGCCTTGAAGCGCGTCACTCGCGCGTGAATGAGGTGCAGATAGGCGCCTTGGATGATCGCCGTGTCGGCATTGGTCACCTGGCGGTACTGCGAGTTGATCGCCGGTTCGAAGATCATCACGTTCTTCATCGTGCGGTGGTCCGGCATCACGTCTCCAACGTAGAAGACGCGGCCGGTCGTCTCGTCGGCGCGGAAGAAGCGGGGGACGATCGGGAGCTCGGCCGTATGCATCACGATCTGATAGAACGTGCGCGTCGACATTTCGACGCTCTTCGGCGCCACGGTCTCGTTGACGTAGTACGAAAAAGCGAACATCGCCACACCCAGCATAAGCGGCGTCGTCGAGATGCGCAGGAAGGAGACGCCCGATGTTCGCAACGCCGAAATCTCGTTGTCCGCCGCCAGTCGCCCGACCGCGAGTAGGGTCGCCATGAGGCACGAGAACGGGAACGCATATGGTGTCGCCTGCGGAATCCGGAATAGCAAGAAGCGCAGGAGCAAGAAGGGCGACGCGTGGGCGTTGATGATGTAGTCGGCCGCCAAGAAAAAGATGTTGATGAACCAGAACATCAAGAACGCGCCGAACGCGAACAAGAACGGCGCGGCCAGTTCGCGCACGATGTAAGCGTCCAAGATCGGCGGACGCCAACCCAGATGTATCGGCGCGGGTGCGGCGCGTACTCCGGGAATCGTCGCCATTTAAATTAGAAGGTTGAGTTCCGCAACGCGGCGTTGACGCGCGTGACGTACGCCCGCGTCTCGGGGAAGGACGGCACGCCGTGGTGCGCGTCGACGGCGCCGGGGCCGGCGTTGTACGCGGCCAGCGCCAGCGAAAGATTGTTGTGGTAGCGCGCCAGCAAGTCGTGGAGATAGCGGCAGCCGGCCGCGACGTTGTCTTCCGGGTCGAAACGATTGCTGATGCCGTAAGTGAGCGCGGTGTCCGGCATTAGCTGCATCAAACCCGCCGCGCCGGTGGCGCTGACCGCGCTCGGATCGCCACGGGATTCGACGTCGATCACCGCGCCGACCAATCTCGGCGACAGGCCGTTCTGGGCGGCCTCGAGGCGCACCAGGCGCGCCAGCGCTTCCGGATTCATCGCGTGCGGTCCGTTCGGGATCCATCCCCCGCCGCTACAGCCATACAGGCCGCCCAGGAGCATTAGGCCTACCAATAGTCTCATAAAGCCGCCACCAAGGTTCGTCCGCCCCGGGAATGCCGCCTGTGACGGGCGCTCGGCGGTCGCCCCGCTCAGGCGGCCGGACGTCCTCCTCGCGACCGCTTCACGATTTGCCCTCCATGGCAAATCGTGGCTTCTCCGCTCGGCGCTCTCGCGCATCACGCGCTCCGCGCCTCGTCGTAGATCGCTTGGTCGGACGTCGGGCCGCCTCGCGCTCGGGGGCCGCCTCGCTTGGGACGGATAGCCAAAATGCCGCGGGCCGGCGGCGGGTGTGACGGACGTCACGAGAGCTTTTGCCGATTTCGCCCCTTTTTCGTAGGTAGCAGTTCCCCGGCGGCGGGGTTTGGCGGCCTCGCGGGACATGCAAGAGGCCGCCCTAACGCCGATTGCTCAACCCAGATTGAGGTTTTGTTCTAGGGATGAAGAATCCCAATTTTTCCCGCGCGGCTCTCCGTGAAAATGATGAGTCGCCCGCTGCGCGCAATTCTTTCGGGCTCTGCGTTAGCCGAGGGCAGCGGAATAATTTGAACCCGGTAGTCTAGTCCAATCTTCAGGATGGCGTTGAGTCCTCGGTCTGTTAGCCACAATGCCGATCCGTTTGATACACAGGCACTCGGCGCGGATCCTACAGGAAGACTAATGGTCCGTACAACTTGACCCTCCGCCATAATCCAAAGGGCTGATGGCACTTGGCCGATAACGGCCAAGCTCGTTCCCCAAGTGCAAACTGCAATCGGACGAATTCGCGGCCGCAGCGGAACAGATCTAATGCTTCCACTGGATCGCACTTCGCCCAACGCAGATGCGTTGGCCTCAGTAAACCAAGGGTTACCTTGGTAGAGCGTAACATCGAAGAGCCCCGCGTTTGCGGGTAGAACGCGATAACGGATAAAGCGTCCGGTGCGTTGATCCAGACGATCGATGTGGTTTCCACGTAGCTCGGTCGTGTAAACGTACTGGCCGTCAGCGGTTACACCGGTGAGCGCCGGGTTTTCCCCGGGAGCCGTAAAGCGAAATATCTTCGCGGTTCCGCTCGAAATGCGCAAAACTCCAGTCCAATGCTGGTTTTTCCCGTAACCACCCCTAAACAAGCTGACCCAAAATTCTCCGCTACGCTGACCTGCCGTTACTCCAAAGGGACCGGAATCTGCTGGGACGGCTGTCACCTGATGCCAACGCATGCTCGACAGATCCACTAGGTACACGAAAGACGGATCGCGTGACGTAATAATCGCGATGTTCCCTTGAGCCGCGACACCGACTGGCGCAACAACCGGTTGCGGAACCGATATTTCGGTAATGGTGCTGGTTGCCGGCAAGGTCGCCGCTATTGTTGAGGGCGACGTTCTTGCCGGCATGCATGCGACGAGAGCAAGAGCGCTGATAATTGCCGCCGGTCTCACGAATGCAGATCGATCCCGTCCGTTTCTTCGGACGAATTAATGTAATTTATAATGACCCTTGTCGAGTCGTCCGGCCACCGTTGGTAATTGCCAGTCGAGGCCGCGTCCCATACTTGGTCGGACCAGCTTAGTGATGCATCACTATAATACCCGAGTCTGCTGCTGTACCAGTGGGCCAGCGGCACCGCATTGAGTAGATCATAGTCAAAGTATGTTCCATCACTGAAGTTTTGCGTCGTTTGTGCGATGGATGTCATGCGCTTCAGTACGACGTTCGTTCCCTCTGGCGTCCAATCGGAAGTCGCGGCCGCGGTCGCGGATAGCTGCGTCCAGACTCCCGAGGCGTATCCGGAGGCGGCCGCAGTCACCTGTCCAGTCGCGCTTGGATAGAATTGAAGATAGATATCCTGACCGCAGTCATATCGCGTTGTTGAGGCATCAACTTGATTTTGGCCTTGCTCCTTAACGAAGAGCGCCCAGTTGTCATAGGTCTGGCTGTACTGGAAGCCGGCATCTACGGAGTTTCCACTCGGGCTCCATCCGCCACTATAAACATATCCTGTTTCAACTCCGACTGTCGGGATGTTACTTGGCCGCATGGAATGCTCACATAACCATTAAAGTAGGAATAATTTGGGGCGGAGTATACGCGCCTGTAAGGCCCGCTGTTTCCTCCGCTCGGGGGAGTCACTTGTGCCACGAACTCTTGTAACACGAATGGCTCCCAGGCCACGACGCGGCGTCCGGCATACGCGGTGGGATTACCAGGCGTGAAATTTGTCGGCCTAGGCAGCTCGGGCGGACCAACGAACTTGTTGCCGTTATCGTCAACAAAGATGTTGCCAGAGACTAGAAGCCACCGATGCGCCTTTGCCAAAACGCTCCGGTGGTTTGAGTAAATATGACCGTTGGCGTCGAAATAAAGAACACTTGCGCGATTTTCCGGTCGAAGGTGCTTCATAACGCCGGCGATTAGCGAACGTTCGGATCCTGTAATGTCAGTGTCAATATTTTGATCGATAGCTAAATCGGGGATCGCCGTTAGCGGTGGTCTCGAAGGAAAGCTGCGCATATGCGTTTGCGCGTGTGCCACTGTCGCAAAGCAAGAAAGAAGCAGGACAGAAATCGCTGCTGTGCGTTTAATCATTTCCCACACTCCCAGAGAGCGAGACTCTTATTGGGACTAAGTTCTACCCACACATAAAGTCACTAAGCGCTTACGTTGATGAGCAGATCAGCTGCCGCGAGTTCAGCCTGGGCGCTTGGCCTTTTATCGAACACACGTTCGCTATTTGTAACCCAGAATCGCCGACAGCGCCACGGCCGCGTTCAGCCGGTCCTGTTACTTGAGTGCAGGTCCTACGCGGTTTTGTTCAATCGGGACCCTACTCCCTGAAATCCCCCGGCGGCGGGGTTGTCAGGGGGGACCGTGACTAGTATAGTGGGTGCGAGTGGTTCCTAGTGGTACCAGGTGGAGGAATTTTTCCTGGCTCGCGATATTCCGCGTTTCACAGGGCAGGCCGAGCACGCTCTTGATGACAAGGGCCGCCTCGTCGTGCCGGCGCGGTTCCGCGAACGCCTGGGCCCCGGCTTCATCGTAACGATCGCCCAGCCGGACCGGTGTCTGGCCCTCTATCCACTCTCCGTATGGGAATCGGTCTGCGAGCGGCTCGAAAACGCCCCCCGCAAGGACGAACGCTACCGGCGCTTCGTTCGTCACTTCTTCGCTCATTCGGAGGAGGGCCAGTGCGACGCCCAAGGGCGGCTGGTCATCCCCCCCAACCTGCGGGCCTACGCCGGCATCGTGCGCGACGTGGTCATGATCGGGACCTTGTCTCGGATCGAGGTCTGGGCGAAGGAGCGGCTCGGCGAGATCGCCCCGTCCCAGGCCGAGGCCTCGGCGTTTGCCGAGGAGCTGGGGCTCTACTGATGTGGATCATCTACCCGTCCTGCTCGGGGAAGCGGTCGAGGCGCTCGCGGTGTCCCCATCTGGGACGTACGTTGACGCCACTTACGGGGCGGGCGGCCATGCTCGAGCCATCGTCGAGCGGGGTGGTCGGGTCATTGCGTTCGAGGCCGACCCCAGCGTCGAGCTCGCGCAAGATCTGGCCGACCGGGTTGCGCTGGTGCGCGGCAATTTCGGCGATCTGGAGGCTGGCCTCACGGCGCTCGGCGTCACCCTGGTGGACGGCGCGCTCTTCGATCTGGGAATCTCATCGCTTCAACTCGCTGCCGCCGAACGCGGCTTTTCCTTACAGCGGGACGGACCGCTCGACATGCGTCTGAATCCGCAGGCCGGCCGGAGCGCCTACGAGTTGCTGGCGACGCTCGACGAGCGCGGGCTGGCCGATCTCATCTACGAGTACGGCGAAGAACGCGCGTCGCGTAGGATCGCGCGCGCGGTGATTGCGGCCCGCGCGGCCGGCACGCTCCCCTCGCGCACGCTCGGCTTCGCCGACTTGGTGGCGCGCGCCGTGCGCGCTCCCGGTTGGCGACGCATCCATCCCGCGACGCGCACCTTTCAGGCGTTGCGGATTGCGGTCAACGACGAACTCGGCGCACTTCGACGCGGGCTCGACGCGGCCGCAAACCGGACGCGTCCGGGCGGCCGCATCACCGTCATCAGTTTCCATTCTTTGGAGGACCGTATCGTGAAGCAAACCTTTCGGGACGACGCGCGGCTGCGCTCGCTGACGAAGAAACCGATCCTCCCAAGTCGGGACGAAGTCGTCGGCAACCCACGCGCCCGTAGCGCGAAGCTTCGCGTCGCGGAGCGCGTCGCGTGACCGCCTCAGCGCTGACCTATCGCACGCAACCCACTCGCCGTCCGCGCAGCACGGCGCGCGTCGCGCGCGCCGCCGCGCAGACGCGTCGCAAGCGCACGGTTTCCCTCCGCTATCGCTCGATCGTGCAGGTCGTCGGCTCGCTCGCCGTCGCAACGGTGCTGATCGTCGCATATCTGTGGCTGATGGCCAACGTCACGCGGATGAACTACGAGTACGCGAAGGCGACCCGCGAGCGGACGCAGGTGCTCGAGAAGACCTCGCGCCTCGAAGATGAGATCGCCCATCTGGAATCTCGCGAACGCCTCGCCGTCATCGCCGCCAAACTGGGGATGACCGAGCCCGCGCGTTTTAGCGTGGCGACGCTCGCGCCGCTTCCGTCACGAGGCGCGGCGCAGCCGGAGCAGCCCACCAGCGGAGTCGCATTATTGCCGGCGATCACCGATTGGCTGAGGTAACCGTTGGCTCGGCCATGGGGACTCCCCGCGCGCGGCGCCTGGGGGCCGAGCAAAGGTAGGACTCCGAAGCGGAAGCTGAGCCGCGAAGACCTCTCGCGTTCCTTCGCGCGCGTCGGCCACATGCGGGCAAAGATGCTCTTCTATGTGTTCGCGGTGCTGGCGCTCTTCTTGCTCTTCCACCTCTACCGCATTCAGATCGTGCAAGGGCCGGCGCTCGCCGCACAGGCGCGCGATCAACGCCTCGAAACGATCGATCTCGTCGCGCGGCGGGGGACGATATTCGACCGTGAAGGCAATACCCTGGTGCGATCGCTGCCTTCGCAGAGCATCTACGTTACGCCGCGCGAAGTGCAGGACAAGCCGGCGACCGCGCAAGCCCTGGCGAGCGCGCTGGATGTTCCGTCCCAACGGATCCTCGAACGTTTGCAGTCCGCGACGCCCTACGTCCTGATCGATCGGAAAATCGAACGCGACGCCGCCGATCGCGTCTTGAAACTCAAACTTGCCGGCGTCAGCGTCGTCGCCGAAGAGACCGGCGTGCGTTTCGTTCCGGCGGGACACCTCGCGTCGACCGTCCTCGGCTTTACCGGGATCGACGAGAACGGACTGGACGGCGTCGAATACTCCTTCGATCGCGTCTTGCGTGGCCGTCCCGGCCGGATGTCGCTCGAAGCCGATCAGTGGGGTCGCGCGATTCCGTTCGCCGCTCCGCACGTTATCGAGGCGGCGAAGACCGGCGACAGCCTGGCGCTGACCCTCGATTCGTACGTGCAGTACAACGTCGAGCGCACGCTGCGCGAGACCGTCAAGAAGTGGCACGCGCTCAGCGGCAGCGCGATCGTGATGGACCCGTGGACGGGCGAGATCATCGCGCTAGCCAACGTTCC
>Ga0209422_1000177_pt1 | contig 15691 bp, 12 predicted proteins | sample BlaSpr_A8_OM2_M3_FD_187983 | JGI IMG/M metagenome (GOLD analysis project Ga0209422, IMG submission 187983) | Forest soil microbial communities from Thunder Bay, Ontario, Canada - Black Spruce, Ontario site 2_A8_OM2_M3 (SPAdes) (version 2) | ecosystem: Environmental > Terrestrial > Soil > Boreal... | reverse complement strand
ATGACGCCGGCCGATTCCAGCGTGCGCTCGGCTCCGCCGATTTCGACGTCCGGCGTCCCGACATCGACGCGCACCCTATACTCCGGTGCGCGCGACAGGACTTCGACTCCGATCGGGCCGGCGAGCGTCGCAACCGTGAACGCGCTCGGCGCACCGCGCTCGACCAGATAGCGCGCGACGCAGCGCATCCCGTTGCCGCACATCTCGGCTTCGCTGCCGTCCGAATTGAAGATGCGCATCGTCGCGAACGCATCGATTCCCACCGGCGGCCGGCCGACAACGAGCAAGCCGTCCGCGCCGAGGCTCTTCTCGCGATCGCACAGACGTCGCGCCAGATCGGCGTACGACAGGCCCCGCGACGCGTCTTCGTCGACGACGAAGAAATCGTTGTGCGTCCCGTGCATCTTGCTGACGGGGAGCTCGCGGACTGTTGCGCTCATCTCAGGATCGGGCGGGTTCGGCTTCTGAGTCGAGCCCGAGCGAGGAATTGAGCGGAGCTTGCGGCGAGATCGTCGACACGGCGTGCTTATAGATCAGATGGAGTCGGTGTTCGTATTCGAGGACGATGGTGAACGCGTCATACCCTTTGACCGTTCCGCGCAGTTGAAAACCGTTGATGAGGTAGACGGTCACGGGCACGGCTTGGCTTCGCACCTCCGCGAGGTACGCATCCTGTAACGTCGTCGCACGACTCGATGGATGCACGTTCTCTCGCAACGACATGTCAAGCGGCTTCACGCCGTCCCCCAGAGTTCCCTGGCCTTGCGCACGACGCCGTCGCGCGAAGCGAACTGGATCCCGGGTTCGCCGCGAAACCACGTTCGCTGGCGTCTCGCATAACGGCGCGTCGAGCGTACCAAGAGCAAGCGCACCTCCTCGTCCGTCAGTTGCCCGGCCAGGTATGCGAGCGCTTGCGGATAGCCGACCGCGTCGGCCGCGACGGCGGACGCGCCGATGCGTTCCGCCTCCTCGACCAAGCCTGCGGCGAGCATGTGCTCGACGCGCGCCGCGATGCGCGCGTCGAGCACGGCGTCGTCGACGTCGAGCGCCAGTTTCACGAACGGAATGCCGAGAGCGCGCAGTGACGGGCGCACGCGCTCGGCACTCGACATCGCGAGTTCTCCGGAGAGCGCGATTTCGAGCGCGCGCAAGACGCGATACGGGTCGGACGGCGCGATGGCTTGCGCCCGAACCGAATCGCGCGCCGCCAGCCACGCGTGCAAAACCTCGCTCGGATGGAGCCGCGCCTCGTGCGCGAGCCGCGCGCGAAGGTCGGGGTCGTACGCCGGTGAGAGCGCGACGTCGCCGCAGACCGCGCGGATGTAGAATCCGCTCCCGCCGACGACGAGCGTGCGGCGGCCGCGAGCGTGGATCTGGGCGATCGCGCGCAAGGCGTCGTCGGTGAATCGCGCGGCGCTGTACCGTTCGTGCGGATCGAGGAATTCGACCAGATGATGCGGGACTCGCGCGCGCTGCTCGGCCGACGGCGCGGCGGTGCCGATCGGCATTCCGCGATAGATCTGGCGCGAATCGGCGCCGACGATCTCCGCACCGTATCGCTCGGCCAACTCGAGCGCGAGTTCCGTCTTCCCGCTCGCAGTCGGGCCGGCAAGAACGAGGACCACTCCACTAGGTCCGTTTGAACATGCGCGCGATGTCGGCGGCCCCGATCCGCACGACCGTCGGCCGTCCGTGCGGACAGTGCATCGGGTTCGAGCAATGCTCGAGGCGCGCGATCAGCGCCGACATCTCGGCAAGTTCGAGCGGGTCGCCCGCGCGCACGACGGAATGACACGCGAGGGTCGCCCAGATTCGCTCGTGGGGCGAGAGCCCCGGGATTTCGTCGCCGACGTCGGCCAGAAATGGGCGCAGGTCGAAGCGCCGTGCGCCGTAACCGGCCGGCGTCGCGACGACGCGATACGCGTTGTCGCCGAACGGTTCGGCGACGAAGCCGGCCTCGGCCAGCGCCTCGCGGATGGCTTCGAAGCGGGGAACCTGCGCCGCTTCCAGTTCGACCAGATACGGCACCAAGAGCGGTTCGCTCGGGGCACGGTCGCGCGCCCGCTGCACGATCGCCTCGTACGCGATGCGCTCGTGCGCCGCGTGCTGATCGACCAACACGAGCGCGTCGCGATCGAGCGCCAGGATGTACGTGTCGTCCAGTTGCGCGACGACGCGCGTGCCGCTTGCGCCGGCCGGCGGCTCGCCCGCGAATTCAAAACTCGCGGCGCCTGCGCCATCGGTCGTACGCAACGGGGCATCGGGTGCAAACGAGACGGCCGAGCGCAGACGTTCGTTCGCGTCGCGCGCCAACGTCTGGGCGATAGCACGCTTGACGGCCTCGGTCACGCGCTCGGCGAAGCGCAACCGCACGTCGCTCTTGGTCGGATGAACGTTCGCGTCGACCTGATCCGGTGGGATCTCGAGAAACAAGACGCCGTACGGCTGACGGCCGGCGAGCGCGTACGTCGAATACCCCGCGGTCCACGCCCCCGCCAGCAACGTCGTCCGCAAGAGCCGGCCGTTGACGAAGAGGTGCTGCATCCGGCGATCCGGCCGATCGTGGCCTGGGCGGCTCACGAAGCCACGCACGAACGACGGCGAGTTGGCGTCGCCGGCGCCTTCGAGCGGGACGAGCGCGCGCGCCGGCGCCAGCCCAAAGACCTGGGCCAGCCGTTGTTCGAGTGAGTCGGCGCGCGGAAATATCCAGGTGGTTCGTCCGTCGTGGGCGAGCGAGAACGCGACCTGCGGATACCCGAGCGTCAACGTCGCGAGAAAGATCGAGACACGCGCGAACTCCGCCGCAGGCGAGCGCAGATACTCGCGCCGCACCGGCACGTTCGCGAAAAGATCCGTGACGGCGACGCGCGTCCCGGGTGGAGTCGGCACCGGTTCGGGCGGCGACACCGCGCCGTCGAACGCGTCGACGCTGAAACCGACGTCGTCGGCGGCGACCCGCGAAGCGAGCCGCACGCGCGCGACCGCAGCGATGCTCGCCAAGCCTTCGCCGCGGAATCCGAGCGTCGTGATGCGCCCGAGATCGGCGGCGCCGTTGAGTTTGCTCGTCGCGTGGCGCGCGAACGCGAGGGTGAGCTCAGCGCGCGGGATGCCAGAGCCGTCGTCGAGGACTTCGATCGCCTCGAGGCCACCGCGCACCAGAGCGACTGCGATGCGAGAAGCGCCGGCGTCCAGCGCGTTCTCGACCAATTCCTTGACGACCGAGAGCGGGCGTTCGACGACTTCGCCCGCCGCGATCTGTCCGACGGTCGTTTCGTCCAAGAGCCGGATCATTGGCGCGGCGCTTCGGCGAGGCGGCGTGACGTTCCGCGCCGAGACGCCGTCGCCGGACCGCTCAGACGGCGATTTCGGTCTCGTCCGCCGTGCCGGTCAGCGGGAGGCGGATCGTAAAGCGCGCGCCGTAGCCGCTTTGGCTGTCGACGGTGACCTCACCGCCGGCACGCTCGACGGCGCGCTTGACGATCGCGAGCCCTAGGCCCGAGCCTTCCGCGTCGCCGCGGTTTTCGCCGCGATAAAAGCGGTCGAAGACGCGAACCCGCTCCTCTTCGCTCAGGCCCGGACCGCGGTCGGCGACGTCGACCACCGCGCGCCCGTCCTCGGTGCGCACGCGCACTTCGACCGGTGAGAGCGGCGCGTACTTCAACGCATTGTCGACCAGGTTCGAGATCGCTTCGTGCAGTTCGTACTCGTCGGCGTTCACGATCACGCCCTGCTCGGCCGCGAGCTCGATACGCGGCTTGCTTTGCAGCGCTTGCAGCGCGGCGACCACTTGTTCCGCAACGTCGCCGACGTCGACCGGCGAAACCTCCGGCCGCAAGGGATTCTCGAGTCGCGCGAGCGAGATCAACTTGTCGATCAGCGCGCGCATCCGGCGGCTCTCGGCGAGCATCATGTCGAAGATGCGCGTCGTCGTACCCGGGTCGGCACTCGAGCGCCGCCGCAAGACGTCGATGAAACCGATGACGACCGTCAGCGGCGTCCGCAACTCATGGCCGGCGTCGGCGACGAACTGCCGCATCTCGCGCTCGACCGCGCGCCGCTCTTCGAAGGCAGAGGCAACCTGCGCGGCCGCGCCGTTGTACGCGGTGACCAACTCGCCGATCTCGCTGCGATCGGTCGTGACGATCTCGCGCGGCGTAAAGTCGCCCGCCGCAAAGCGGTTCAGTGAGGCCGTCGTCTCGACCAACGGGCGCAGCGCCTGATTGGTGATGAAACGGCCCGCGAGCCAGGCCGTGGCGACGACGACCAGGCCGATTGGAAGCATCGCGATCAAGAACGAGCGGATGAACCGATCCAATTGTCCCGGCAACGGAAAGATGTTGATGAAACCGCCGTCGATCTGCACCAGCCGCGGCTCGAGATGAAGAACCCCGGTCAAGCCCAGCGGAAATGCCGGCGCTCGAGGCATGTCGGGCGGCCGGATCGTTGCACTGCCGGGGCGCGGCACCCGGCGGTCGATGCGAAAGACCGCCGTGCGTCCGCCGCCCTGCGGCAAGTCCCGTCCCGCAACGATCTCGGGACGGCCTTCGTCAGCTTCGGCTCGCGCCAGCAATCGCCGCACGCCGTCCTTGCCGACCGCAACGACCGCGACATGTAAGCTCGGCCGCACCAAATGGCGGACGATGTCGGGCGCGGCCTCGGCGAGAGAGTTATGATGGCGCGCGAGTTCGAGCCGAACTTCGTCCGGCGCGGCGCGCGCGACGCTGTCGACCGACTCGCGAACGGTGAGGCCAAACATCGAAAGCGCGAACGCGCTGATGCCAACCGTCACGAGCAAGACGAGCACGATCGCGGCGAACACATACGCCGCGACCAGACGCGTCCGCAGCGAGCGAAGCATCAAGCCTCTCGTAAGGAATAGCCGGCGCCCCGATGCGTCTGGATCAAGCGCGTCGGAAAGCCCTGATCGACCTTCGCGCGCAGGTACGAGATGTAGGTCTCGACGGCGCCCGGACCCACGAAGCGCTCGGTACCCCAAACTTGATCGAGGAGCTGATCGCGCGTGAAGACGCGATGCGGATTGCGCAAGAGCGCGACCAGCAGGTCGTACTCGCGTGCGGACAACGAAATGTCCCTTTCGGCTCGCGTGACCGAGCGCGTCTCGAGGTTGACCTCCAGATCGGCGTAACGCAAGACTTGCGGTTGCGCGAGCCGCGGCCGGCGCAGCGCGGTCTCGAGCCGCACGCGCAATTCGGCCATCTCGAACGGCTTGGCCATGTAATCGTCGGCGCCCCGTGAGAGGCCGGCGACCTTGTCGCCGACGTCACCCTTCGCGCTCAGCATTAGGATCGGCGCCTCGGTCAGCTTGCGAAACATCGGCAAGAGCGCGATGCCGTCGATCTTCGGCAGCATGACGTCGAGCACGATCGCGTCGGGGTTCCAATCGCGCACCATCTGCAAGCCAACTTGGCCGTCGGGTGCCGATCGTACCTCGTAACCTTCGTCGCCGAGTCCGATCTCGAGCAACTCTCGAATGTGCCGCTCGTCATCTACGACGAGGACACGCGCTGCTTGGGCCATCGCCTTTCGATCCTACGCGGCCTTCCTGTGGAGACCCTGGGAGCATTTGATATGAATTTGAGACTGCTTGGAGGCCCACTCTAAGCGGATTCTCAGGACTTCTTCAGACGTAGGGGCGATACTCGGAGCATGATTCAGCACGCGCCTATCGTACCGCTGACGGCTCGGCGTTTGGTCACGATCGACTTGATCGGCGACCTCGACGCGGAACTCGGCGAAGCCCTGGCCCAATCGCTCGACGCACTGACGTGTCAAGGCGAATGCGAGGTGCTGGTCAACTTCAAGCGAGTCGTCGGAATCGACGCCGCCGGCCTAGCCGACGCGGCACGCGCGATCGCGCAAAAGCGCCTCGCGGGCTGGCCGATCTCGGCATCGGTCTCACGCCGCGACCGGCGCGTGCGCAGCCTGCTGACTTCATCGCGCATCCCGTTCGACGAGCTGCCGGGCGCGCTTCCGAACGCGCGCCACATCATGATCGCGCGCCACGCCCCCTGACACGCACGTATCGTTATCAGGTCGTCGACGTCTTCACGGCGACCGCCTTTGAAGGGAATCCGCTCGCGGTTTTCCCCGACGCGGGTGGCCTGAGCGACGACGAGATGCAGATGCTCGCGCGCGAATTGAACCTCTCGGAGTCGTCGTTCGTGTTCTCCGCCGACGATCCGAACCACGCCGCGAAAGTGCGCATCTTCACGCCGCTGGCGGAGATGCCGTTCGCCGGCCACCCGACGATCGGCACCGCGTATGTGTTAACGGCGCTCGGGCGTATTCACGACGGCTCGACCGAATTCGTCCTCGAGGAAAACATTGGCCCGATTCCGATCAGGCTCGAGCGGCGCGATCCGTTTCTCGCCTGGCTCACGACGCCGCCGATTCGTTTCGAGGCGACCTATGACGCCGCGGGTTGCGCCGAAGCGCTGGGACTGAGCGCGCGGGATCTGCTCGGCGAAAATTATCCGGCCCAGGTCGTCAGCGCCGGCAACCCGTTCCTGTTCGTCGCGTTCCGCGACAAAGCGACCGTCGATCGCGCCGAGCTCGACGTGCGCGCGCTCGAACGCGTCGCGCCGGGCTTTGGCGCGAGCGGCGTCTTCTTCTTTGCCCCGACAAAAGAGGGCGCGTACGCCCGGATGTTCGCGCCGATGTCGGGGATTCGCGAAGATCCGGCCACCGGAAGCGCGACCGGTCCGCTCGGGGCGTATCTCGCGCGCTACGGCCTGATCGAAAACCGCGACGGCACCCGCTTCACGAGCGAGCAAGGCACCAAGATCAAGCGCCGCAGCCTGCTGCACGGCATCTTACGCGTCAAGGACGGCGCGTTACAAACCGTCGAAGTCGGCGGTAGCGCCGTCAAGGTGATCGACGCAACCGTTACGCTATTTACCGCCTGATTTGAGGCTGCCGCCGCCCTGTGGTAATTCGGGCGGACGGACGCTGACGATGCCCATGCCGGGGACGTAGAACAGGCCGCCTCCGCCGCCGCCCCGTTGACCCTGGGCCTGATTTTGCGGCTGGCGCGGCGTCGGGACTATGCCCTTCGCGCGCGCGTCGGGGGTTGTCATCGCGGTCACGTACGCGCAACCGAGCACGCCGCGGAACGCTTTGAACGCCGGCGAGTTCAAAAACGCCTGACGCTGCGCGTCGCTGATCTGCGGACCTTGCGTGCTCTGCACGACGATCACGCCGCCACCGGGACCGCCGCCACCACCCGGACCGCCGCCACCACCCGGACCGCCGCCCTCACCGCCACCGAAACCACCCGGTCCGCCGCCGCCCGGACCACGCGGTCCACCACCCCCGGGCGCCGGACCCTGCGGCCCGCCGAACGCGAGCTTCGGTCGCAACTCGAGATAGTACGGAATCGTCGGATCGAGCGAACCTACGTGCGGCGTGACGTCGAACGCGTCGAGCGTCGGGAGCATCGACTTCGCTTCGTACGCGGTAACGTAACCGCGCAACGCATCGAGAACCGGTTTGGCAGCCTTCTGCGCGTCGGCGTCGCACGACGTCCGCGTCGTCGCCAAGCCGAGCGGATCGGCCCCCGCCGGCGGCGGCTGCGGCGTGCCGAGATTCCGGAAAAGATTCTGCTGTTGTTGCTGCGCAAGATTCGCGCTGCGTTGCGTCGCCTGCGCGACCGCACCGAGCGGCGACGCGGGGCGCGGCCCACCGACGTTGAGCGTGTACGTCGCCGAGATCGTGCGTGGCGTCAACGGGAACGCGGCCGTCTGTAACTGTCCGCCGTTCGAGAGGGCGAGCGGTTGCGCGTACAGCGCGCTGGCAAAGACGCCGGCATACGTGTTGAACACGTTGTTCTCGAACACGGTCAAGCGGCCGGGGCCCAGGTCGTGCGCGATGCCGGCCGCGACGGTGACGTAGCTCCCGAGATTCTGGAAACTGTTGGTGCCCGTATATTGGACGTTCGCGAGCAACTCGGTCTTGTTGCTCGGAATGAGCGCATCGAGCGTAAGGCCACCCTTGTGGATCGGCCGGCCGGGAAGCTGCGCGCCGAGGATCGTCGTCGACGGTCCGTCGAGCAGCCGCGGGCCTGCGGCCGTCAACTTCGCGAAGTTGATCGAGTACGTCGGCAACGCGACGACGTAGCGCCCCAAACCGAAACGGCCGCTGACGTCCATCCCTTGATAGAGCCGCCGCGTCCCGCCGACTCGCTCCGAGACGAAGACGGTCGGGTTCGGGGCAGCGGCGCCGCAGTACGTCGACTGGTGAAATGTCTGGTACACCGCTTGCACGTAGCCCGACGGGAAATAGGTCGAGCTGATCGGCTCGGCGATCAGCGCCTGAATCAACTGGCCGCTTTGCACTTGCGTGTACGCATCGAGCGAGAGCGCCGAACCCGAGCGGAATTGGTGCGTCCAGGCCGCGTCCAACCCGAACGACGACTGGTGCCCGCCCGTGTCGCCTGGGCCGCTCACGATCGCGCTCTGAGCCGCACAATTCACCTGCGCTCCCAGCGGATCGCTGAAACTCAAATTGAGATTGGTCTGCGGCTGCGAACTTCCGAACGAAAGGCTCCACTCAAAACTATCGTTGGCCTGCGGACGCCAGCTCGCGCCGAAGCCGCCCAGCACGGAGGTTCCCACTCCGGTCGTCGTCGCGAGCGAGAGACGAGGCGTGAGCGCGATCCGATCGTTGGACTTGATCGAGTCGGCGAATTGATACGTCGTCGACGAAACGGCCACCGAAAACGGCGTCTGGAACTGCGAACCCGCTTGCGGAATCGAGTTCGTAATCGAGTCGAACGTATTTCCCGAGAGCGTGAAGGTGTGATGCCCTTCGGCGATCGACGAACTGTAAGCAACGCCGCGCGTCGCGCTGTTCGTGGTCGACGACGAGGGCGCCGGGACGCCGTCGATGTAGCGCAGTAAGAAGTCTGAGTTCTGGACGCTCGAGTTGGTGTACCCGGAGAGCGTCGTCGCGAACGAGCCGATCAGCGACTGGACCGTACCGTAGGCGAAACCATAGCGCCCGAAACTGGAGTTTCCCGGGCCCGAGCCGCACGGCAGCAGCGTCACGAACCGCGTGCAGAGCGCGTGGAAGTCGTTGTTGTTCGACAGAGCGGTACCGGCGATCGACGTGCGGTTGTCGCCCAGCCGGTAGCGAACCTTGAGGAAGTCGCCGAGGCTCGTCGACTCGCCCTCATGCGCGTACGTGATGCCGCTCTGGTCTTCAAATTCTTGGAAGGTCAGCGGGTTGTTCGAGCCGCGCCACGTGTGCTGCGCGGCGATGCCGAGGCTACCGACGCTTCCGGTCGTCGCGATCTGGTAGTTCGCGCGGTCGTACGTCCCGTAGGTCGCGGACAGGTGCGTCTGCAGCGCCTGCGTCGGCTGCAAGGTTCGGAAGTTGACGCCGCCGCCGAGCGAGCCCGCGCTGGAGCTGAAGTTCACCGACGAACCACTGAAGAGGTCGGTCCCGATCGCCTTGAGGTTCGCGGCACTCCCCGCGGCGGCAAGTGGGATGCCGTCGAGCGTCGTCGAGGTCTGCGATTCGTCGTGCCCTCGAAGCGAGACGGTCACCGCCGCGTTCGGGTCGTTGGAGTCTTGCGTCACCGAAACGCCGGCGAGCTTGTTGAGCGCGTCGGTCAGGGAATCCGACAGCCGCCGGACCGGGCTCGAATCGTTGATGTCGATCGAGGAAGTCGACACGTTCGACCGCGCCGTCACCGAGCCGATGACTTTCAAACCGCCGGTGTTGAGCGCTAGTTCAACCCGAACCTCGACCGAACGCGAAGCCAAGACGTCGAACTCCGCCGAGATACCGGGGTCGTACCCTTGCTTGGAGACACGGACGCGATAGATGCCGGTCGGCACGTCGGTATAGCGGATGACGCCGGCGGCGGTCGTAAGCGAGCTTGCCACCGTCGGCCCGATGAGAAACGTCCGAGCGTTGCTGATCGGGTAGTGCGTCGACGCATCGACGACGGTGATCACGATCTCCCCCGTGTCGGTTTGCGCCCGCGCCGGGAGCGCGGCGGCCGCCATAATGGCCCCGGCAAAAGCAAGAACGCGACCCAGATGAAGCGCGGACTTCATACTCGCCCGATTATTGGGTCGTTTCCTCACAGGACCCTGGGATTCCAGCGCGCGGCCTCTCAAACGTGGCTCGAGCGCGCCGCAGGGTCCGAGAAGGCTCGCCTCCTAAGAGACATCGTAAGGGTGGGTCACATGGCCGCGCTCGTTTTTTGCCCAGTTCTCTTCAGAGGAGCGTTATGAAACGCACGTTTGCCCTTCTCTCAGTCGCAGCCCTAACACTGGTCGCCGCAAGCGTTCGAGCCGCAGCGCCTGCTGCTCCGACGATCGTCTTGCCGTCTGCCGTCAAGTGGGTGGCGGGAACCGGCGCCGAAAAAGGCACCTGGTCGGCAGTTCTCTACGGCCATCCCGACAAGAAAGGTTCCGAATACGCCGTTCGCCTCAAGTTTCCGGACGGGTTCAAATTTCCGGCACACGTGCACGGCGCCGCCGAGCAGGTGACGGTTATCTCCGGGACACTGCTGGTTGGTCTCGGCAAGAAGTTTGACGCCTCGAAATTGACGGCGCTCCCGCCCGGCGCGTTCGCCGAGATACCGCCAAACGTACCGCACTACGCGGCGGCAAAAGGGGAGACGATCATCGAGATTCACGGCGTCGGACCGGAATCCATGACAATGGTCAAGGGCGGGATGTAGCAGTTGCTATAATTCCAAACTCATCTGCGTCTCTTCGTGCCGGTCCGGCGCGGAGAGACGCGCTTTGAGCGGAATCTCTTCTTCCACCGTCGGCCGCCCATCGAGTGCGGCCGCGATCTCCTTCGCCCGCTCGATGACGCCCGGCGGCAAACCCGCCATCTTCGCGACTTCGATTCCGAACGAGCGCGAGGTGCTGCCTTGCAGCACGCGATGCGAGAACACCGGCGCGCCCGAGCGCGTCAAGTTCTCGACGGCGGTCACGTGAAAATTTGCGACCAGCGGCCAGCGCTCGGCCAGCGCGACCAGTTCGTGAAAGTGCGTCGCAAACAAGACCATCGGCGCTTGCCGCTCGAGCCCCAACAGATATTCGCTGATCGCCTGCGCGATGGAGAGCCCGTCGATCGTGCCCGTTCCGCGCCCGACCTCGTCGATGAGCAGCAGACTGCGGCGCGTGCAGCGGCGTAGGATGTTCGACGCCTCCGACATCTCGACGTAGAACGTCGATTGTCCCGACGCGAGGTCGTCGCCGGCGCCGATGCGCGTGAAGATGCGGTCGACGATGCCGAGGCGCATCGAGCGGGCCGGGACGAAGCCGCCGATCTGGGCGAGGATCACGAGCAGCGCCGCCTGGCGCAGGTAAGTCGACTTTCCGCCCATGTTGGGCCCCGTCAATAAAATGAAGCGTGACGAATCTTCGGCGAGGCGGAGGTCGTTCGGGACGAAGGCTTCGCCGCCGAGCGCCTCGACGACCGGGTGGCGCCCGTCGACGACGTCGATCGTGCTGCCCTCGGCGAAGGTGGGCCGAACGTAGCCGCGTTCTCCGGCGACTTGTGCGAGCGAGCACGCGACGTCGAGTTCGGCGAGGGCGTCGGCCATCTCGAGCAACGCCGCCACGCGTTCGGCGACGGTCTCGACCAGATTTGCGTACAGCGTCTCTTCGAGGCGCAGTTGCCCGCTTTGCGCGCTCGAGATCGCGACTTCGAGTTCCTTGAGTTCGGGGGTCACGAAACGCTCGCCGCCCGCGAGCGTCTGTTTGCGCACGTAATCCGCCGGCACGGCGCCCAGATTCGATTTCGAGACCTCGATCGCGTAGCCGAACGGATTCGCGTACTTGACCTTGAGCGTCTTGATCCCGGTGCGTATCCGTTCGCGTTCCTCGAGCGCGGCGATCCGTTCGCGCGCCTGCGAACGCTGCGAGATGCAATCGTGGATCTCGGGCGACGCGTCGGGCCGGATCACGCCGCCGTCGGCGAGCGTGGCCGGCGGCTCGTCGACGAGCGTCTTCTCGAGGACGTCGAGCAGCTCGGCGTGCGAGCCGATTCGCTCGCGGTACGGCGCCAGCGCCGGCGGCAGCGCGGCACGTAGCGGCTCGAGCAGCCCGAGCGTTCGGCGCAGCGATCCGAGATCGCGCGGTAAGACGCGGCGGAAGCGAACCTTCTGCGCGATGCGCTCGATGTCGTACGCGCCCCCGAGCAATTCTTGCAGGGTGGCGCGCGCGGCGTAATCCGCACCGAGCGCGCCGACCCGATCGGCGCGGATTTCGATCGCGGTCCGCTCGACCAGCGGCGCGAGAATCCAGCGTGCCAGTAGCCGCGAGCCCATCGCCGTCCGGCAGCGGTCGACCGTCGCAAGCAGGGTCGCCTTCGGGTTTGCGCCGCTCGCTTTGATCAGATCGAGATGACGGCGCGTGCTGACGTCGAGCGCGAGAAAGGTTTGGGCCCGGTAGAACTCGGGCTCGCGGACGATGCCCTCTTCGCTTTCGAGGCCGACCCGTTTGACGAACGCCGCCAGCACATCGAGCGAACGCTGCATCGCGAGCGACTCGTCGAGCGTGAAGCCGGTGATCTGGTACCGATCGCGCGATGCCACGGCCGCGACCGGCGGCGGCGTGACGCGCACCCCCGGCAACTGCTCGGCGACGGCCTGACGTAATTCTTCGGGGACGTCGGCGACGATCTCGACGGGACTCAAGCGAACGAGCTCCGCCAGCGCATCGTCGATCGCGCTCTCGCCACCGAACGCGGTCGCGGCGGCGCGGCCGGTCGAGACGTCAGCGTACGCGATGCCGACCGCGTCCTCGCTCGCGGTCACGGCCGCGAGATAGTTGTCGCTCGCGCGATCGAGCAGATGCTCTTCGATCAGCGTCCCCGGCGTGACGACGCGCGTGACGTCGCGGCGAACCAGACGATTGGGAACCGGCGGCTCGAGTTGATCGGCCAGCGCCACGACGCATTGCTGGGCGACGAGTTTGGCCAGATAACCGTCGAGCGCGTGGTACGGGACGCCGGCCATCGCGACGCGCTTGCCGCCGCCCGCTTCTTTCGACGTCAGCGCAATCTGCAGCGCGCGCGCGACGAATTCGGCGTCATCGCCGTAGGCTTCGTAGAAGTCGCCGACACGCGACAACAGGATCGCGTCCGAATACCGCGACTTCATCGCGAAATATTGTTCGAGTAACGGCGAGAACTTGGTCGTCTCGCTCACGTCGGCTCAGTTGGCCGCGATGAGATCGAGCGATGGCGCCGCGACGGGTTCCGCGACGGCGTCGAAACGCTCGGCGCTGCCGCGCAGCGTCCCGGTCAAACCCCACACGTGGGCGCCTTCGATACGCACGTCGAGCCACGGCCGCGCGATCAGCGCCGCTTCGTCGAGGCCGGGATTCGGGACCACGACCGTCATGTTCTCGGTCGTCTTGGCGGCGAGTTTCGAGGGATCTTTGCGGGACGGGCCTTGCACGAGCGCCCGCATGAGGCTTCCGACTTTGCTTTGATGCAGTTCGCGCATCCCGGCGTTGACGACGTCGGCAAGCCGCCGTAAACGCTCGCCGCCCACCTCCGCCGGAATCTGCTCCCAATGGGCCGCGGGCGTGCCCCGCCGCGCCGAGTAGACGAACATGAAGGCCTGAGCGAAGCGCATTCGTTCGCAGAGCGCAAGCGTCGCCTCCAAATCGACCTCGCTCTCGCCGGGAAACGCCACGATCAAATCGGTGGTCAAGGCCCAGTCGGGACAGTGCTCGCGAAAGAGCGCAATCTTTGCTTCATAGGCCTCGACCGTGTACTTGCGGTTCATCCGCCGCAGAATCGGATTCGAACCCGACTGGACCGGAAGATGGAGGCGCGGATTGAGCGAGGGCAGCGTTCCGAGCGTGAGCGCGAGTTTCGACGTGAAGTCTTTCGGGTGCGAGGTCAGGAACGTCAGCCGGTCGAGCCCTTCAAGCGAAGCGACCGCTTCCAGCAAGTCGGCGAAGTCGGCGCCGTTCGCCGGGTCGTGGTATGCGTTGACGGTCTGACCGACGAGCGTCAATTCGCGCGTCCCGGCTGCGATTGCGCGACGTGCTTCGCCGAGGATCTCCGCCATTGGACGATGATCGAAGCGGCCGCGAACGTGCGGGACGATGCAAAACGTGCAATAGTACGAGCAGCCGCGTTGGACGGTGACGAACGAGCGCAGGTGCGAATACGCGTCGCTGACGCAATCGGCGGCGCCGCCGAGGGGCTGCACGAGCGCGCGCAGTTCGCTCGCTTCGTCGGTCGGATCACCGAACGCGGGGCGCCACTGCGCCAGCGCGTCGCCGAGCCGGACGAGCTCGCTCGTCCCGAAGACGGCGTCGAGGTACGGCACGGTCTTCTGCATCCGGTCGCGATCCTGTTCGGCGAGGCAGCCGCACACGACCAGCTTCAAGGACGGGTCGGCGACCTTGAGGGCCTTGAAGTGAGACATCCGCCCGTAGGCGCGGCGTTCGGCGTTGTCGCGCACCGTGCACGTGTTGAGCACGACGACGCTCGCGCGTATCGCGTCGCTTGCGATCTCGTAGCCGGCTGCGACGGCGCGATCGGCGATGTACCGCGAATCGGCCTCGTTCATCTGACAGCCGAAGGTTTCGATATAGATGCTGGCCATCGTTTTAAGAGCACTCCGCCGCTTCGCGGCTGCACCCCTATTTCCCGGGTTGCGTCAGTTTCTCGAGCAGTTCGAGCGGAAGATAGAGTTTACGGCCGATCGTCTCAGGCGCGCCGTCATAGGCAATCGCTGCCCCATCGAAGCGAACGGTCGTTTCGCCGAGGTGCGCGATGACGACGTGGCCGCCGTAGCGAACGACGATCTTCTTCCCTTCAATCGAATACGAGCCGGCCGGCAGATATTCGTCGACCGGCGCGACCACCGACGAGCGCGCGGCGTCGGCCGGGAGTTGCTGGACGACGACCTGGGTCACCATCTCGGGGAACACGCTGAACGTGCGCGTCGTCTTGCCGCGCGGCATCGCGAGCGTGACGCGATGCGTCCCGGCCGAGAGTGCGATCGGTTTCTGCGCGTCGCCACCCCACGCTAATCCGTCGAGCTCGACGTGCGTGTGGTTGGGCACGCCGCGCAGCGCAAGCACTCCGCCCGCTTTTCCGGCAAGCGCACGCGGACCGGGCTCGAGCTTGATGCTGGAGAGCGCGATCTTGCCGGCCGTGACGTCGAGCTCGGCTTCTTGGACGAGCCACCCAGTCTTCGTGATCGTTACCGAATGCCGGCCGTGCGGCAGCGCATCGATGAAGACCGGCGAGCGCCCCACGTAGGTTCCGTCGATCCAAATGTCGGCGCCGGCCGGCAGCGTCGTGATGTAAACGCCGCCCGCCGGGACTTCGGCGCGCGACGGCGCCGGCGCGACCAGTACAGTCGCGCAACTCAGCATCATCGCGAACGCGAAGCGAGCCGCCATTCTCCTGCATTTCGCGGAACGGTCGAAAAAACCCCGACGCCGAAAGGTGCCGTATGGCCCTCGAAACGCCGCTTCGGATGCGACCGGCGACCGTTGCGATCGTAGGACGCCCCAACGTCGGGAAGAGCGCGCTCTTCAACCGGCTGGTTGGACGCCGTCTCGCGATCGTCGACGATACGCCCGGGGTGACGCGCGATCGACTCTATGCGGTCGCCGAGTGGCGCGGGCGCGTTTTCAGCCTCGTCGACACCGCCGGCATCGACGTCGCGCCC
>Ga0209422_1000176_pt1 | contig 15741 bp, 12 predicted proteins | sample BlaSpr_A8_OM2_M3_FD_187983 | JGI IMG/M metagenome (GOLD analysis project Ga0209422, IMG submission 187983) | Forest soil microbial communities from Thunder Bay, Ontario, Canada - Black Spruce, Ontario site 2_A8_OM2_M3 (SPAdes) (version 2) | ecosystem: Environmental > Terrestrial > Soil > Boreal... | reverse complement strand
TCCGACAGCTTGGCAAGACCGTCGCGCAGCGCCTCCGTCCGCGCGTTCAGCCGCTGCAGCGCCAGCCGCTGCAGATCGTTGTCGGCGAGGTCGGACATCACTGGTATCGTCTTCTCGATGGTCTCGGTGTTGCGGCGGGCTTCCTCGGCGGAAGCGGTCGCCAGCGAAAGATAATAGGCGTTGGCGGCGACCAGCATCGCGGTGAAGGCCTCGCGGGATTTCCCGAGCGCCGGCCAGATCAGCGCGTCGCGGTGCCCGGTGGCGCCTTCGATGATCGAGTAAAGCCCGGCCATGTCGCGCGCCGGCGTCAGGACCTGGTCCTCATAGGTTTTCGAGATGGTGGCTTGCACTCCGCGCAATTCGCCAAAACCGTTAAGGAAGCGCTCGGTGACGCGCTCGAGTTCCTCCACCGATCCCGACAGCATCGGATCGGTCGAGGCACGCCTGGTCAGGGTGCCGAGCACCGCCTCGCGCAACAGCAGGATTTCGGCGAACAGTTCCGGGCTCGGCTGGTTGATGTAGCGATGGATCAGGTTCTGCAGCCGGCCGGTTTCGCTCTCCAGCAGCGCCAGGATCTTGTCGGAGTCCCGGACCTGCCGTACGTCGTCCCAGGCCGAACCCAAAACCTGGACGCCGTTCCAGATCATGGCGACCAGCACCACAACGACCGCCGAATTCAACAGCGCAATCGACAGGATGCGCCAGCGGATCGGGATCGCGCGCAGCAGCCCGACGAGAAAAGCGCGGCCGCGCGCGGCGAAGCCCGCGCGCCGTTCCGCAGCCTGGTTCTGCCGGGATACTGCCAAAACCGGTTTACTCCACCTTACGAATACGCTCGATCAGTTCCGCGGCCACGGGATCGCGCCGCGCTTTTTCATAGATCCCCGCCATCGCGTCTTCGAACGGCTTGCGATCGAAATCGGTCACGATGGTGACGCCGGCGGCCTTCGCCTGCTGGCGCGACCGCTCCTCGAGATCCCGCCATTTCTCGCGCATGAAGCGGCTGGATTTGATCGCGGCATCGCGAAAAATCCTGCGATCTTCCGCCGACAGGCTTTGCCAGGCCTTTTGCGACATCACCAGCACTTCCGGGCTCATCGTGTGTTCGGTCAGGGTGTAGAAGCCGGCATATTTGTAATGATTCGTGGTGACGAAGGACGGCCAGTTGTTCTCGGCGCCGTCGATCAGCTTGGTCGCAAGCCCGGTAAGCACCTGTCCGTAAGGCAGCTCGATCGGTTCGGCGCCGAGCGCCCTGATCATCTCCGACATCAGTTCCGATTGCTGCACGCGAAGCCGCAGGCCCCTGAGGTCGGCCATCGAGCGTACCGGCCGGACGCTGTTATAGATCGAGCGCGCGCCGGAGTCATAGAATGTCAGCCCGACAAATCCGTAAGGTTCGAAGCTGCCGAGGATTTCCTCGCCGATCGGGCCGTCCAGCACCTGCTGCAGATGCTCGATGGATCGAAACAGGAACGGCATCGCCAGCACATTCATCGCCGGCACGAAGGTTCCGATCAGCGCCACATTGGTGCGATTGAGGTCGATGGCGCCGACGCGGGTCTGCTCGATGGTTTCCTTTTCCTCGCCGAGCTGGCGCGAATGGAACACCCGGATCTGCAGGCGGCCGCCGCTTTGCTCCTCGATCAGGCGGCCCATGTAACGCAGCGCCTGGACGGTCGGATAGTCCTCGCTCTGGGTATCGGCGGCGCGAAATTCACGCGCGACCGCACCCGTCGAGATCGCCGCCAACAGCAGCGCAACGACGAGTGTGCCTATCCGCGAAAGGTCGGAGCGGCTGTACACAGGTAACTATCCCCTTATGATGATGTCTCTGGCGGGAGGAAAAGGTTCAATGCGTCTTGGCAGCGGCCGGCGCGAGACGGCTATTCTGCCAGCGCCGCCGGTGTCGTCAATCCGGGGCGGCGATTTCGCCTGTATCGGATTGAAACGGTCGCCGCGGGGCTCTATGAGGGCGCGATGCGCGGATCGGCGTTTTATACTTGACAGACTGGAATGGTTCCATCGTGAAGTCGGCTCTCAGGTTCTTAAGGCCCGCTGCGCTGGTGTTGGCGTTTTGCTTTGCCTCTCCGGCGCATGCGGTCACCGAGATCATGTGGTGGCACGCGATGTCGGGCGAACTCGGGCGGCAGCTGGAGAAGCTGGCCGCGGATTTCAACGCCTCGCAATCCGAATACCGGATCGTGCCGAGCTACAAGGGCAATTATACCGAAACCGTCACCGCGGCGATCTTCGCGTTTCGTTCGCGCGGCCAGCCCGCGATCGTCCAGGTCAATGAAATCGCCACCGCGACCATGATGGCGGCGAAGGGCGCGATCTATCCGGTGTTCGAGTTGATGCGGGACGAAGCCGAGCCGTTCTCGCCCGCCGCCTATCTTCCGGCCGTCACCGGGTATTATGCCGATGCCGCCGGCAACATGCTGTCGTTCCCGTTCAATTCCTCGACGCCGATCCTGTACTACAACAAGGATATGTTCCGCGCCGCGGGGCTCGATCCCGAGGTTGCGCCGAAAACCTGGCCGGAGGTGGGCGAGGCGGCGAAGCGGTTGCGCATGTCGGGTGCGGTTTGCGGGTTCACCACCTCGTGGCCGTCCTGGATCAATGTCGAGAATTTTTCCGCGTTCCACAATCTGCCGATCTCGACCCGGGCCGATGGTTTCGACGGTCTCAACGCCGAGCTCAATTTCAACAACCCGGTGGTGGTGCGGCACGTCGCGCAACTGGCGGAATGGCAGACCACCAAGGTGTTCGACTATAGCGGCCGGGCGACGTCAGCGGAGCCGCGGTTCCAGAATGGCGAATGCGGCATCTTCATCGGATCCTCGGCAACGCGCGCCGATATCAGGAAGAATTCCAGGTTCGAGGTGGGCTACGGCATGCTGCCTTACTGGCCCGACGTCAAAGGCGCGCCGCAGAACACCATCATCGGCGGCGCGACCCTTTGGGTGCTGCGCAACCGGCCGGGCGACGAATACAAGGGCGTCGCAAAATTCTTCGGCTTCCTGTCGAAGCCGCAAGTCCAGGCCGCCTGGCACCAGAACACCGGCTATCTGCCGGTGACCCGCGCGGCCTTCGACCTGACCCGCGCGCAAGGGTTTTACGACCGCAATCCCGGCGCCGCGATCTCGATCGAGCAGATCACGCTGAAGCCACCGACGGAAAATTCCCGCGGCGTCCGGCTCGGCTCGTTCGTGCTGATCCGCGACGTGATCGACGACGAGCTCGAACAGGCCTTTGCCGGCAAGAAGACGGCGCAGGCCGCGATGGATTCCGCGGTCGAGCGCGGCAACCGCCTGCTGCGCCAGTTCGAGCGCGCCAACCCGGACCGGTAGCAGCGGCCGATGCCTTCACTGCCGAGCGTGGCAACGATCGAAGCCTTCAAGGCGTGGCGTGCCGGCGCGTCGCAATGCCTGCCGGCCGCGCTCGACATCGCGCGCAGCCACGGATTGCCGCACGGCGATCCGCATTTGTTCGCCACCGGCACCAATCTCGTCGTCGCCCTCGACGACAAATTGGTGCTGAAGATCTTTCCGCCAATGCTGCGCCATCAATTCGCTTCCGAGCGGAGCTCGCTTTCGCAGCTTCGCGGCCGCATCAGCGTGCCGATTCCGGAAATCGTCCTTGAAGGCGAGCGCGACCGATGGCCGTATCTGGTCATCACCCGGCTCAGCGGCATGATCGGCGCGCAGGCGTGGCCGACTTTGCCGGAGCATCAGAAGGAGCGCGTGCTCTACCGGATCGGGGAGACCATCGCCGAAGTGCAGCGCGTGCCGCCCGGTGAATTGTCAGAGATCGAGCCGCGCTGGGATGAGTTCATCCCCCGGCAAATCGCGGGCTGCCGCGCCCGGCATCGGCGCCTCGGCCTGGCGCAAAAATACCTCGACGGGCTGGACGAGTTTCTCCGCGACGCGGCGCTGCTGATTCCGATGGATGCGCCGCCGGTGATCCTGACCGGTGAGTATATTCCGGAAAACTTTCTGCTGGTTTGTGAGGGCGGCCAATGGCAGTTGGCCGGGCTGATCGACTTCGGCGACGTGTTCACCGGATGGCGCGAATACGACTTGCTCGGCCCGAGCACCTTCATGACGGCGGGAATGCCGCGCCGGGTGCGAAGCCTGTTGCACGGTTTCGGTTACACCCGGGCTGACATGACGCCGGCGCTGACGCGGCGGTTGATGGCGCTCTCCTTGCTGCACCGCGCCAGCGATCTGAACCGGCAGATGTGCATCGACGACTGGCAGCAGAAGGCCGGCAACTTGTACGAACTCGAGCAATTGCTCTGGCCGATCTGACGAGGGCCCCGCCTCATCCCGTGATCTGGATCAGCCTCGCTGCGTGGCTGCGGCCGTCAGAAGGTGGTCGCGGCGCCGCGCGGCCTGCGCATCAACAAGGAGGATTTCTGCCAGCAGCGCTCGGCGCCGCCCAGGAAAATGGCGCGAGAATTACTGCATCAATAATAGGCAAAGGCATTTCTTTGTATGCAATCAAACGCGGCATCTGCTTCCGCGGGAAGCTCGACATTTGGAAGCCGGATCATGCGCTTAAGCCGTCCTTAGAGCTGCGTTAAGATTTGGCACGAACCTTGCGACATCAAGCTCCAAAAGCCGATTCCCCGTAGCGTTGGAGCCGCCAGATGAAGCGTCGCGATTTCCTGAAATCCGTCACCGGCGCCGCGGCCGGCGCCATGGTGCCGGCGCCTGCGATCTGGTCCGCCGCCAAGGCCGACGCCCGCTCCGAGACGCTATTGATCGTCTCCGAAGGCGGCCCCAACAATCTCGACATTCACGGCGTCGGCACCAACGTGCCGGGCTACGAAGTGTCGTGGAATTGCTACGACCGGCTGATCAGCCACGAGATGAAAAGCGGTCCCGGCGGCGTGCCGTATTACGACCGCGACAAGTTCAAGCCCGAACTCGCCGAAGACATGAACCTCGGTGACATGTCGGTGACCTTCAAACTGAAGAAGAACGCAAAATTCCACGACGGCACACCGGTCTCGGCCAAGGACGTCAAATGGTCGCTCGACCGCGCCGTCTCTGTCGGCGGTTTCCCGACCTTCCAGATGAGCGCGGGTTCGCTGACCAAGCCGGAGCAGTTCGTCATCGTCGACGACAGCACAATTCGGGTGGATTTCGCCAAGAAAGACCGGCTGACGATTCCCGATCTCGCCGTGATCGTGCCGTGCGTGGTCAATTCGGAGCTTGTGAAAAAGAACGCCAGCGAGAAAGATCCGTGGGGACTCGAGTATACAAAACAGCAGACCGCGGGCTCCGGCGCCTACAAGGTGACGAAATGGACCGCCGGCACCGAAGTGATCATGGAGCGCAACGACGAGTGGGTCGGTGGTCCCCTGCCGAAGATCAAGCGCGTGATCTGGCGCATGGTGCCGCAGGCCGGCAACCGCCGGGCGCTGCTCGAGCGCGGCGATGCCGATATCTCCTATGAATTGCCGTACAAGGATTTCCAGGAGCTGAAGGCGGCCGGCAAGCTCGACATCGTGTCGTTGCCGTTCTCGAACGGCATCCAGTACATCGGCATGAACGTGACCAGGCCGCCGTTCGACAATCCGAAGGTGCGGCTGGCGGTGGCTTACGCGATCCCCTATCAGAAGATCATGGATGCGGTGCTGTTCGGGCTCGCCAATCCGATGTTCGGTGCGGCGCCCGACAAGGCCACCGAGGTCGCCTGGCCGCAGCCGACCAAATATTTCACCGACATGGCCAAGGCGAAAGCCCTGCTCGCAGAGGCCGGCTATGCCGACGGCTTCGAGACCACGATCTCGTTCGACCTCGGATTTGCCGGCGTCAACGAGCCGCTTTGCGTGCTGGTGCAGGAAAGCCTCGCGCAACTCGGTATCAAGACCACGATCAACAAGATTCCCGGCGCCAACTGGCGCACCGAATTGAACAAGAAGGAAATGCCGCTCTACACCAACGTGTTTTCGGGCTGGCTCGATTACCCCGAATACTTCTTCTACTGGTGCTATCACGGCAACAATTCCGTCTTCAACACCATGAGCTACAAGTCGCCGGAGATGGACAAATTGATCGACGGTGCGCGCGCCGCGGCCGCCACCGGCGACAAGGGTACCTACGACACCGACGTGAAGGGTTTTGTGGATCTGGCCTTCGCCGATGTCCCGCGTATTCCGCTGTACCAGCCCTTCGTCAACGTCGCGATGCAGAAGAACGTCTCCGGCTATCAATACTGGTTCCACCGCCGGCTCGATTATCGGGCGCTGGTGAAGGGATGAGTGGGCGAATGGCGAGTAGCGAATAGCGAATAGGGAGTAGCGAATAGTGAAAGAGCGTAGCCGTCATCATCCATTCGCCATTCGCTATTCGCCATTCGCGGGCGCTCAGCCATGCTGACCATGATCGGCAAGCGGCTGATGTTTGCGATTCCTTCCCTGATCGGGGTGGTGATCGTCACCTTCCTGCTGACGCGCGCGCTGCCCGGCGATCCCGCGGCCTATTTCGCCGGGCCCGCCGCCAACAAGGAGGCGATCGAGCAGATCCGCAAGAAGCTCGGCTTCGACAGGCCGCTGATCGAGCAGTTCTTCCGCTACACCGCCGATCTCGCGCATGGCGATTTCGGCAATTCGCTCACCACCGGCCAGCCGGTCGCCACCGAAATCCGCAACCGGCTGCCGGCCTCCGCCGAGCTGACGCTGCTCGGGCTCATCGTCTCGGTCGCGATCGCGATTCCGCTCGGCATTCTCGCCGCGACAAAACCCGGCTCGTGGATCGACCATCTCTGCCGGGTGACGACGACGGCCGGCGTGTCGCTGCCGGTGTTCTTCACCGGCCTGGTGCTGGTCTATGTGTTCTATTTCCTGCTCGGATGGTCGCCGGCGCCGTTGGGGCGGCTGGATGTGTTCTATAGCGCGCCGCCGACGGTGACCGGCTTCTATCTGATCGACGCCCTGATCGCGCGCGACTTCGAAGTCTTTCGTTCCGCGCTCAGCCAGCTGATCCTCCCGGCGCTGACGCTTGCGATCTTCTCGCTGGCGCCGATCGCGCGCATGACGCGGGCCTCGATGCTGGCGGTGCTGGCCTCGGATTTCGTTCGAACCGCGCGCGCCAGCGGGCTTTCGCCGGGCACGGTGATCGTCACCTACGCCTTCCGCAACGCCATGCTGCCGGTGATCACCACGCTCAGCATGGTGTTCTCGTTCCTGCTGGGCGCCAACGTGCTGGTGGAAAAAGTGTTCGCCTGGCCCGGCATCGGCTCCTACGCAGTGGAAGCCCTGATCTCGTCGGATTTCGCGCCGGTGCAGGGTTTCGTGCTGACCATGGCGGTCATGTACGTAATGCTCAATCTGATGATCGATATCCTCTATGGCGTGATCGATCCAAGGGTAAGACTGGAAGGGTGAGGTCAGCATGAGCAGCGTTGCGCCCGCCGTCGAGCCCGCCGCTCCCGCGCGAACCTCGGGGTTATCCGCGATGTTCGAGCACACCCGCTATGTGCTCGGCGAAAACCGCGTCACCGCGTTTGCATTCGGCCTGCTGATCGCGATCGTGCTGGCGGCGCTGTTCGGCCCTTACATCGTTCCCCACGATCCGCTGGCCTCCGACACCGCGGCCGCGCTGAAGCCGCCGTCGGCGGCGCACTGGTTCGGCACCGACCAGCTCGGCCGCGACATTTTCAGCCGCGTCATCGTGGCGACACGGCTCGATACCTTCATCGCGGTGGCCTCGGTTGTGCTGGTGTTCCTGATGGGCGGGCTTGCCGGCATCGCCGCCGGCTATTTCGGCGGCTGGACCGATCGCATTGTCGGCCGCATCGCCGATACCGTCATGGCGTTTCCGCTGTTCGTGCTGGCGATGGGCATCGTGGCGGCGCTCGGCAACACCGTGCAGAACATCATCATCGCGACGGCGATCGTGAATTTCCCGCTCTACGCCCGCGTCGCCCGCGCCGAGGCCAATGTGCGGCGCGACGCCGGTTTCGTGCAGGCGGCGCGATTGTCGGGCAACGGCGAATTCCGGATTCTGCTGGTGCATATCCTGCCCAACATCATGCCGATCATGATCGTGCAGATGTCGCTGACCATGGGCTACGCCATCCTCAACGCCGCCGGCCTGTCCTTCATCGGGCTCGGGGTGCGGCCGCCGACCGCCGAATGGGGCATCATGGTCGCGGAAGGCGCCGGCTTCATGGTGTCGGGCGAATGGTGGATCGCGCTGTTTCCAGGCGTCGCACTGATGATCGCGGTGTTCTGCTTCAACCTGCTCGGCGACGGGTTGCGCGACATCGTCGACCCGCAGCGGAGGACGTGAGGATGAGCAGGGTAACCGAACTCGACGCCTCTTTTCACCTCGCCCCGCTTGCGGGGAGAGGTCGCCGCGCTCTTGCGCGGCGGGTGAGGGGGAGCCTCCGCGCATTCCTCTGTCTGCTGTATTCGCTGATAGAGGCCCCTCACCCCAACCCTCTCCCCGCAAGGGCGGGGCGAGGGAGCCGACCTCCCGCGCGGAGTCTCTGACATGACGGCGCCCCCGCTGCTCGACGTCAACGATCTTACCGTGGAATTCGCCACAAGGCGCGGCATCGTCAAGGCGGTGCAGCATGTCAACATTTCGGTGGCCAAAGGCGAGACGCTCGGCATCGTCGGCGAATCCGGCTCCGGGAAATCCGTGACCTCCTATGCGGTGATGCGGATCCTCGACCGCGCCGGCAAGATCGCCGAGGGCTCGGTGATGTTTTCCGGCATCGACGTCAGGACCGCGACCGAGGACCAGATGCGCGATTTGCGCGGCCGCGAAATTTCGATGATCTTCCAGAATCCGCGCGCCGCGCTCAATCCGATCCGCAAAGTGGGCGACCAGATCGAGGACGTGCTGCGCCAGCACGTCCAGCAGGCGCAGGTCGGCGACCGCGGCGAGAAGGCGATCGAGGCGCTGGAGCAGGTCAAGATCGCCCGTCCCCGCGAGCGCTATCACGCCTATCCGTTCGAGCTGTCGGGCGGCATGTGCCAGCGCGTGGTGATCGCGCTGGCGCTGGCCTGCAATCCGCAGCTCCTGATCGCGGACGAGCCGACCACCGGTCTCGACGTCACCACGCAGAAGGCGGTGATGGACCTGATCGTCGAGCTGACGAAACGGCGGGGCATGTCGACCATCCTGATCACCCACGATCTCGGACTGGCCGCGGCCTATTGCGATCGCGTGGTGGTGATGGAGAAGGGCCGCGTGGTGGAAACCGCGCTGTCGGCCGATATCTTCGCCAACCCGGAACACGCCTACACAAAAAAGCTGATGCGCGCGACGCCGCGGGTCGGCGTCTCCCTGCGCGATCTGTTGCCGGAGGAGGAAGCAACTACTGTCATGGCCGGGCACAGCCGTCTGAAGGACGGCGTCGCTTCCGCTCGCCTATGCCCGGCCATCCATCTTTCTTCGCAAGACTCTTCTGCAGAAGCGATGGACCCCCGGGTCAAGCCCGGGGGTGACGGTTCAGCAGGCGGGGAGAGAGAGAAGAGGCCCGGGGCTGACGCGGGCGCAAAGCCACTTCTGCTTGTCGAGAAACTCGTCAAGGAATATCCGCGCCAGGGCGCCACTGCGACATTGACAAAACTGTTCTCGCGCAAGCCGCCGGTCGAGCTCGAGCAGTTCCGCGCGGTCGACGGGATCAGTTTCGGCGTCGGCCGCGGCGAGAGCGTCGGCCTGGTCGGCGAATCCGGTTGCGGCAAGTCCACCACCTCGATGATGGTGATGCGGCTGCTGGACCAGACCTCGGGCCGCATCATGTTCGACGGCGACGAGATCGGCAGCATCCTGCCCAACGCCTTTGCGCGGCTGCCGTTGCGCAAGAGCATCCAGATGGTGTTCCAGGATCCGACCGACAGCCTCAATCCGCGCTTTACGGCGGCGCGCGCCATTGCCGATCCGATCATGCAGCTCGGCGACATCAGGGGACGCGACGCCTTGCGTGCCCGCTGCGAGGAACTGGCTGAAATGGTCGGCCTGCCGGTCAACCTGCTCGATCGTTTCCCGCATCAATTGTCGGGCGGCCAAAAGGCCCGCGTCGGCATCGCGCGCGCCATCGCACTGCATCCGAAACTCGTCATCCTCGACGAGCCGACCGCCGCGCTTGACGTCTCGGTGCAGGCGGTGGTGTTGAATTTGCTGCAGGATTTGAAAGCGTCGATGGGCATGAGCTATCTGTTCGTGTCGCACGATTTGAACGTGGTGCGGCTGTTGTGCGATCGTGTCATTGTGATGCGGGCCGGGCGAATCGTGGAGCAGGGGGCGTCCGAGAAGGTCCTGGGCGACCCTCAGGACGCCTATACAAAGGAGTTGCTGACGGCTATTCCTCATCCGCCGTTGCCGGTGCACTAGAAACGTTGGATGGAAATGTAATGGCTGCCGATCCGCTGGACGATTATATCGACGCCGTCTCGAAGGCGCTGGCGCTCCCGGTCGACGCGGCCTGGAAGCCGGCGGTCAGAGCCAATCTCGAGGTGTCGCTGAGGCTGGCGCGGCTGGTCGATGAATTCCCGCTTTCAGACGAAGCCGAGCCGGCCAGTGTCTTTGCAGCCTGATCTCGCCATGACCGCCGATGTTGACGGGCTGTCGGCCTCTGAAATCGCTTCCGCCGTATCGGGGCGAAAGCTGACGGCGGCAAGCGTGATCGAGGCAGCGCTGACGCGGATCGCCAAGCACGATCCGATCCTGAACGCCTTCACCGACGTGACCGCGGCCCGCGCGCGGGCGAAAGCGCGTGCGGTCGATGCCATGGTCGCCGCCGGGAAAAATGCCGGCTCGCTCGCCGGCGTGCCGTTCGCGGTCAAGAACCTGTTCGACGTGCAGGGGCTGTCGACGCGTGCTGGATCGAAGATCAACCGCGACCTGCAACCATCGCCGCGCGACGCCACGCTGATCGAGCGGCTGGAGGCGGCCGGCGCGGTGCTGGTCGGCGCGCTTAACATGGGCGAATTCGCCTACGACTTCACCGGCGAGAACGTGCATGACGGTCCGTCGCGCAATCCGCACGATGTGACGCGGATGACCGGCGGTTCGTCGGGCGGCTCCGGCAGCGCGGTCGGCGGCGGCCTGGTGCCGCTGACGCTGGGGTCGGACACCAACGGTTCGATCCGGGTACCGTCGTCGTTCTGCGGCATCTTCGGGTTGAAGCCGACCTACGGCCGCCTGTCGCGCGCGCGGTCGTTTCCGTTCGTCTTCAGCCTGGATCATCTCGGTCCGTTCGCGCGCAACGTCGCTGACCTCGCGCTGGCCTATGATGCGATGCAGGGGCCGGATGCGGACGATGCCGCCTGTACCGCGCGCGCGCCCGAGCCGGTCGCTCCGCTGCTGGCGCAGGACATCGGCGGTTTGCGGATCGCGGTCGCCGGCGGCTATTTTCAGAAAAATGTGTTCTCAGAGGCGGTCGAAGCCGTCGCGCGGGTGGCAAAAGCGCTCGGGACGACGCGCACGATCGAAATCCCCGAGGCCGGACGCGCCCGCGCCGCGGCCTATGTCATCACCACTGCCGAAGGCGCCTCGCTGCATCTCGACCGGCTGCGCAAGCGCCCGAACGATTTCGATCCGGCGGTGCGCGACCGCCTGCTGGCGGGGGCGATGATTCCGGCCGCCATGGTCGACCGCGCGCAGAAATTCCGCCGCTGGTATCGCGCGCAGGTGCTGGAGCTGTTCAAATCGGTCGACGTGATTCTCGCGCCGGCAACGCCCTGCGTCGCGCCCAAGCTGGGGCAGACGACGTTCGTGCTCGACGGCGTCGAGATGCCGGTGCGCGCCAATATCGGCATCCACACCCAGCCGATTTCCTTTATCGGGCTGCCCGTGGTCGCGGTGCCGGTTCCGCTGGAGCCGATGCCGATCGGCGTGCAGATCATCGCCGCACCCTGGCGAGAAGATATCGCGCTGCGCGTGGCCCACACGCTGGAGCGCGCCGGCGTGGTTTCCGCGGCGCCGCCGAGGGGACTATAGCCATGCAGGTCGATCTCCCCGAGGTGCTCGCTGAGGTGACCGCCGAATTTGCACGCTACGAAAAGGCGCTGGTCTCGAACGACGTCGCCGTGCTCGATGAGCTGTTCCGCACCGACGCCAGAACGCTGCGCTACGGCGTCGGCGAAAATCTCTACGGCCATGACGCGATCATGGCGTTTCGCGCGGCGCGCTCGCCGATCGGCCTGGGGCGCAGGACCGACAAGACGGTGATCACCACCTACGGCCGCGATACCGCGGTCGCCTCGACCTTGTTTTACCGCGACACCCTGCCTGGCAAGGTTGGACGGCAGATGCAGACCTGGGTGCGGTTTCCCCAGGGCTGGAAGATCGTCGCCGCCCATGTCAGCATCATCGCCGAACCCGAATCTTCAAAGGGTATGGATCAAAAGACATGAGTCTCGACGATCTTCCGACCGGCGCTCCGCCGCGTCCTGCCGAGGGGGCAGAGACGGTGGTCCGGCGCGTCGACCGCGCGTCGCCCTCATTGGAAAAAATCACGCGCGCCGAAGAGCTGCGGCTGCAGCTGGCGGACGAGATCGTGCGCGGCGCGCTGCCGCCGGGGGCGGCGCTCGACGAGACCGACATCGCGCGGCGCTTCAACGTGTCGCGCACGCCGGTACGCGAGGCGCTGCGCCAGCTCGCGGCCTCCGGCCTGATCGATGCGCGGGCGCATCGCGGCGCGGTGGTGGCGCGGCCCTCGATCGAGCGGCTGACCGGGATGTTCGAGGCGATGGCGGAACTGGAAGCTTTGTGCGCCGGGCTGGCCGCGGAACGGATGCAGCCGGCCGAGCGTAACCGGCTGGAGGCGATCCACGAGGAATTGCGGGTGTTGAGCTATGCCGGCAATCCGGACCGCTTCCACGAGGTCAACGAGCGCTTTCACAATGCGATCTATGCCGGCTCGCAGAACGGCTACATCGCCGAGATCACGCTGGCCACCAGGGTGCGGGTGCAGCCGTTCCGCCGCGCCCAGTTCCGCAATCTCGGCCGGCTGGCCAAATCGCACGCCGAGCACGACCGCGTCGTGGTCGCGATCCTGCGCGGCGACAAGATCGGTGCTGCGGCCGCGATGCGCGCCCATATCGAGCTGGTGCGGGATGAGTACGAGATCTACGCAGTGGGACACGAGGTCCCTTAACCCCCACTCACGTCGTCCCTGCTTTCGCAGGGACGACGGAGTGGAGCTACTCCGCCGCCGCTTCCGCCATGAACGCGCGCCAGCCGTTGAAGGCGGAGATGTCGCGGGCGCCGTCGACATCGGCGGGCTCGATGATAAAGCCCTTGACGCTGCGGCCGTCGGCGAGACGCACGGTACCGATCGACAGCGGCGGCGGCACTGCCGCTACGAACTTCCCGAACGCCAGCGCCGGCAATGCCCAGACCTCGAGCTCGATCGAGGCGCCGGTTCCCGCAGCCACCCGCAGCATGCCGGGTTTTGGCGGCGTGGTGGACAAGGCATAGAGCCGGTAGTCCGGCGCGGTCCGGGCGGCCTCGAGCAAGCGCCCGCCGAGCGTCTTCAATTCGCCGTTGAGCGCCATGCCCGACAGATGCGCGCCGACCACCGCGATCGCGATCTCGTCGCCATTCAAACCGGCCGGCAATGCGGGCAGCGGCGGCTGCGGCAGGCCACGCGCGCCCATCGGCAGTTTGGTGTCGGCATGGAACACGCGGCCGATGCTGGCCAACTGCGCGTCGTTGCCGGCCGGCGCCAGCAGCGTGATGCCGAACGGGATGCCGTCGGGTCGCATCGCCGCCGGCAGCGCCAGGCCGCAGAGGTCGAGCAGATTGACGAAATTGGTGTAGGTGCCGAGCCTCGAATTCAGTTCGAGCGGATTGGCCAGCACCTGCGCGGTCGAATACACCGTCGGCGCCGTCGGCAGCACCAGCGCGTCGATGCCGCCAAAGCCGCGCCCGGCGATCTTGCGCAGCGCCTGCAGCCGGTACAGCGCCGCGAAGGTCTCGGCGGCGGAAAGTCTCGCGCCGGCGATGATGATTTCGCGCGTTACCGGATGAATCGCGTCAGGCGACGACGCCAACAGGTTGCGGATCACCAGATAGCGCTCCGCGACCCACGGGCCTTCGTAGAGCAGCCGCGCGGTTTCGTAATAGGGTTCGAGATCGAACTCGACCAGCGTGGCGCCGAGCGCGGTCCAGCGCTTCAGCGCGTCGCTAAAGGCCGTCTCCGACGCCTTGTCGCCGAAGAAGATCAATTGGCCCTTGCGCGGCACGCCCAGCCGGAGCTGCGCGGGAAAGTTCGACAGCTCCGAAAGCGGCCGGTTGCGCGAAAACGGGTCGGCGCCGTCGGGGCCGGCCATCGCGTTCAGCGCCGTCATCGCATCGTCGACGGTGAGCGAGAACACCGACACGCAATCCAGCGTGCGGCAGGCCGGCACCACGCCCGCGGTCGAGACCAGCCCGAAGCTGGGCTTCAGCCCGACGATGTTGTTGAGCATCGCCGGCACCCGCCCGCTGCCCGCGGTGTCCGTGCCGAGCGCCAGCGGCACCAGGCCGGCCGATACCGCCACGCCCGACCCCGAACTCGATCCGCCCGGAATCAAATCGCCGCGCACCGGATTTTTGGGAATGCCGTAGGGCGAGCGCGTGCCGACCAGCCCGGTGGCGAACTGATCGAGATTGGTCTTGCCGATCATGATCGCGCCGGCCGCGCGCAGCCGCGCCACCGCGGTCGCGTCGATTGACGGCGTATAGGAGAACGCCGGACAGGCAGCGGTGGTGGGCAGGCCCGCGACGTCGATATTGTCCTTGACGCCGACGGGAACGCCGTAGAGCGGCAGCCGGGCTGCATCCTTGTTCGCGGCGAGCGCTTCGGCTTCCGCCAGCGCCTGTTTTTCCTCGCGCAGGCTGATGAAGATGGCGGGATCGTTATGATCGCGAATCCGCCGGTAGCTGCGCGCCACGGTTTGCGTGGGCGACGTTGAGCCGGCGCGGTGCGCGGCGACGATCGCAGCGATCGTCTCCGTCACGCGCGGCCTCGACCGGAGGCGAGTTCAATCGGCAGATTCCGCAAAGGCATTTTTCGGATCTGAAACGCGAAAGATGGGTTCGCCATTGCTCACTGCACTCCGGAAAGCTGAAATCCTGGTCTGATCGAAGCAAGCGGTATGCCATTGTGTACACCCGCCGAACGATGTCCAATCGTGAAAATCGGCGTATGTTATCATATGCTTGGCCGATCTCCGGGGCACCGATCATGACCGGGCCGGCCAAGCCGCTCAATCGGTTTTGCTTATTTTGTAAGCAGGGTCTGTTGTCGTTGCCGGGCCTGCCACCTTGCTCGATCCCTGCGTGATCAGGCGCGCGGCGCGCTGATCGCGGGCGTAAATCCACAGCCAGCTGAGCGCGACGCTGAGCCGGTGCCGCAGGCCGATCAGGAAATAGATGTGGGCGATGCCCCAAATCCACCACGCCAGCGCACCACGCAGTTTGAAGCGGCCGAAATCGATCACCGCCTTGCGCTTGCCGATCTGCGCCAGGCTGCCGGCGTGGCTGTAGTGAAATGGCGGCAGCGTCTCGCCGCGCAGCCGCGCCTTTATCAGCTCGGCGACATAGCGGCCCTCTTGTTTGGCGGCCGGCGCGATGCCAGGTACCGGGTTTCCATCGGGACCAGCGATCACCACGGTATCGCCGATCGCAAAGATATCGGGATGGCCCGGCACGGTCAGATCAGGCTCGACCTGCAGGCGGCCGGCGCGATCGGCCGACGCACCCAGCCATTCCGCCGCGGGCGAAGCCC
>Ga0209422_1000174_pt1 | contig 15813 bp, 13 predicted proteins | sample BlaSpr_A8_OM2_M3_FD_187983 | JGI IMG/M metagenome (GOLD analysis project Ga0209422, IMG submission 187983) | Forest soil microbial communities from Thunder Bay, Ontario, Canada - Black Spruce, Ontario site 2_A8_OM2_M3 (SPAdes) (version 2) | ecosystem: Environmental > Terrestrial > Soil > Boreal... | reverse complement strand
GGCGATGTATATACTTGCGACTATATTTTGAGGGATTAAGGGCATGAATAGACCAGCGGCGAAAGGATTTAACCACAAAGGGCGCGAAGTAACACTAAGGAAAATCTTCTGCTCAGGGCTTCGTGTCGCCGTGTGTTCTTCGTCGTACTTCTCTGCGAGCCGCCGGAATTATCGTAATCGCGGACTCGCTGCCTTTGGGGCTCTTGCGTACAATGGAGGCTGAATCCAGATGAGTACTCATCGTGAGAATCCAATGACAACCGTATCAACTCACCCCGTCCGGCGGGAGAATGCTTCCGCCCAACTCCCCGAAGTTCCGCTTACCACCGAGGGTTATAGCGTCCTGCATCAGATGATGCGCTTTAGAAGGACGGCGTGGAAGGCGCTTCCCGAGACCACGCGAGCGGCAATTGCGCAGGAGGCGGCTGCGATGCTGGGCGCGATGGAGAAGAGCCGCGACGGTCAATCCGCGCTGTTCTCTTTGATCGGACACAAGGGCGATCTTATGCTGGTGCACTTCCGCAAATCGTTTGCCGATCTGAATCAGGCCGAATTGGAGATGGCTGGATTGCGGCTGAGCGAATATCTGGAGCCGACATCGTCTTATCTTTCAATCATCGAGTTGGGACTCTATGATTCGACGCTCAAGATTTACAAAGAGCTCACCGATCAGGGCATTCAGCCGCATTCCGATCAGTGGAAGGCTGAGATTGAATGCAAGCTTGAGCGCCATCGCGAGGCGATGCACCCTCGATTGTTTCCGGAGATTCCGCCGAACCGCTACATTTGCTTTTATCCCATGGACCGGAAGCGCGGCGAAGACAAAAACTGGTACACGCTGCCTATCGAAGAGCGCGCGCGGCAGATGAACGAACACGGACTGGTGGGGCGCCGCTATGCGGGGGAAGTGAAGCAGATCATTACGGGCTCGATCGGCTTCGACGATTGGGAGTGGGGCGTTGATTTGTTTGCCGACGATCCGCTGGTGTTTAAGAAATTAATTTACGAAATGCGCTTCGATCACGTGAGCGCCGTGTATGCGCTGTTCGGGCAATTTTACGTTGGGGTGCGATGTCCGGCGGCCGGATTGGAACAATTGCTGAGCGGACAACTGCCGAGGTAGCTGCTCATCTCTAAAACCTTTCACCACAGAGGCACAGAGACACGGAGGAAACCCGTTTTGTTTTTTCTCTGTGACTCTGTGGTGAAAGATTTACTTACTGGAGAACTCATGGCAACGTTGGGACTTATCGAATATAAGGATGCGAGCCCCGAAGTGCGGGCGGTTTACGACGACATTATGGCTACGCGCAAGACCGACTGGATCAATAATTTCTGGAAGGCGATTGCGCACGATCCCCTGACCTTGAAACGCACTTGGGAAGACATCAAACAGATTATGGCTCCCGGGGCGCTCGATCCACTGACCAAAGAGATGATTTACGTCGCGGTGAGCGTCACCAATCAGTGCAGCTACTGCATCGCGTCGCACACTGTCTCGGCACAGAAGAAAGGCATGACGAATGCGATGTTCAAGGAATTGATGGCGGTGGTGGGCATGGCGAACGAGACTAACAAGATGGTGACGGGATATCAGGTGGAGATTGATGAGCAGTTCAAGGGTGGGAAGTAGAGGGACGCCTGTAAGGTCGATTTATTTTACTTAAATTTGTCACCACCGAGTTACAGAGAAAGCCTTTTCCGGAAAACTTTTGTGTAGGAGTTTTTCCGTTCATCTCTTGTCTTGGCGAGGTTATTTGCTGGTCTTCGCTCTCGGAAACTTATATTCACATTGCTTCATGTCTACTTTCCTCCCGCGAAGGCGCACACCTTCGGCCTCGAGACGAAGGCGCTGTTCGATGGCGGAATCGCCGCGCAGTTTGATTTCCCCACCGGCACCCAAGACGCGTTGCCAGGGCAAGTTGAAGCCGCGATGCAATACTTGCGCCACCTGGCGCGCACGTCCTGGCAGGCGGGCGGCGCGAGCGATGGCGCCGTAGGTGGAGACTTTTCCGGGCGGAATGCTGCGAACGGCAGCTTCGATGCGCATCCGAGCCTTCGCAACTTTGTCAGGAGCGGATTCGTCGAAAACAGATTTGTTTGAAAACTTGATCGCACGTCTTTTTCCGGCGCGCCGTGGCGACAGACTGCTTCCCTTCTGCTGGCGTTTCTTTTTCACAGCGCGATCCATCCGATGCGAATCAGCCAAAGCGATCCGACCGAGACCAACAGCCACAATATTATTCCCTGCAACAACGGACGGTGGCCAACGCGTTTGATGGTCGCCACAGAAATCCCGGTTCCGATTAGAAAGAGAGTAGCAGTCAATCCTATCTTTGCTGCCTTTACCGCGAGAGTGTAAATGTGAGCTCCAGCCGGCAGATAGGTGTTGCAAACTGCGGCCAGGCAGAACAAGCCGATGAACCAGGGCCATTGAATTTTGGCCTTCGCGCCGCGCAACACCGCGGTAGCGAGCGAAAGAGGAACGATCCACAACGCGCGCGCCAGCTTTACGGTAGTCGCGATGCCCAAGGCAACGGCGCCATACTTTGCGGCCGCTCCAACCACCGAACTGGTGTCATGAATGGCCAGCGCGGCCCACAGCCCAAACTGCGATTGCGTCAGCTTCAAGGCCGCACCGATGGCGGGAAAAATCAGCAACGCTACCGAGTTGAGCACGAAGACTGTGCCGAGCGCCACCGCCATCTCTTCATCGCTGGCCTGCGTGATGGGGCCGAGAGCGGCGATAGCGCTGCCTCCGCAGATCGCCGTACCAGTAGAAATGAGAAATGCAGGCACATGCCGCACGCTCAAAAACCTTCCCAGGGCCATGCCGACGACTAAAGTGAAGCTGATGCCCAGCATGGTATAGATAAAGCCACTGCGGCCGGCATGCAAGACCTGGTGCAGATTCATGCCGAATCCGAGGCCGACGACGGAAGCCTGCAGCAAAAATCTGGAGAGTATCTTCGAAGCGTCGCTGTAAGGATGCGGAAGCGCCAGTCCAAACACGAGGCCCATCGTCAGAGCGACGGGCGGAGAAACGAAGCCACTGGCGCTGACGAGCAGGCAGAAAAGAAAAACTATGCGCGATAGCATTCGCGGGATGCCCGGCTTGGGGCTGCTCACACTTTGAAGGGCGGTTCCCGTTTTCGTCGAAATCTGCAGCAGTGGAAGACGCTCGCTTGTTTCGGACTAGGCTGCCTTGCGGAAGGACTCCACGGCTTCCGCCTCTGAGTTGTAGACGTCAAAAACTGTGAGCAGCTTGGTGATCTGCAACAGATCGACCACGCGCCTGGTCAAGCTGGCAAGCTTGATGGTGCCGCCGGCATTCCGTGCGGTGGTGTGCAGAGCGACCAGCGTGCCCAGCCCGCCGGAATCGATGTAATTGACCTCGCCGAGATTGAGCACGATACGATTATTTTCCGAGATTGCCTTCTTGACGGTATCTCGCAGCAGCGAAGATTCCTCGCCAAAAACGATGCGACCATTGCAGTCAACAAGTAGAACTCCATCTTTATTTCGCGTTGCCAACTTCAGTTGCATAAACGACTCTCCCCTCCCGCAATTCCGTATCTTTGCGTCAAATAGACGAAACGTCCCGACGCACCAGCCTATCCCCTGCTTGGCGGTTTTAGCAAGATGTGACGAGGCGGCCCAACCCAGCCGGTGGAAAACTTGGTCAGGGCACGATAAGGATGCCGATTCGTATCGGTAAAATACCTTAGGCGACGCAACCGTGCACTGTAGGACTTGAGCTTCTCCCTTTACCGTCAATGAACTACAACCAACCGCTCTGCCAGGTATGTCATCCAACGCAGAGTTCGTAAACGTGTGTGCAGGAGTCGCGCGCCATGACATTTCGTTACGCTTACGGTTTAACCCCGCTTGCGATTTTCTTTGCCCTGATGCTGGCCGGCTGCCAGGGTTTGAAATCAGCTCCAACTTCTACCACTACCCCGCCGCCAAACACTTTTCAATTGACCGTCACCGCCCCTGCGGCTGGGGCTGGAACGATAACCAGCAGTCCAGCGGGAATTAGTTGTCCGAGCACGTGTACGGCAAGCTTTGCGCAGGGCACGCAGGTAACACTAACCGAAACTGCGGGGACAAATTTCTTTTTCGGCGGCTGGGGCGGAAGTTGCACGGGAATGGGCGCATGCACCGTGACCATGACGGCGGTGGCAACGGTTTCTGCCACGTTCACGGCTGGCGACACGGTGACCGTAGCGATTGCGTCCACGCCGACTGGGTCGGCGGCAACCGGAACAGTTACCAGCAGTCCAACTGGAATCAATTGCTCGGCGACTTCAACCACGACGTGCACGGCGAGTTTCCCGCCCGGCACTCAAGTTACGCTTACTGAGGCTCCCGCCTCAACTCCCGCGCCGGGCAGTATTTTTTCCTCCTGGTCTGGGGCGTGCACGGGGATAGCGACCACGTGCCCCGTCACAGTAAGTGCTACTGCCACCTCGGTTACGGCGACCTTCGCCTCGGCCGGCACACTGCAGAGCCTGAATCACATTATTTTCTTCGCGCAGGAGAATCGCTCGCTCGACCATTATTTCGGATTCATGCGGCAGTACTGGGCCAACAATGGCATTACCGATCAGGCCTTTGACGGCTTGCCGCAGTTCACTCCGGCAGCAGAGTGCACCACTCCCGGCTCTTGTGCCGTCCCTTCGGTTCCAGGCTGCAATCTCTCCAGCGACGCAGATGGTTGCACGGTGGACCCCGCCAACCAGATTCAGTCGTTTTCGTTCCACTCGCTTGTGCTGCCCGGAGGCACGGGTACCGTTTGTGAAGAAAATCAAAGCCCCTTCTGGAATGAAGCTCGTAACGATTGGGACTATGCGAACCCTGCGGATCAACCCGCCGAGAATCCTCCGCCGCTGAACGGCTTCGTCTTTACGGCCGCCTACGACGCCCGGTCGAACGGTTTCATGGATGTCAACGGGGTTCGTGGGATGGGGTATTTCGAAGATGCGGACCTAAATTTCTACTACTCGTTGGCCACCGATTTCGCGACCTCCGACCGATGGTTCTCTCCTCTGATGGATCGCACGCAGATCAATCGCGCCTATATCTACGCTGCGACTTCCCAAGGCTACGCATATCCCCCTGGCGGCGGTACAAACGACAGTAGTCCATTCACCGCCAAGACTATTTTTGAGGCGCTTCAGGACGCGGGCATTACCTGGAAGATCTACGTCGATCCTACAAATAATTCGTATAAGGGCGTGGATTGTAGTACTGCCGCGGCGGGACAGGCTCAGGACATGTGTCTTGCCGGCGTCTCCTACATGAACCAGTTTAATTATTTAACCCAGATTGAAAATCCCGCCACGAACTTGTGGCAGCACTTTGCGCCCGTCTCGCAATTCGAGGTCGACTTGCAGGATGAGGCGACTTTTCCGCAGTTTGCATTGATCGAACCGGCGTCGAGCGCAGGCAACGATGAGCATCCTTCCGATGCCGACGCCTCACCTGTAAACGTTCAACGTGGTGCTACGTACGTGCAAAAAACGATCATCAATCCTTTCCTGAAAAGCCCCACCTGGCAGGATTCCGCTTTGATTTTCACTTACGATGAAGCGGGTGGCCTCTACGACCACGTGCCTCCGCAACCCGCCGCGCCTCCGGGGGATCATCTCTTCCCAACCGACCTGGTAGCCGGCGACATCTGCGACAAGCCGGGTGAATCACTTGGCGTAGGCACGTGCACCTTCGGGTGGACTGGCTACCGCGTTCCGTTGATCGTGATTTCGCCCTTCGCGAAGAAAAACTACGTTTCGCACACAATAATGGATACGACGGCGGTTCTAGCGCTTGTAGAGGACCGTTTCGGTCTCGGCCAACTCACCAACCGGGATGGTTCTTACAAGCAAACTGGCACTGCGCCATCGTTCATGGCCGAGTTCTTTGATTTCGCGAACAAGCCGTGGGCCACGCCGCCATCGCCGCCCACGCAGAACACGGGTGGACGTTGTGATCAGACGCCGGCTGCCAGCTGGAATGAGCCGCCAGAGTTGACGGTGAATGTAACCGGCGGCGGAGAAGTCACCAGCTCTCCGGCTTCCGCCATCAACACTTGTACCAAGTCGTGTACAGGGGTGTTTTCGACCGGCACCACGGTCACACTCACCGCCACGCCGAATACCGGGTCTACATTTACGGGTTGGGGCGGAGCGTGCACTGGAACTACCACGTGCACGGTGACCCTGACTGGCCACGATACAGTGAGCGCGACGTTTAATCCATAAGGAGCAAAAGGCGAACTTCCAGGCGGGGTGCAGTTTTCAAACTGCACCCCTGCCAAGTTCCAAGCCGCCAAGCTCGCTCAATGGGATAATGGCTACGTGAAACTCCAGCACGCTGTTGTACTGTGTTTGATCTTTTTATCGGCCTCGTGCTTCGCCGCCACCCGCCACTACTACATTGCCGCCGAAGAGGTCAATTGGGACTATGCTCCCAGCAACCATAATCTTCTCACCGGCGAGCCGCTGCCGCCGCCCTGGCTGCAGAAACACCAGTGGCCCAAGACACGCTTCATCGAGTACACCGACGACACCTTCACCACTCCCAAGCCCCAGCCGGAGTGGCTGGGAATTCTCGGCCCCGTCATTCGCGCGGAAGTGGGAGACGAGGTGCTCGTCGAGTTTTTTAACCGCACGCAAAATTTCCACAACATGCATCCGCACGGCTTGCACTACGACAAAAACAGCGAAGGCGCTTTCTATCTTCCGTTCGGCAAAGGCGCTCATGTTGGCCCCGGAATCAAGTACACCTACCATTGGTTCGCCACCCCGGCCAGCGGCCCCGGGCCGGGGCAACCCAGTTCGATTGTCTGGTGGTACCACGCGCACGAGGGGCGTGAGATCAACGCAGGTTTACTCGGACCGATCGTCGTCACTGCCAAAGGCAAAGCGAATCCCGACGGCTCTCCCAAAGATGTTGACCGGGAATTTATCGCATCTTTCATGATTTTCGATCAGTTGGGAATCAGGCCCGAAGGCCAGTTCTACGCTATCAACGGGTATATCTTCGGAAATCTGCCCGGACTCACCATGAAGCAAGGCGAAAAGGTGCGCTGGCATTTACTGGGAATGGGAAACGAGATTGACCTGCATAGTCCGCATTGGCACGGTGAGACCGTCACGTATGAAGGCCGGAATACCGACGTGGTTGAACTTTTGCCGGGAAGTATGAAGACGGTCGACATGGTCGCCGATAATCCCGGTACCTGGATGTTTCATTGTCACGTGCTGGACCACATGGAGGCGGGGATGATGGCGGTTTTCACGATTGCCCCTACGCCCACGCGATCCTGCCCGGTCGCTTTCACCGGCGGAGATTTCTGGAAGCATCCCGAGACTTTCTCGCTGAAGGTTAAAAACACAAGCGACAAAGCGATCAGCAGCCTGGCGATCACGCCGGAGATGCTTTTTTCGCCGCAGGATTTACGGCGTCCCTATCGGGGAGAGTGGTCCGCCAGCAAGCAGATTCAGCCGGGAGAAGAGCAGACTCTGGAAAAGCCGGGCGTCCGGGCGGACAGTGCGCAGACAGTGATGGGCTGGGTGTTGATGCCGACCTTGATCAAGTTTTCAGATGGAAGCGCCTGGCGCGCCGAGAGGGAGGGCGAATGTTTTGGAGTGATTTGGCGCGATGAGAAGCATCCCGACATGGAGACATTGCCGCCGCGGCAGAAAGAAATAAATCCAGACTAACGGACCGCAGTCTTCGAGCAGCCATCACGTATAATCATCTTTTCTGCTCATGAGCTATACCGTCCTGGCGCGTAAATACCGGCCGCAGAAATTCTCCGAGGTGATCGGGCAAGAACACGTCACCCGCACCCTGCAGAATGCCCTGGAGCAAGGGCGGACGGCCCACGGGTACATTTTCAGCGGACATCGCGGGATTGGAAAGACTACGGTGGCGCGGATTCTGGCGGCGGCGTTGAATTGCCGCTCGTCCGATAAGCCGGTGGCGGAGCCTTGCGGCGTGTGCGAATCATGCACGGAAATTCGCGCGGGGAATGCGGTCGATGTGATCGAGATCGATGCGGCCACCAACCGCGGCATTGACGAAATTCGTGAACTGCGCGAGGCGGCGAGGTATCGTCCGGCGCGCGACCGCTTTAAGATTTACATCCTGGACGAAGCCCATCAGATTACCGATGCGGCATTTAACGCATTGCTCAAGACTTTGGAAGAGCCGCCGGATCACGTCGTCTTCATGCTGGCGACCACGCAGCCAGAGGATATTCCGCAGACCATTCGCTCGCGCTGCCAGCATTTCAGTTTTCGCGCGGTGAAGTTTGACGACATCGTCGGACAGTTGCGCGATCTGGTGGGCCGGGAAAACATCGAGGCCGACGACGATGCGCTGGCTCTTCTGGCCGAGGCGGGGGACGGGTCGATGCGGGATGCACTGTCGATTCTGGATCAGGCGATTGCATCCGCTACAGGCAGAGTTACAGCAGATTCGGTGCGCAATCTCATCGGCGCTGCGCCCGCCCATATTCTTGAAGAAGTGATGCAAGCAGTTGCTAAGGGCGCAAGTGATGAGGTGCTGCGGCAAGTCGACCACCTGATCAGCGAAGGGCACAGTCCCACGCACTTCGCGCGGCAGATGGTGCGCTTCCTGCGCAATGCGACCGTAGCGAAAATTGCGGGGAAGGACTCTTCCCTGCTGCAGATCTCGAGCGATGAGCGCGAGCGCGTGGAGCGGGTTGCGGAGTTATTCGGAGAGGAAGACCTGACGCGGCATCTGCAGATCATGCTGCGGACTCATGGCGAGCTGGGATATAAGCAGGAGCAGCGTTTTCATCTGGAGCTGGGACTGCTGAAGATGGCGCACGCGCAGCGGCTGCTGCCGATTGAACAACTACTGAGTGAAGTGGCTGGCTCGGCGAATGTTGCGGGCGGGGGAAACGTTCAGAAAAGTTTTGCTCGGCCTTCGATTGTGGCTTCGGGTGCGGGTGAGGCGCGGAGGAGCGAATCAGTCGCGCCAGCACGCTCGAATCATGTTTCGCCGTTCGCGGCCGACTCGGCGCGGAAAAGCGGGCCGCGGCAGGAGGCTGGGGGCGATACGTTTTCTGCGGAGGCTCCGCGCATGGTTAGCAGCGGGATTGCGGGTCCGCGAGTGATCATGAGCGCGGCTGCGCCGGTGGAGGTTAGCGAAGGTGGGGCCGGGATACACCTGAGTCCGCGCTTGGAACCGGAGGCGAAGGCTGCGGCATCAGCGATAGCGCAGACGGTTTCGTCGAGCGCGTTGGCGGTGCCAATCGAGAAACTGCAGGCGGCAGTGATACAGGCTCTGATGGATGGCAATCAGCGCATTCTGGTTTCCATGCTGGATACGGGCGAATGGTCGGTTGAAGGCAACGAAGTTGTGATCCGAGTGGCCGAGTCGCAAACTGTGGTTGACATGTCGCTGAGTGCGGATGCCAGGCGGGTGGCGATTGCGTCGGCTAGTGGTGTGCTGGGTCGCGCGGTCAAGTTGAAGATTGTGCCCGGGGCAACGGTGACGGCGACAGCGGGAAAGCGTAATGGCGCGAATAAGGCCGGTGGTGCGGGGTCTGGCCCTGGCGGACGCAGCCGGGCGGAACAGGATTTGGTGGTGCGGCGGCTGCGGGAGAAATTCGGCGCCGAGATTCGCACCGTGATTGATTACAAAGAGAAGCGGTGAGCCATTATGGGTGGATTTAATCTGCAAGAGCTGATGTCGAAGGCCAAGTCGCAGTATGAGGCGCTGCAGAAAAAAATGCAGGAGACGATAGTGGAAGCTTCGTCGGGCGGCGGAACGGTGACGGCGAAGATGGATGGACGCAAGCAACTGCTGAGCCTGCGCATCGATCCGGAAGCGGTGAAATCGGGTGACGTGGAGATGTTGCAGGATCTGGTGCTGGCAGCGGTGAACGAGGCGGCACGCAAGATCGACGGGGCCATGCAATCGACGGTGGGCGGGATGCTGGGCGGGATGGGCCTGTAGAAATTTGGTAATTGAGTAATTTTGTAATTGGTAATTTGAAATCGTGTGGGTTGCTGCAAAATGGTCGGACGCGCGATTTTCTAAATTACCAAATTACCCAATTACTAAATTACTCAATCTTTTTCTATGTCTAAATTTGCAGAGCCGATGTCACGGCTGATCGACGAGTTGAAGAAGCTGCCGGGCGTGGGCTCGAAGAGCGCGCAGCGGTTAGCGTTTTACATTCTGCGGTCGAGCGACGAAGACGCCGAAGCGCTGGCCGCGGCCGTGCGCGATGTGAAGGCCATTTTGCGGCTATGTTCGGTTTGCAACAACATTACTGACGTAGACCCCTGTGTGTATTGCACCAGCGCCACTCGCAACCAGCGGGTGGTTTGCGTGGTGGAAGAGCCGACCAATATTTCATCCATTGAAAAGACAAAGCATTTCAACGGGGTGTTCCATGTCCTGCACGGCACGCTTTCTCCCTTGCATGGCGTGGGGCCGGAGCAGCTGCGCATCGCGAACCTGATTGCGCGGGTCGATGCGGGCAATGTGGAGGAAGTGATAATTGCTACGAATCCCACGGTGGAAGGCGAGGCTACCGCCGCTTATCTTTCACAACAGCTCAAGCGCGCGGGCGTGAAAGTGACGCGAATCGCGATGGGGATTCCGGTGGGCAGCGACATTGAATACACGGACGAGATTACGATGCTGAAGGCGATGGAAGGGCGACGGGAGTTGTGAAGGCAGCTTCTGGCTGCTAGCTTTTAGCTTTTAGCTTTTAGCTTTTAGCTTCTGCCTCTTCGAAGGCGCGTCGCTCAGTTCACATCACTTCTGGTTCAAGGAAAACATTAAGTTCTTCTTCCGCCGGCGCGAGGCCTTCGGGCAGGGTGCCGCGGTTGTATTCTGCCATGCGGTTCTTCCACTTCAGAAAATCAGTGATGCTTTGCGGTTCGACGCGGACTTCGACGCGGCGCAGACTGGCCAGCAGTAAATTCATTTCATAACGGAAGCCGGTAGCGCTGCGCAGGTTCTTGGCGGAAGGATGGATGGTTTCGATTCTGCCGCGGCGATGTTCGAGCAGTCCCCAGCCTTCGGGGAGTTCCTCACGGCGCACGACCCCGGACGGGACGAGATAGAAGCGTTCGCATCCGACTCCATTTGCGGGCTTGAGGCGGAAGGGCTTGGCGCGGTCGGCGAGGAAATCGGAGCGTGTGACTTTGCATTCGATCAGCACGGAGTGGCAGGCGCGCTTCCAGCCAATGGCATCGGGCATCTCTCCGCTGACACAGGCTTGCTCAGAGAGCACGACACCGCAGCGGTAGCGGCGCAGCCAGTGGACGGCTTTTTCGACGAGTTGGGCGTGGGTCATAAATTCGGGTCGCCGTCCGGCAGCTGGCCGTAGGTCGAGACAAAAGACACTGACAGTTGTATCTCCAGGGGAGGCTTCGCGGAAGTGACAGGTCAGTTACTTACCGTCATCGAGTTCGCCTAGATTCTGAATTTGTCATTGCCCGCACCACGACTGGCCGGTGCAAAACAGTTTCCAGCAGATAGCGCTCGGCGGCGATGGTTTGGGCAGTTCGTCCCAGTGGAGTGTAGCCTTGAGCAGCGATCATGAGTGGTTCGTTTCGAGCTAGAGGCAAGGGCTTCAGTAGAAATCCTGCAACGCGTTTCTTCCGATCATTCCTGTTCAGTCGAATATTATTCCGTCCGACATTATCCACTCGAACATTCTCGATTTGAACACGCGCGATCTGAACGCGGCGGATGTGTCCATCGTGTTTAGCGTCGAAAGCGTTTGCCAGGCGGAGGATCGCGGCCAGCTGGATGGTGGCTTTCTGTTCATCGGGAAGGAGATCGCGAAGGAGGTTATGTCTTCTGGTGGGCAGAGCTCCGCGGTGGAAGCGGGCGACGATTGAGGCGCGGTGAAAGTCGGCGGACTTCCATCCCAGTGGATTGCCGTGGGCTTGCATCAGCTTGAGTGACTTCTTGTGATGATTTTTTTCGCCTTTAAATTTGCCGACATCGTGCAGGAGGGCGGCGGCGAAGAGACTGAAGCGGGCTGAGACGGTGTCGATGGCGGGCTGCCAGGCGGTGGCGAGAAGGCCTTCGTAAAACTGAACGGCGAGACTGGCTACGCGTTCGGAGTGGGAACAATCTGGATCGAGATTCCTTGCCCAGAGTTTCATGCGGCGCGTAGCGAGTTCCTGAATTTGCTTGCCTTGCGGAAGCGCGGCGCGCCAGACCTGCCAGAGAGATTGGTCGCCAACCATCGTAGCACGGTAATTCTCAATACGTTTGGAGCGTAGCGTGAGAATTCGCTCATGCCAGCTTTGCCGGGATTCAACCTCTGAAAAAACTCCGCAGGAAACTGCGGTTGACCAGAGTACGTCGAAGTCGTGAACTTCGCCGAGCAAATCCTGGACTTTCTTCAAATCGTTGCCCCAAGCCTTGTGTTCGACTGGAAGGAAATTTTCGACGATGTAGCGAAAGCGTTTGATGCCGATGCGCAGGCTATGGAAATCAGTTTGGGAACGGTTGCGCAAGGCGCGGGAGTGCAGAGAGCGAGCTTCGGTCCAACGCTCCAGAGCGAGATGCTTGAAGAGCGGGCTGCCGGGACGGATGCGCGCGGCACGCGCGGGAAGAGACTTGCTCCAGCGGCGCCATTGCTTGCGATCGAATTCTTCCAGTGCCGATTGCGCTTCGAGCTTTTGTTCGTGCTCGCGGGCGTGGAGGATTTTGAGGAGGGCTTGAGCGGGCACCTCTATGGCGTCAGCGAATGTCTCGGGTGAATCTGTGCCGGAATTAACATTTCGATCAACCTCAAGGTCCGCGAGCGAGTCGGCGGCGGTCACATGAGTCTTTTCTGATTTCTCAAGTTTCTCGATCCATTCTTCCATGACGTGGATGTCACGAAGGTCGCCCAGACGCTGGAAGAGGCGCTTGCCGGCCTTCTTCATCTCTTTCCAGGCTGGGTCGGGATCGAGGGCCATCAATCCGTCGGCCATGGAGCGGCAACGGCGCAGAGCGACGCGCAGGTCGTGAACGGAATCGGGACTGAAGTCGACGGCAACCTTGTCGCACTGCTCGAGAACCTGCACCATCCAATAGCGGAGGCCGGTGTTTTTCCTGGGTCGAGTTGGAGGAGTGGAAATAGCGGGCATCAGGATTAATGAATGGACGCGCTCGTGTTTCTAGCGCAACTAATTGCTCAGCAAAGGGTGACGATACGCGAGAAAGACTATCGATTCAACCGCCTCACAGGCGCGTGGACGAGTCTGTAGAAAACAACATACCCTAAAATGCCCCGGCGAGACGGAGGAAATAGCTGCGTGGGGGTGCAATGGCGCTGCCGGAAAAGAGTCCGGCGAAGTCGAGAACGTTGAGACGATTGTTGAGGTTTTCAACGTCAGCTTGCAGACGGAGCGAACGGGTTTCTTTTTTGTAGAGTTCCAGGCCAGCGGAAATGTCGATGGAAAGCGTGGGACGAATGCGTCCGTCGGCGAAGTTGACACGGTTGACCATTTGCTGCCCATACTCGGCGAGCGCCTGGTTATAAGTTCCGGTGAATGTGAAGGGCAGGCCACTGCCGTATTCTGCGCCGCCGGCAATCCACACACGCGAAGTGAGTTGATAACGTAGGCGGGCACGGAGGGTATTGCGCTGATCCTGGGAGTCGGGAAAATGGCCACTGAGTAGGGTGGCACCATTGAGAGCATCGTCGCCGAGGAACAGGCCGCCCGTGACTGGGAACCAGACGTTGCCCACGATGTAGGAATAGCTGAGAAAGCCGGAGAAACGGTTCCAGTGCGGGAGTTCTAGCTTGGCTTCCGCACCGTAGATAACGGCTTTGCGAAATGCGATCGGAAAACTGACGGCAGTGCTGAGGATCTGATCGTCGTCGGCAAAATTGTCGACATAGCGGCGGAAGTAATTTGCGTCGAGGCGCAACTGGCTGAAGAAACTTTTGGTCGCGCCAAATTCGAAATAGTTGCCGTGGGAAGGCTGGACCGGCAAACGCAGGACATTGGAATTCAGAACGGTTACGGCTGCCGAACTGGCAAGAAGAATGTTCTCAAAGGACGGAGTTTGAAAGACACGATCGTAGGAAGCATGAACAATGAGATTTGCCGCCGGAAAATAACGCGCTGCGGACAAGCGCGGGCTGACAGCGTTTTGGTTCACGACGAGTTGGTAATGGTCCCATCGAAGACCGGCGTTGATGGTCCAGTTGCCGAGATGAATTAAATCTTGAACAAAGGCGGATTGCTCGAGGTCCGGACGACTGCCGGTAAAGGCAAAGGTAGAGGGTGTGCCAGGATCAAAAGGATAATTTGGATCGTTCGGGCTTGCGGTGATGAGGTCGCTGAAGTGTTCGTGAAGAAATAAATTATCCGACTCGACGCCAGCCTTCCACTCGTGTCGGCCGCTGTGGATCAGGATGGCCGCTTTGAAGTAGGCCTCTTTAAAATCGTTCTGCAGAAACGCCGCAATGGGCCAGTCGCCGTTGTTGGAGTTGAGGTTGGCGGAGTTGTCGCGGCCCATTCCGTGAACATCAAGGAGGACGTTGGGCGAGAAAATGTGCTGGTAGGAAGCGATGCCAATGGTTTCGAAATTTCCGCCAGTCTGAAGTTGGGGAACGGTGCCAGGAGGATCTTGCAATTGAGGAAATTGTTGGAGTTGCTCATTGGGAATTTCGTAACGCGCGAGTTCGTGGCGGATGCTAAGAGTTAGACGATCTTTCCGTGTGAGATCGCGATCATAGCCTAGAGAGAAGTCTCCCGTGGTGCCGCGGTTCGTATAGTTCTGCGGCACGACTGGATTGAGATAGCGGGCGGTCATGTTGCCTGAGGCGCTGGCAGTGAGAGTGTTGGGTCCCCAGGAATCCTGAAGGCTGGCGAAGGCGCCGGCGGAATCGAAACTGCCGCCGGAGAGAACCGTTTGGCCATGAAGGCCGGGATGGAAGTCACGCTGCGTGTTGACTTCGATAACTCCGCCCATCTTTCGACCATATTCGGCGGGGATTCCGGCCGTGTACACGTTCAGCGAGTCAACGTCATCGACGTCAAGTTCTGGGCCAAAACTTGGGGAGCGGTTGTCAGTGAGGGGAACACCGTCGACGACAAATTGAGTTTGATACTCAGAGCCACGTGGGTGAAGCACGGCGTTGCCTTCGTAGAGCCAGCCGGGCTGAGAGTCGATGAGATCGGGGAGAGCGCGTCCGGGAAGCGAGGCGGGACGGTCGGCTATGGCTTTGGAGTCAAGGTGGTTGATGGAGGTGGTTCGTTCGGGATCGAGCAGAGTGTTTTCGGCGGTGACGTTCACGGCGGTACTGAGGGCTGCGATGTTGAGTTGGATGACGTAGTCAGTGGGAAGAGCGGTATGGATTTCGATGACTCCATCGTATGCGGAGAACGACTGGCTGCGGACCTGAAGCCGATAGCGGCCAAAAAGAAGATTGTGGGTTACAAAGTTCCCGGAGTCGTCGGTGGAAAATGAACGGCGGAACTGAAGGGCGTCACTGGAAAGATCGATAAGTGCTTTGAGCGGAAGGCCGTCGGGCCCGGTGACTTTAAGGCGAAGTTCTCCGGCATTGCTCTGCGCCGAGAGCGGGAGAGCGAGAAGGAGAACACCGAGGTGGAGCAGTTTGCGCACGTGGTTGAGCGAAGAACTTCATGCTACCAGTTTCGAGATGAGGCGCGGGGTGAGAAGAAAGGCCTCGCTACGCTCGGTGGACAGCCGAGGGCGGCTGTCCCCACAGGGATCTTTCAATCCTCATGCTTTTATTTTCGCAGCAGCAGGTCGGCGGCTATGAATAGGGCGAAGACTACC
>Ga0209422_1000173_pt1 | contig 15837 bp, 12 predicted proteins | sample BlaSpr_A8_OM2_M3_FD_187983 | JGI IMG/M metagenome (GOLD analysis project Ga0209422, IMG submission 187983) | Forest soil microbial communities from Thunder Bay, Ontario, Canada - Black Spruce, Ontario site 2_A8_OM2_M3 (SPAdes) (version 2) | ecosystem: Environmental > Terrestrial > Soil > Boreal... | reverse complement strand
CCGGCCGGACAAAGAGACGCAAGGATTGGCGTTCAAGCTCGTGTCCAATGAAGCGCTGTATGCGCTTCTGCCGGCCGGCCATCGGCTGGCATCGGGAAAGTCCATTCGCCTCGACGAGATCGCCGGCGAGCCGCCACGTTCCGTCACCGCTGCGCGAGCCGACGACGCGAACCGTTCGCTGTGCGCCGCGCAGCGCGACCGGGATTCCGACACCCGCGACGCGCCAAGCTCTCCCGTCTTCGAGGATGGCCGCGATGCCGAGCGTGAAAGCGTCGTCGGACTCGGGTGCTGCTTCGCGTGCCGACAGCCGCTCATGTTCGGTGAGATACGCGGTCGTCGTCTTGCCGGCCCGAAAATCCGGCTCGCGCGCGATCTCGAGAAGGAGTGAGACGTTGGTGCGGATACCGTCGACGCGGAAGGTTTCGAGCGCCTCCGCGAGGCGCTCCACGGCGGACGCGCGATCGGGTCCGTGCGCGATCAACTTTGCGAGCAGCGAGTCGTAATAGATGGAAACTTCACTACCCGCGCGGACGCCCGCGTCGACGCGGACTCCGGGACCTGTCGGCGGCTCCCAGCGCACGATTGTACCCGATGACGGCAAATAGTTGTTGGCGGGATCTTCCGCGTTGATCCGCGCTTCGATCGCCCAGCCGCGCGGCGCGACGTCGCTTTGTTTTAGTTGCAGCGGTTCGCCGTTCGCTATCGCGAATTGCATGCGCACGAGATCGAGGCCGTACACCAGTTCGGTGACCGGATGCTCGACCTGCAAGCGTGCGTTCGTCTCCAGAAAATAGTACGCGCCCTTCTCCTCGAGCAAGAACTCCACGGTGCCGGCGTTGACGTACCCGACCGATTGCGCGGCGCGAATCGCAGCGGCGCCCATCTCGGCGCGCAATTTCGGCGTCAGCGCGACCGACGGCGCTTCTTCGACGATCTTTTGATGCCGCCGTTGAATCGAACACTCGCGCTCGCCGAGGTGAAGCGTCGTTCCGTGCGCGTCGGCGACGATCTGGAATTCGATGTGACGAGGACGCGCGAGGTACTTTTCGAGTAGGACACTCGCGTCGCCGAATGCCGCCAGCGACTCGCGCCGCGCGCTTTCGAGCGCTTCGGAAAACTGCGCGAGATCGGCGACGACGCGCATCCCGCGGCCGCCGCCGCCGGCGAGAGCTTTGATGAGCAGGGGCGTGCCGAGCGCGCGAGCTTCCCGCTTCAGACGCTCCGGTGATTGATCGTCGCCGTCGTAACCCGGGACGACCGGGACGTCGTGCGCGCGGGCGCGACGCTTCGCTTCAGCCTTGTCGCCCATCGCGGCGATGACCGCGGGCGGCGGTCCGACGAAGAGCAAGCCGGCGTCTTGGACGGCCTGCGCGAAGGGCGCGCGCTCCGCGAGAAAGCCGTAGCCGGGGTGGATCGCGTCCGCTTCGAGTTTCTTCGCCGCGTCGACGACGCGAGCGATGTCGAGATACGACTCGCTCGCCGGGGCGGGCCCGAGACGCGCCGCGTCGTCCATGAACTCGAGGTGATACGCACCGACATCGGCGTCCGAAAAGACGCCGAGCGGAACGATGCCGGCTTCGCGCGCGGCGCGGGCGATGCGCACCGCGATCTCGCCGCGATTCGCGATCAATAGACGCCGCATCAGTCCGCGCGCCAGGTCGCTCTGCGCTTTTCAAGGAACGCGCGCAGGCCTTCTTGGCCTTCCTCGCTCGTGCGCTGTTTCGCGATCGCCTGCGCGGTGATCTCGAGCGTGTCGTCGTAATCCGTCTCTGCGATCTGCGCGAATAGGTGCTTCGCCGCCGCGATCGCCGTCGGCGCTGCGCCGAGCAACTCGCCGACGACGCGCGCGATGGCGCCGTCGAGCGCGTCCGGTGCCACGACTTCGTGAACCAACCCGATCGCGAGCGCACGTCGCGCGTCGAAACGTTCGCCGCTCAAACACAACGCGCGAGCGTGCGAGAGCCCGACTTTCGCGGCCAGGAACGGCGAGATGACGGCAGGCAGAATTCCGAGCTTCGTTTCGGTGAATCCGAACAACGTGTCGTCGGCGGCGACCGCGACGTCGCTGACGGCGACCAATCCAGCGCCGCCGCCGAGGGCCGCTCCGTGGACGCGTGCGACCACGGGTTTCGCAACGCGATCGATGGCACGATACATCCGCGAGAGGCGCCGCGCGTCTTCGAGATTCTCGTCGTGTGACAGTTCGAGTGCGGCGCGCATCCAGTTGACGTCGGCGCCGCCGCAAAAAATCTTTCCGTTTCCGGAGAGAACGATGACACGCACGCTCGGGTCATCGCCGAGCGCGGCGAACGTGTCTCGCACTTCCGCGATCAGTGCCGCGTTGAAGGCGTTGCGAACCTGCGGCCGATCGAGCGCGACGTGCGCGACCGGCCCTTCGCGGCGGACGGCGACCAAAGCCGACTCCATGCGGCCCGCTTTCGCGGACTCTTGCCGCCCACCTTACCCATCGAACCCAGCGGCGACTCGGCCGCGGGTGAGCGGGCTTACAGGAGTGCGGAAAGTCGCGTGCTAGGTTAGGAGTCATGGACGCCACCGTCCCGATGCCGGCTCACGCCGCCGCGCAAAGCAAAGCCGAACCGCTGGTTTACCGCCACTCGCTGACGACGCGCATCACCCACTGGCTGACGGTGATCGCCTTCGTGATTCTCGTGATGAGCGGTTTGCAGATCTTCAACGCGTCGCCGAACCTCGACGCATCGGACAAGAGCAATTCGCATCGGCGCGTCCTCGCGATCATGGGTGGGAACGACGCCGCGGGCCGCCCGGTCGGGGTCACGCAGCTCTTCGGCTGGACGATCTCAACGACGCATCTGCTCGGCTACGTCGACGACGGGATGGGCGGCGAGAGTTTCAGGGCGTTTCCGGCCTGGCTCACGTGGCCCGGTTATCAGGCGCTCGCCGACGGCCGCCGCTGGCACCTCTTCTTTTCGTGGGTCTTGGTTTTGGCCGGCGTCGCGTATTTCGTCGCCGGGTTACGGCGCAAGGATCTTCAGTTGCTCGTGTTGCGCCTCGAAGATCTGCCGAAGTTGCTGCCGATGCAACTCTACTATCTAAAGCTTCGAAAAGAGCCGCCTCCGCACGGCGAGTACAACCCGCTGCAGAAGGCAGCGTACACGATGGTGCTCTTCGTGTTCACGCCGTTGATCGTCATCACCGGATTGGCGCTTTCGCCGGGGATCGACGCGATCGCGAACCCACTGACCGTGCTTCTCGGTGGACGGCAGTTTGCGCGGTTGTGGCATTTCCTCTTGATGTTGGCGCTGATCGGCTTCGTGCTGACACACGTCACCCTCGTCCTCAGCACCGGCTTCATCAACAACATGCGCTCGATGCTCTCCGGATGGTATCGGCTCGGGAAGGACCAGGGCGCCGGAATATGAGACGGAGGATCTTCATCGCGACCGGGACCGCGGCGGCGCTCGCGGGGTGCGCGCGCATCACCAACGCGCTCAACGAGAACGCCGCGATCCACAAGTCGCTCGGCGCGGCCGAAACACTCAACCACGTGTTGATCGGAACGCACGGCCGGGCGAAGACCTATCGCGACTCCGAGGTCGATCGTGATTTCCGCATCAACGGCTTCGACACGCCAAGCGACTCGCGTTACCGCGGGCTCGTGCGCGGAAGTTTCGCGTCGTACAAGTTGATCGTCGACGGTGCGGTCGAGCGCCCGCGGGCGATGGCACTGCGTGAGCTGCGCGCGATGCAATCCTATTCCGAAGCGACGCGCCACGACTGCGTCGAGGGCTGGAGCGCGATCGGGAAATGGGCCGGCGTCCCGTTGGCCGCGGTGCTCAAACTCGCGCGGCCGACGCCGAAGGCGCGTTTCATCGTCTTCCACTGTTTCGACCGCTCGCCCGAAAACGACCCCTATTACGAGAGCCTCGACCTCGCGCAAGCGGCGCATCCGCAAACCGTCCTCGCGCTCGATCTGAACGGCAGCGCGCTCGATCCAGATCACGGTGCGCCCGTGCGCTTGCGCGTGCCGACGCAGCTCGGCTACAAGAGCGCGAAGTGGGTCTATCGCTTACAAGTCGCGGAGTCGCTCCATCCGATCTTCGGCGGCGCAGGTGGGTACTGGGAAGACAACGGTTACGAATGGTACGCCGGGATTTAGGGATTGCTTGGTTGAGCGCGGCGGCGCTCTTTGTTGCGCTTGCTCCCGCAGTTGGGAGCGTGAGCGCCTCCGCGCAGCCGGCTATTGTGCCGTCGGGACCGCCGACGCCGACCTGGACGCCCGACGCGCGTTCCAACATCGACTCGCTCATCGGTTGGCCGTCCGGAGATCGCGTGCGCGCGGAACGGAAATGGGAAGATCAATTCGTCGCCTATCCGTCGGCCGCCAACGCGCTCGACATCGAGCGGCATCTTTCGTCGGTGCTGCATCGCGCCGGCTCACCGGCCGATTATCAGACCGCCGTCTTTTTCCGCGACCGCCTCAGGGCCGACGGTTTTGACGCGAGGTTCGAAACTTTCGAGGTGATGTTCACCGGGCCGGTCGACCAGCGACTCGAGCTCGTGACGCCGCAAGCGAGAGCGCTCGATTTGCTCGAGGGCGTTCCCGGCAATCACACCGATTACGAAAAGATGGCGGGTCCTGCGTTCGAGGCGAACTCCGGTGACGGAGACGTGACCGGGCCGCTGTTCTATCTCAACGGCGGAAGCGAAGAAGACTGGAAAGCGTTTGACGACATGCACGTCGCCATGCCGCCCGGCTCGATCGTGATCGAACGTTTCGGCGCCGGCGGTTTCTCGCGCGATCCGCGAGCGGGCGCACGCGCGTGGGACGAGTTGGTCAAGCACAAAGTCGCCGGCGTGATCCAGTATTACGATCCCAAGAACGACGGCTTCGTGAAGGGTGAAGTCTGGCCGAAAGGCGCTTGGAAGAACGAATACATGGCCGAGCGCCTCGGGGGCCCGCAACCGGGTGTCGGCGCGATGCGACCGCCCGGGGATCCGACGCTGCCCGGCGAGGCGCCCCTTCCCGGAAAAAAACATCTGGCTTGGCAAGACGCGGTCAAGGTGCCGATTCCTGAGATGGACGTGACGCAGAACGTCGCGCGTCAGTTGCTGGCGAGCTTGGACGGGCCGGTTGTGCCCGAGACGTGGCACGATGGTTTCGAATTGGTCGAACACATCGGCGCCGGCGGCGCGACGGCGCACATGGTCGTCAAGTTCGAGCGCAAGCTCGTGACAATTTGGAACGTGATCGGAACGCTGCGCGGCGCGACCAAGCCCGACGAGATCGTCGCGATCGGCAGCCATCGCGACGCGATGACCTTCGGCGCGATCGATCCGGGCAGCGGCTCGACGGTTATGTTACAGAGCGCCGACGGTTTCAAGAAATTGACGGACGCCGGCTGGCGGCCCGACCGAACGATTCAGATCAAGTCTTGGGATGGGCACGAGCTCGGGCTGTGGGGTTCGATATCGGAGGCATATAAGGACGGCCCCACGCTTCGCAAGCACGTCGTGCAATACATCAACACCGACCAATTGACCAACGGACTACCGTTCCGCGCGGCGATGAGCCCGGAATTGTGGGCGTTCGGTCGCGAACTGGCTTCATACGTCAACGGACTCGACGGCAAGCCGATCATCGCCGGCGAGAACCCGAAGCAACCGGTGTTCGGCGCACCCGGCGGCGGATCGGATCACATGACGTTCATCTATTGGCTCGGCGTGCCGGGCTCGTCCGCCGGATATTATGGACATTTCGGCGCGCACCACTCCGCCGAGGACAATATCGACGGAATCAAGACGTACGATCCGGGCTTCTTGCAGGCGATTTCGATGGCGCAGTTCACGGGCGTTCAAGCTATGCGCGCCGCCGGCGCCGCGCGGATGCCGTTACGGCTGACGGAGGTGACCTCGCTGCTGCTGAGCGACGTCGAAGCCGCTAAGCGCTCTCCGCAATATGCGGGCGTCGACTTTGCGCCTTTGCAGGATCGGGTTCGAGCGTATCACGCCGCGGCGCTGGCCTTTGATGCGAATTTGCAGACGGCGGAGCGTTCGGGAAATGCGACACAACTCGATGCTCTGGCAGGGAGGGCCGCCGAGGCGCGCGACGTTTTTTGGATGCCGGACGGCTTGTCGTACAACAAGTACTGGCACACGATCGACCGGTACACGTCGGCCTTTCCCGAGTTGAACTTCGCGTCGTTCGAAACCGAAGACCGCGACGCGAAGATCAAGGCCGCGCTCGGACGCTTGATCGATTCGGTCAACCGCGCAATCACCGCGGTAAGCACCTAATCGCCGCTGGCGGCGTGTTGTGCGATTTCGCGAACCAATGGACTCGGCAAACGCGCTTGCGGAATGGGATGACCGAGCGCAAGCCACACGCCGACGATGACGAGCAGCGCACCGGCGATGTCGCGCAGGCTGAAGTGTTCGCCGCCCACGAACGTGCCGACGGCAACGGCGATCACCGGGATCATGAGTGCCGAGAGGCCCATCGCACCGGACGAGATGCGTTGCAAGAGCCAGTGATTCAGGTAGAAGGCGAGCGCGCTGCCGCAGAGCGCGAGGTAGCACAGCGCGAGCAACGATGGCAGCGAGAACGCCGCGCCGGCGTCGACACGTTCGAAGAGTAAGCCGGCTACGCTGAGGGCGACACCCGCCAAGAGCATCGCAGGCGGTAAGGTTGCGAGCGGCTCGGCGTACGCGAAACGCTTGAGATAAACGTTGGCGAACGCCGACGACGCCGACGCGACCAGAGCGGCGCCGACATACAGCACGTCTGCTCGGAAGTCGCCGACAAGCGAGATCGTCGCGACGCCACCGAGCGCGAGGAGCGCGCCGGCGATCGTTTCACGGCGGGCGCGCTCGCGGACTATGACGTGCGCGAAGCCGAAGATGAAGAATGGCATCGTTCCGAACAGGACGGCGACGAGACCCGAGGCAAGCCGCGTTTCGGCGAGATACGTCAGGGCATAGTTGAGGCCGAACATCGTGAGCGCGAGGACGACGACAAGATGCCAAGGCGGAGCGTGCTTGCGCAGATCGACGCGCAACACGAAGGCGAATGCGTAGAGTGCCAGCCCGGCGAGGACGAAGCGGAAGCCGGCGCCGGCAATCGGGGGAATCGACGCGAGCGAGACCTTGATTCCGAGCCACGTCGTACCCCAAATCAAAACCGTCGCAGCGTACGCGGCGATGATCGCAATCGGGGACATGACAAAACGCGCCCAAGAGACGCGCATCACGAGGAACATGACACCTTCATCGACACGCGAAGCGCTCGAAAGGTTGCGTCGCCGAGGGGCGCGGTCATCGTATTCACCGGAAGGTCGAGAGGCCGGTGCTGCCGCAGATTCGCTCCTGGAGGCACGTCGATGAGATCAGGTCTTGTTCGACTATTGATAGTCAGCCTGACGGGCGCACTGGTCGTTCTCTCCCCGTCCAACCGTGCCGTTTCGGAAACGCGAGCCCCCATTTGGGTGGTGAACTGCGCGCCTTATGCGGCCCGCGTGAGCATGTATGTGAAGAGTCAAGGGGCTGAGTGGCAATTAGCCGCCACTTTCGGAGCCCCGGTTATGCGCGGGTCGCCCGCGAGTATCCGACTCCCGAGCTCCGCTGCTGCGCCGTCCTTTAGCGGATACGGTATGCAGGGCGCACCCCCGGTCGAGGTCGACGGCGTGCGGTTCAAAGCCGAGTTTCTCGACCCGCTAGACACCTCGAGCAAGTCGCGCTCGATCGGGCAAGCGACCGTAACAGCGACCGGCCGTTTTAACGAGCGCGATCACTTTCTCTGGGGGTTCGAATTCATGGCGACGCAGCAGCATCAGTTCGGGAAGTATAACGACGTGCAATTCTCCGGTAAAACGGATTTCGGCGTTGCGCCGGGAGGCGTCGATTCGAAGTTGCAAGACCCGCCGGCTTGCGAGCCGATGGAATTGCCGACGGCGCCTCCGTCGGTACCGCGAGCGACGTAAGTTACGCGCCGAAAAGATAATTTATCGGCGTCACGCGGCCGCCAAAGAAGGCGGTCACCGAGACCCCATAGGTCTCGGCAAGTCGTTCGAGCTCGCCTTCGTTGAGTGCGAGCTCACCCGCTTCGGCGGCTGCAAGCCGTTCGGGATCGATCTCCGCCTCATCGGCGGCGTCGTCGAAATCGAGTCCTTCCGCCGCGCGGAACGAGATCAGCTGCTCGGCGACCGCATTTAACACGCCAGCGCGATCTTCGGCGGCCATCAGTTCAGCCAACCTCCGACCGGCGAAGCGCGCTCTTCATTGAGTTCCCCGCTGATAAAGAAGATAGAACCTGTATCGATCAAACGGCGCTAGCGACCTGGCACGCTACTCCCGCCTAGGCCGTCCCAGTCGTGCCAGCCGACCGGCCCGCCCGGCGCCCCAGCATCATCAGTCACTGCGCGAACAGCGACGGGACCGCCGCCTCCTACGTCTTGCAAGTGGCGTATCTGAGTTTGGGAGCGTGGCAAGAAGCCTGCCGATCCTGCATTCCCGGTACACGCAACCAAACCAGTCGAGACGAAAAGCAACGCCGATATTGCGAAAAGGCATTTTGCCATAAGTGACTCCTCGGATAATTCAGCGGCGGACGCGGGCGGGCGTTCGGCCCGCCGCCGGTTGCCCCTTGTGGACAAGTCGGGCTACGAGATTAGCTTGCGCTTGCGGGCTTCCGTGATCAGCTCTGGCTGCGATTGCACTCTAAACGCTTGATACACCCAATGGATGTGGTTGCGGACTGTGTTTGGGCTGCACTTGAGCCGCTCACCGATGCGCTTTGCGGTTAATCCTTCACATAGCGCGCTGAAGACTTCGCGCTGTCGCGGCGTCAGCCGATTCCATCCGTCGTCTCCAATCCCGGTGGAGGCCTCGCGAATATCGGCCGCGATCCAGCTGTTCGGGTAATCGCGGATCTGCTGTCGAGCCGCCTCGTGCCATGACTGGTCTTGCGTAACTTGATAAAGACGCAGCGCAGTCTCCGCAGCTCGCCACTTGTGATTAATCTCTTCGAAGATGAGGTATGCGGCTTCGAAGAAATGACGCGCCTTCCGTCCGTCCTTCAACGCTTGTTGCACGGCACCGGTGCTGTACGCCGTAATCGCTTCTAATAGTCTATCACCCCTCATCGCCATCCGGGCGCTGTACGACTCCCGCATTTGATTGAAGCGAGACAAGAGCGAGGCGGCCTCGGTTGCGTCAACTGGCGCAAACAACTCGGCCGCGTAGACAAGGCCCATTCGTTCGTCGTTTGCAGTTTCGCCCCAATTTACCGTCCTTGTAAGTTCAAGCGCTTCGTAGAGGTCGGCGCTTGAAGAGGCCAACTCGCCGGCGTACCGTTTCATCGCCGCCCGATCGAGGAGAGAAAAAACTTGCCACGCCGGAGTTGGGGCAGAAGAACTGGCCTGGTGTAGTAGTCTTAGCGATTCGAAGTAGCGTTCAGGACCCTGCAACGCCAGCGCCCAGCCGAGCGACCGAGCAGCGGCGAAACGGTCCACCGAAACTTCGGCGGACCAGTCGACCGCATCGTACAACTCCTTCGCGCGACGCACTAGATTTGGTACATAAATTTCGCGAGCTAACGAGCAAATGGCCCGTGCGGCACCCGCTAGGAGGCCGACGTCTACGATGTTAGACCTCCGAACGATCTCTGCGCCCTCAAGCATAAGACGGGCATGGGCATCGTAATTCTCGCGCTTGTACGCGATCCAAGACTCTAGCATCACGCGACGGCCTCGCACGAGCGGCGAAATGTCCTCTGTGCGAGCTAGAGTAACCTCGGCTGCCGCAAGATCACCCTTCATCCACGAAACGAGAGCGCCCGCGTAGGATAGCTCAGCGCGTACTTCCGCCGGCGCTGACAACGCCTCTGGCTCGCTAAAACCAGCAACTATCGCCTCCGCGCTCGCAAAATCATTTTGCGCAGCATGGGCAATCGCGAGCTGAGACTCGGCGGCTAGGCGGGTATTTGAATCCTCGAACTCGGACAGTCTCGCAGCCAGCGCTGAGATCGCGTTTTCAGGCTGCCCAAGCCTGACAAACAGCCGAGCCTGGAGTGCCAGAGCCCCGTCGCAGTCGGGTGAGCCATCGGCGACGAGTGCACTGCATGCCTCGAGGCACGCAGAGTAGCGCCCGGCGTAGTAGTCCTGCCAAGCGGCCGAAAGGTTAGGGGCAAGGGCTAGTTTGGGCGCGCCGGCGGCAAGCATCTCGCCGCGGCTTGGCCCAGCGACACGGTCGCTCCTCCTGTAAGACTACTTTAAGGAGCCTATCCTAGTTGCCGGGGCCACCGGGCGTAACGCTACTAACGACGTCCAGCGCCGAATTTACGGGGCCGCCGGGTAAATCAGTCGCGTGCCGTGCTTGACTCTGGGGGATGAAGTTCGCCGACCCGGTAGGGTTGCCGGTACAGGCAGCCAGGGCGGCGGTGAGAATTGCGAGGCCGATTTGGGCCGTGATCCGCTGCATGCGGGGTAGTCCTCCTTGACGAATTCGGGTAGTCCTCACGTACTAACGTGTGGACGGCGCCCCTACCTGATGCCTGGTCGGACGCCTCCGAGCGCCGTGACCTGGGCCCGCTCCCTCCCTCCGTGGATGGGAGCGAACCTATCTTTTCACGTCGGGCCCATCACAGTCCACACTTAGCGCCAATCCGTGAGGGCGCTCACATGCTCGGCATCACATGATCCGCGTCACACGGACGCGACGTGATGACGGTGCTACATTCGGAAGACTCCGAAGTGCGTTTCTCTCGGCGGAGCGTACGTCGCACACTCCAATCCGATCGCGATCGCCCGGCGCGTGTCGACCGGATCGATCACGCCATCGTCCCACAACCGCGCGGTCGAGTAATACGGACTCCCCTCGCGCTCGTACTTTTCCAAAATCGGCGCCATGAAGCGCTGTTGCTCCTCGGCCGACAACGTTCGGCCGCGCGCCCGCTCCGCTTCCACCCGAACCGTTAGCAACGTCGAAGCGGCTTGCTGGCCACCCATCACCGAAATGCGTGCATTCGGCCACATCCACAATTGGCGCGGCGAATACGCACGGCCGCACATCCCGTAGTTGCCGGCACCAAAACTGCCACCGATCACCACGGTGAACTTCGGCACCTCGGCGCAGGCGACGGCCATCACCAATTTCGCGCCGTCCTTCGCGATGCCGCGATTCTCGTATTCCTTCCCTACCATGAACCCGGTGATGTTCTGCAAGAAGAGTAAGGGCGTACCGCGCTGGGCGCACAGTTCGATGAAGTGCGTGCCTTTGAGCGAGCTTTCGGAAAACAGGATGCCGTTGTTCGCCAAAATTCCGATCTGATGACCTTCTATGCGGGCGAAACCGCACACCAGCGTCGAGCCGTACAGCGGCTTGAATTCGTGGAAGAGGGAGCCGTCGACGATGCGCGCGATCACCTCGCGGACGTCGTAAGCGAGACGCGGATCGCTCGGCACGACGCCGTATAACTCCGCTGGATCGTAGGCCGGCGGCGCGGGAGCGGCGTCGTCGCGCCGGTGTTCCGGCGGCGGCGCGAGGTTCGCGACGATCGAGCGCACGAGCGCGAGCGCGTGCTCGTCGTTCTCGGCGAAGTGATCGGCAACGCCCGAGATGCGCGTGTGCACGTCGGCGCCGCCGAGTTCTTCCGGCGTCACGACCTCGCCAGTCGCGGCTTGCACGAGCGGCGGTCCCGCCAAGAAAATCGTCCCGCCCGCGACGATCACCGTTTCGTCGGACATCGCCGGAACGTACGCGCCGCCCGCCGTGCACGAACCCATCACCGCGGCGATCTGCGGTATTCGCTCGCTCGACATGCGCGCTTGGTTGAAAAAAATACGCCCGAAATGGTCGCGGTCGGGAAAAACCTCGTCTTGCTTCGGCAAGAACGCGCCGCCCGAATCGACCAGGTATATACAAGCGAGGTGATTCTGCTGGGCGATCTCTTGCGCGCGCAGATGCTTCTTGACCGTCAGCGGGTAGTACGTGCCGCCTTTGACGGTCGCGTCGTTTGCGATCACGACGCAGCGCCGGCCTTCGACCGTTGTGATCCCAGTCACCAGCCCGGCCGCGGGCGTCGCATCTTCGTAAACGCCGTCCCCTGCAAGCGGCGAGAGTTCGAGGAACGGTTCCAGCGGATCTGCCAGGCGGTCGATCCGTTCGCGCGCGGTCATCTTTCCGCGTTTGCGGTGACGCTCGGTCGCTTCTGCGCCGCCGCCTTCCCGAACGCGCGCTAGTCGCGTCCGGAGATCGGCGACCAGATCGCGCATACGCGAGGCGTTTGCGCGAAAATCGTCGGCATCGCGGTCGATACGCGTCTCGAGGAGTTTCATCGCGCGCGGCTTTCGCGGAGCAGCGTAAGGGCTCCGTTTGCGGCACCCGCGCTTAAGCCGCGGTTAGATTACCGTGCCGGGGCGATGGATTGCCCCAACTTCGCGTTACAATGCCCGTAGACACTTCGATGGAGATGCTTGCGATGACCGGGAGCACGAACACCCCATACCGTCCGGCCGGGACGCTGTCGATCTCGACGGCACTGCAGCCCTATCAGGGGCCTTGGAACAAGCGGCTGGCGGCGCACCTTCTGCGTCGCGCCGGTTTCGGCGGCTCGCCGGAAGAGATCGAACGCGTCGCCGGGACGTCGATGAACGCCGCAGTTGACGCGCTCATCCACTATCCGAAGGATACCGGTCTGCCCGGGCAGCCCGGCGAGATGGACCCGCAGTACGCTCAGGAAGCGGCGTTGGCGTTCCAAGCGCGCAACCGCGCCGTCGACGACGCGACCCTGCAGATGCAGCGGATGCAAATCCAGCAGTCACGGCAGAAGGCGAACCTATCGACCATCGGCTGGTGGTTCGACCGGATGATCAACTCGCCCGCGCCGCTGCAAGAGAAGATGACGCTGTTCTGGCACGGTCACTTTACCTCGGCGATGTTCCAAAAAGGCATCACGCCGAAAGAGATGGTCGACCAGAATTGGCTGTTTCGGAGCAACGCGCTCGGGAACGTCCGCGAAATGACACATGCCGTTTCGCGCGACCCGGCGATGCTCAAGTACCTCGACAACGCGCGCAGCAACAAGGATCATCCCAACGAGAATTACGCGCGTGAGCTGATGGAGCTTTTCACGCTCGGGATCGGCAACTACACCGAAAACGACATTCGCGAAAGCGCCCGCGCCTTCACCGGCTATACGGTCTACGGACCGTTGCGCGGCGGCGCCTTTTACTTCAATCCGAAGATCCACGACGACGGGAACAAGGCGTTCCTCAACGCGCGCGGCCCGCTCGACGGCGATCAGGTCGTCGATTGCATCTTTCGCCAGCCGGCAGCCTCACGTTGGTTCGCACAGAAGTTCCTCAACTTCTTCGTTTATAACGAGCCGGAGCCCCAGTTGATCTACGCAGTCGCGGAACAGATCAAGAAGAACGACTTCCAGATCGCTCCGGTCATGTCGATGTTGTTGCGCTCGAACGTGTTTTATTCGGATCGCGCCTATCGCGCGCTCGTGAAGAGTCCGGTCGAGTTCGTGGTAGGAACGCAAAAGCTCTTTGGACTCAAAGAGGTCACGCCTCAGGCGATCGGCGCGCTCAACCGCATGGGACAGGTGCCGTTCCACCCACCGAGCGTGAAGGGTTGGGACGGCGGCGCGACGTGGCTCAACAGTCAGACGGTGCTCGCGCGCGAGAATTTCCTCAACTTCACGGTCACTTACGCGGCGCAGCAGATGAAGAGTGCCACGATGAGCGCGTCGGCGTGGATGCCGATGACGCCGAGTTTGACCGCCAAGGAAACGACGCTCAAATTGGTCGACGCGATCCTGCAAGGCGACGCGGCGCCCGCATCGACGGCCAAATTGCAAGCCTATCTCGAAGGCAACGACAACTCGGCGCTCGGGCAGCTCTCCGGTGAGAATTTCGAAGAGCGGATGCGCGGCGCGGCTTATCTCTCGATGGCGATGCCCGCCTACCAGTTGAACTAAGGAGCCGATTCATGAAGCGCAACAGATTTCTCTTAGGTGCGGTATCCGGGCTGACGGTTGCAGCCAACGCCGACTCGTTCTTCGCGAAGGCGCTAGCCGCGCCGGCCTTGCCCGGCCTTCCGGGCGGCGCCGACGATCGGATCCTCGTGCTCGTGAATATGCAGGGTGGCAACGATGGCCTCAACACGGTCATCCCCTACGGCATGCAGCAGTATTACCGCTATCGTCCTTCTATCGGCGTAACGCCGCACGACGTGCTCTCGCTCAACGCGCAAGTCGGCCTCAATCCGGAGATGAAGTCGCTCAAGGCGATGTACGACGCGGGCAGCGTCGCGATCGTTCAAGGGGTCGGCTATCCCAAGCCCGATCATTCGCACTTCCGCTCGACCGAGATCTGGCAAACGGCCGAACCCGATCGCATCGAGAGCACGGGGTGGCTCGGACGCTATCTCGATTCGGCTAACCTCCCGGCGTCGAATCTGTTCAATGCGGTTGCGATCGCGCAGGTTCTACCCGAGGCGCTGATCGCGCGCAAAGTCGACGTGCCGGCGATTGCCGCACTGCAAGGCTACGGACTCGCCAGCGACAAGGCCGCGGGCCAGCGGATGGCGTTTTCATCGCTCGTAAGCGACGCACGCGCGCCCTTCCAGTCACCCTACCTCGCGACCGTCGCCGAGATCGAAGATCACGCGCAACGCGGTTCGGAAGAGTTACCGAAGCTCATCGCCGGCTATAAGACCGATGCGTCCTATCCGGCGACGCCGGTCGGACGGAGCCTCGCGCTTGCGGCGCAGATCATCGGCAGTAAGACGCAGACGCGCGTCATCTACGTTCAACACGGTTCGTTCGACACGCACGCCGCGCAAAAAGGGACGCAGGATCGCCTCTTGCGCGAACTTTCCGACGGCCTCAAAGCCTTCTACGACGATCTCGCGCAGCACGGCAACGACAAACGCACCTTGACGATGACGTTCTCCGAATTCGGCCGCCGCGTCGCCGAGAACGCGAGCCGCGGCACCGATCACGGCGAAGCCGGCCCGATGATGCTCCTCGGCGGCGGCGTCAAGGGCGGTTTGTATGGCGAGCATCCGTCCCTCGACGACCTCGACAACGGCGACATCAAATTCACGGTCGACTTCCGCAGCGTCTACGCGACGGTGGTCGAGAAGTGGTTCGCCCGTCCGAGCCAAGGGATCATCGCGGGTTCGTTCCCGACGATGCCCTTACTCGCGTAACGATGTATCATGCGCCGGCCGTTCAAACTCGTTTCGGCGACCATTGGGCTGGCAGCCCTTACAGCGCTTATAGCAGCATGTAGCGGCGGCGGCGGCACGCCGGGACCTGTGCCGTCGCCGACCCCGTCTGCTTCGCCGACGCCGGTCGGGCTGACGGCGATCAAGCACATCGTCATCATCGTCCAAGAGAACCGAACGTTCGACAATCTCTTCAACGGCTATCCGGGGGCGGACACGGCGCAAAGCGGGACGATGAGTAACGGTCAGACGGTGCAACTCCGGTCGCAGGACTGGATCGCACCGGCCGACATCAGCCACGCGCATACGAACTGGTGGAAGCAATACGCCAACGGCAATCTGTACTTCGATTTGGGTTCACCCGCGAGCCAAGCGCCGAGTTATCCGTACGCGTATACGCCGCAGTCCGAAACGGTACCGTACTGGAATTTAGCGCAGCAATACGTCGTGGCCGACCGGATGTTTCAGACGAACACCGGCCCAAGTTTTGTCGCGCACCAATACCTGATCGCCGGACCGTGGGTCCATATCCCTTGGGGCGACCGCATTGGTACCGCCGACTTCGGACCCGAGGCTTTGCTTGATACGAACGCGATTCTGCTGCGATGGTTCGATCATTGGCTG
>Ga0209422_1000170_pt1 | contig 15942 bp, 14 predicted proteins | sample BlaSpr_A8_OM2_M3_FD_187983 | JGI IMG/M metagenome (GOLD analysis project Ga0209422, IMG submission 187983) | Forest soil microbial communities from Thunder Bay, Ontario, Canada - Black Spruce, Ontario site 2_A8_OM2_M3 (SPAdes) (version 2) | ecosystem: Environmental > Terrestrial > Soil > Boreal... | reverse complement strand
ACGAATTCGGCGCCGATGTTTCCGCCGGCGCCGGTGCGGCTTTCGATGATGACCGGCTGGCCCCATTTCCGCGACAGCCAGTCCCCGACCAGCCGCGGTACGGCGTCGGCGGTCCCGCCGGCTGCGAAAGGAACGATGATCCTGACGGCGCGATCCGGATAGGGCCCCGCATGCCCCTCTCGGACGCCCAACGCCGACAACAACAGCAACAAGAGCGACAACGCACCGAAAACGCCGGCTTGGGGGCGCGCGTTGCCCATGCAAATACCTCCCCGATAACTCGCGGCCTTGGCCGCGCTTGATGACAAATTGCATCGGTCTGTGTGAGGATGCAACGCGCCTCGCCAATGTATGTTCACGCTTTCATGACAAGGAGTCGTTGATGGTGCAATCCCCTCCCCGCGTCGCCATCGTTGGAGGTGGGATCGGAGGCCTGTTCGCCGCCAACGCTTTGCTCGCGCAGGGCATCGCCGTATCGGTCTACGAGCAGGCGCCGGCGATCGGCGAGGTTGGGGCCGGCGTGTTCCTGACCCCCAACAGCGTGCGGCACCTGCAGCGGATCGGATTGGGACCGGCGGTGGAGAAATGGGGCGCCCGGGTCGGCCAGGAGTCCCGCTATTTCCGCCACGACGGCGCACCGATCGCGCCGGTGCAGGTGAGCGACTCCTCTGGCTGGAACGCGACCTTCGGGATGCACCGCGCCGATCTCGTCGACATGCTGGCAGCCGCCCTGCCCGCCGGCACCGTTCATACCGGGCACCGCTGCGACGGATTCGAGCAGGACGACAAGTTGGCCCGCCTGTCCTTCGCCAACGGCGCCTCGGCCGAAGCCGACATCGTCATCGCCGCCGACGGCATCCACTCCGAGCTTCGGCCTTATGTGTTTGCTGCGTCCCAGCCGGTATTTTCGGGGTCTGTTGCCTATCGGGGTTTGGTGCCGCACGAGCGCGTTCCGGATTGGCCGACCGATCGCTGGCAGATGTGGCTCGGCAAGGGCCGGCACTTTCTCGCCTTTCCCGTGCGCGCCGGAAAGCTGATCAACTATGTCGGATTCCTGCCGACCGACGAGCAGATGAAGGAATCATGGTCCGCCCCAGGCGATCCCGACGTTCTCAGGCAGGCCTTTGCGGATTGGGACCCGCGCATCCCCCGATTGCTGAGCGAAGTGAAGATCACCTTCCGATGGGCACTGTACGATCGCGAGCCGCTGCCGGCCTGGACCAGGCAACGGCTGAGCCTGCTCGGCGATGCCGCGCATCCGATGCTGCCGCATCTCGGACAGGGCGCCAATCAATCGATCGAGGACGGCATGGCGCTGGCGACGATTTTGGCGCGCGCGGACCGCGCCACCGCGCCATCGGCGCTGACAGCCTACGAGCGGCTTCGCCGCGAGCGCGTGGCGCAGGTCCAGCGCGGCGCGCGCGAGAACGGGCTGCGCTATGATTCCGCCTATTCGGATCTCGGTGTCAGGGATGCGGAAATCGCCGCGCACGCCGCCTTCCGCAAGCGGCTCTATGATCACGACGTGGTGCCGGAGGCGCAAGCCGCGGCGGCAGCGCTGGCGTGATGACTTTATAGTTTGGACTTAAGATGGCTCGGGCTTAAGCGCCGGCCGCCGGCAGGCTGGCCGCGGCGATAGCGACGATCAAAGCGAGCCGGCGTCCGATCCGGGACGGCACAGCGCGCAGCAATGAAGTCACTTTCCGCATCTCGCAAGTTCCTTCCGCGCCGGCCGGACAAACGTTCGGCTAAAGCAAGCGCGGACCGAACAAATGAGCGAGCGGATCCCGTGTGTCGAGGGCACGGCAAAAATAGCGATACGCCTACCGTCAGGCCCGGGAATGGCAACGGTTTTCTTGCCGTAGTGAGACCCGCAACGGTCGAAATTTTCTACACGAAAACTCCCAACTCGCCCCGGGCCGAGCCGTTATCCCGGCGCGAACCCGAAGGTACGTTCGAAGCGCTTGACGTAAATGGGCCAGACTTCGGGATTGATGACGCGCGGCGGCCGCTTGCCGTCGAGAGCGTCGAGCATCTGTTCGGCGGCGATCCGGCCCATGTTCTCGCGCGCTTCATGGGTGACGCCGGCGGTATGCGGGCTTGCCAGCACATTGTCGAACTGCAGAAGCGGATGCTCCGGCGGCGGCGGCTCCTTGGCCCAGACGTCGAGGCCGGCGCCGGCGATCTGCTTGTTGCGCAGCGCCTCGAGCAGCGCCGCCTCGTCGTGGATGAAACCGCGCGCCGTCGTGATGAAATAAGCGTGCTTCTGCATCGCCGCGAATTCGCGCGCCCCGATCATGCCGCGGCTCTCCCTGGTCAGCGGGCAGGAGATCGAGACGTAATCCGAGCGGCGCAACAATTCGTCGAGTGTCACCTTCTCGCCGCCGCGCTCGGCCATCTCGGTCGCCGAAAGATAGGGATCGTAGGCCAAGACGTTCATGCCGAGCAGGCCCTTGCAGAGCGCGGCGATGCGGCGGCCGACATTGCCGAGCCCGACAATGCCGATGGTCTTGCCTCCGACCTCGGTGCCCATCAGGGCGTTGCGGTTGACATTGGCCTCGCGCCGCAGCGCGCGGTCGGCCTGGATGATGCGCTTCGACAGCGTCAGCAGCATCGCCAGCGCATGTTCGGCGACCGAATGCGCGTTGCCGCCGGACTGGTTGACCACCAGCACGCCGGCCGCCGTGCAGGCCTCGACGTCGACGGGGTCGTAGCCCGCGCCATTGCTGGACACGATCAGCAAGTTCGGCGCGCGGCGCAACAGGTCGGCGTGGACGTGAAAGTGCGGCGCGAGTTCATCGCGCGCCGCCCCGACCTGGTAGGCATGCGCGGCGGCGAGGATCGGCGCGGCGACTTCGTCCGGGCTTTCGTTCTCGAGCCGGTCGAGACGCACATCGGGCCGCGCCCGCAGGATCTCGGCATAGATCTCATTCGACAGATGTTTGACGTAGAACACGCGCTTGTTGTTGACGGACATTCCTGACGTACTTTCAGTTTGAAAAAGCATGGGCATGGGTATCGCAGGCGTTCGGCGGCGGCGGCAGTTTCGGCCGACTGACTTCGCGTGGCGGCAGACAGGCGGGGATCATGCGCGTCATTCGGCCTTGATGCCGGCGGCCTTGATGATCGGCCCCCATTTGTCGTAGTCGGCATGAATCCTGGCATCGAACTCCTGCGGCGTGCTGCCGATCGGCGACGCGCCGAGTTTCGTCAGCCGCTCCTTCACGGCGTCGGTGTTCAGCGCCGCGACGAAATCATGCGAGAGTTTTGCAACGAGGTCGGGCGGCATGCCGGCGGGGCCAAGCAGGCCCCACCAGACTTCGGTGTCATAGCCCGGCACGGTCTCGGCCACGCTGGGCACGTCAGGCAGGAACGACGCCCGCCTGGCGGTCGTCACTGCCAGCGCGCGGACGGTTCCGGCGGCGAGTTGGCCGACCGATTCCGGGCCGTTGTTGAACGACAACGGAATTTGGCCGCCGAGCAGATCGTTGATCGCGGGCGCGCCGCCCTTGTAGGGGATGGCCGTGAGATCGATCCTGGCGAGACTCTTGAGAAGCTCGCCGGCGAGATGAGTCGAGGTTCCGCTGCCGGCATGGGCAAAGGACAGGCTCCCCGGCTTCGCCTTTGCTTCCGCGATCACGTCGGCCGGCGTCTTGAACCGCGAGTCAGCCTTCACCAGCAGGATATTGGGAGACGACGCCAGCAGCGAAATCGGCGTGAAATCCTTGAACGTGTCGTAGGGCAGCTTCTCATACAGAAACGAATTGGTGGGATGGCCGCTGGCGACGACGATCAGGGTGTAGCCGTCGGGCGGCGATGTCGCCAGCGCCTGCGAGGCGATGACGCCGCCCGCCCCTGGGCGGTTTTCCACGACCACGCCCTGGCCCCATTGCCGCGAGACCGCATCGCCCAGCGTGCGCGTGAGAATATCCACCGCGCCGCCGGCGGCATAGGGCACGTAAATATGCACGGCTCTCGACGGATACGGCGTCTGGGCGGACGCAAAATTGCCCGCCATCAGCATCGCCGCCGCTGTCGCGGCAGCCCGCCGGAACCATCTGCCCATCCCGTTCCTCCCGATTTTTACCGCCTTATCGCATGGCGTCGCGCTCCCGGCATCGCCGTCGGGCGCAGATCACCGGTACGATCAGGACATGTTGACAATCCCGGAGATCGCGTCAAGTTCGCCGCCACGCAGCACGGCCGCGATCAGATCGCGAAAATTCGGCGCGGGATACCAAGGAGAATTCGATGGCGGCTGCCGAGCAGAAAATCTCGCCCCAAGGCAGCCAGGACAAGCCCGCTTCCGAGAAGAGCTGGCACGAGGTGGTGCTGCAGGCGCTCAAGCGCAACGACATCCGCCTGGTGCCCTATGTGCCCGACCGCGTGTTGACGACGCTGATCAGGAATATTCACGCCGATCCGTTCTTCTTAACGTTCCCGACCGCGCGCGAGGAAGAGGCGGTCGGCATCGTCTCCGGCGCGTGGATGGCGGGCCTGAAGGGCGCGGTGCTGATGCAGACCTCGGGCTTTGCGACGCTCGCCAACGTGCTGGCGTCGCTGGCGATCCCCTACCAGATCCCGCTGATCATGTTCGTGTCCGAACGCGGCACGCTCGGCGAATTCAATTATGGGCAATCGCTGGTCTGCCGCACCATGCGGCCGGTGCTGGACTCGCTGGCGATGGAGCACCACACCTGCACCCGCCTCGACGAGTTCGAATTCATCGTCGACCGTTCGATCAAGCAGGCGATCACCACGCAGGCGCCGGTGGCGCTGATCCTCTCGCCGCTATTGACCGGCGGCAAAGTGTTCGACAAGTGAGCCAACCCATGAGCACCGCAACCGCAACCCCTGCCCGCAACACCAAGGTGATGAACCGGTTCGATCTCACCTCGCGTCTCATCGCCAAACTGAAGCACGAGGAAGCCGTGATCGGCGGCATCGGCAATACCAATTTCGATTTGTGGGCCGCCGGCCATCGTCCGCAGAACTTCTATATGCTGGGCAGCATGGGCTTGGCGTTTCCGATCGCGCTCGGCGTAGCACTGGCGCAGCCGAAGCGGCGGGTGTTCGCGCTCGAGGGCGACGGTTCGCTCCTGATGCAGATGGGGTGTCTGTCGACGATTGCGACGCTGAAGCCGGCCAACCTGACCATGGTCGTGATGGACAATGGCGTCTACCAGATCACCGGCGCGCAGCCGACGCCGGCCGCCGCTGTGTCCGACCTCGTCGCCGTCGCGATCGGCTGCGGCCTTGCCAACAGCGCCTGGGCCGCCGACGAGGATGATTTCGAGCGGCTGCTCGATCAGTCGTTGTCAGCCTCGGCGCCGACGCTGATCGGAGTGCGCATCGACGACAAGCCGGGCGTCGGCACCACAAGGCGCGATCCCGTGCAGATCAGGGAACGCTTCATGCTGGGCATGGGCGTGCGGCAGGCGTTGTGACGACGGGCTGTCGCAGCCGAAATAAGCCGTGAACTCATGCGTGCGTCGATCGGACTGACTGCCCGAGTCCGCTTTGTGCGCGATGACGTGGCCGAACGAAAGGCCTTCGCAAATGAAAATCCTGGCCGTCGACGTCGGTGGGAGTCATGTCAAAATACTTGCCACGGGGCAGAAGCAAAAACGAGAAATCGTCTCCGGACCCGGAATGACGGCGCGACAGATGGTCTCCGGCGTGAAGAAACTTGCGCAGGGCTGGGCCTACGACGTCGTCTCTGTTGGCTTTCCCGGGCCGGTTCTCCACGATCGCCCCGTCGCCGAACCTCACAACTTGGGATCGGGCTGGCTGGGATTCGATTTTGCGTTGGCGTTCGGCTTGCCGGTGAGAGTTACCAATGATGCGGCGATGCAGGCTCTCGGCAGTTACCGGGGCGGAAAAATGCTGTTCCTGGGACTGGGAACGGGACTCGGTTCTGCGATGATCGTAAACGGCATTGTCGAACCCATGGAGCTCGGTCACTTGCCCTACAAGAAAGGCACCTACGAAGACTACGTGGGCAACGGAGGCCTCGAGCGCCTCGGCAAGAAACGCTGGCGTAAGCTCGTGAAGGACGTGGTCGAACGTCTGGTCGCGGCACTTGAGCCGCAGGACGTCGTCATAGGTGGTGGCAACGTCATTCACATGAACGAGCTGCCAAGAGGGTGCCGGGCCGGCAATAATGCCGACGCCTTCATCGGCGGTTTTCGCATGTGGGATGACGCTGCCCGGACGATCCATCGGCCGCGCAAGAAGAAAGTTGTCGCGCGGAAGCGGCGCACACGCGCTTGAGGGTTACGCCCGTCATTCCGGGGCGATGCGCAGCATCGAGCCCGGAATCTCGAGATTCTCAGATGTGCAATTGCACATCGTAGTTCGCGTCTTCGACGCGCCCCGGAATGACGTGCATCAATTCTTACAACAGCCCCGCCCCTCGCGCCCATTTGTACTTGGCGCCCAGCACCGCGACCGGGATTTCGGTCGAATAGGCGTAGGCGACGATTCCGTTCTGATAGAGATAGTCGGCGGCCTCCTCGACCTCGATGTCGCCGGCGAGCGACGCCACGATCGGCTTTTCGATGCCCTTGGCCTTCATCGCGTTCTTCACGTCGACCATGTTCTTGGCAAACACCATCGGCGGGGTCACGATGGTGTGCCAGTAGCCGAGGATCAGCGAATGGATGCGCGGGTCCTCGAGCCCGAGTTTGACCGTGTTGACGTAGGTGATCGGCGGCTCGCCGCCGGTGATGTCGACCGGATTGCCGGCCGCGCCGAACGGCGGGATGAATTTGCGGAACGCGGCATCCAGATCCGGCGGGATCGTCATCAATGAGAGCTTGTTGTCGATACAGGCGTCCGACAGCAGCACGCCGGAGCCGCCGGCGCCGGTGATGATGACAACGTTTTCGCCCTTCGGCGTCGGAAGGATCGGAATGCCGCGGGCAAAATCCAGCATGTCCCGCAGCGAGCGGGCGCGGATCACGCCGGACTGGTTGAACACGTCCTCATAGATCTTGTCGTTGCCGGCGAGCGCGCCGGTGTGCGAGCTTGCCGCCTTGGCGCCGGCCGAGGTGCGGCCGGCCTTCAGCACCACGATCGGCTTCTTCTTCGACACCCGCTTAGCCACCTCGGCGAAGGCGCGACCGTCCTTCAGGTCCTCGCAATGCTGGGCGATGATCTGGGTGTTGTCGTCCTGCTCGAAGAACGTCAGCAGGTCGTCCTCGTCGATGTCCGACTTGTTGCCGAGGCCGACGATCGCGGAGACGCCCATCTTGGCGGAGCGCGAGAAGCCGATGATCGCCATGCCGATGCCGCCGGATTGCGAGGACAGCGCCGCCGACCCCTTGACGTCGTAGGCGGTGCAGAACGTCGCACACAGATTGGCGGGGGTGTAGTAGAAGCCGTAGATGTTCGGCCCCATCAGGCGGATGCCGTATTTCTGGCCGATCGCCTGGATTTCCTCCTGGCCCTTGACGTTGCCGGTTTCGGCGTAGCCGGACGGAATCAGGATCGCGCCGACCACCTTCTTCTCGCCGCACTCGATCAGCGCGCCGGCAACCAGGCTTGCAGGGATCGCAAACACCGCGATGTCGACCTCGCCGGGAATGTCCTTGACCGATTTGTAGACCTTGCGGCCGAGGATCTCGTCGGCCTTGGGATGGATCGGGTAGATCTCGCCCTTGTAGCCGCCGTTGATGAGATTCTTCATCACGGAGTTGCCGATCTTGCCGTTCTCGGCCGACGCGCCGATCACCGCGACCGACTTCGGCTTCATGATCCGGTTCATCTGGCGGACGATGTCGTCGTGGTTCGGACGCGGGCGCGGCGGCTTTGGCGCGAAATCGACGACGATGCGGACGTCGGCGGCAATCGCGGCGTCCTTGGTAGCGAACACCGGGTTCAGGTCCATCTCGGTGATCTCCGGGAAATCGGTGACCAGCTTCGAGACGTTGACGATGATATCGGCGATCGCTTCGCGGTTGGCGGGATCCGAGCCGCGCACGCCCTTGAGCATCTCATGGGCCTGGATGCCGTCGAGCATCGAGAGCGCGTCCTGCCTGGTGGCGGGCGCGAGCCGGAACGTGATGTCCTTCAACACTTCGACCAGCACGCCGCCGAGGCCGAAGGCGACCAGCTTGCCGAACGATCCGTCGGTGACCGCGCCGACGATGACCTCCTGGCCGCCGAGCAGCATCTGCTGCACCTGGATGCCTTCGATCCTGGCGTCGGACTTGTATTTCCTGGCGTTGGCCAGAATGGCGGCGTAATTCTTCTCGACGTCGGCCGCCGTCTTCACGCCCACCATCACGCCGCCGGCTTCGGTCTTGTGGAGGATATCCGGCGAGACGATCTTCATCACCACCGGGAAGCCCATGTCGGTTGCGATCTTGGCCGCCTCGGTTGCCGATTTCGCCACGCCTTCCTTCGGCACCGGAATGCCATAGGCGTCGCACACCAGTTTGCCCTCGGGCGCCGTCAGACTTGTGCGTTTGTCCGCCTTGACTGAATCGAGTATTTTGCGGACCGCATCTTTGGAATTCGACATTGGCTTCCTCCTTGACGACTATTTTTGCTTGACGGCCTGGCACGCGGCATCAGGCCGCGATTTCCTTGCGCGCACTCGATCGATGTTCCCGGATCAGGCAAACGCGGGTCCGCGTTCGCCGCAACGTTCACTTGCGGGCCGCTATTCAGTTCGTTATGGCATTTGGTATGCCAGAAGCAAAGTTGTCAAGGCACGGGTCGGTGTAGAAGTGCTGAAAACATGGGTAACTTGACATTCTGGCATTTGGTATGCCAAAAATAATGCGAATTTTTTCTGCTAAACAGACGTCTCCAGGCAGGAGATCAGTCGTGCCCCCACTGAAGAAAACCAAGGCGCCGTCCACCATGGCCGAGGCGGAAATTACAATCGTCCGGATTGCCCCGGAGACGAGCTTCAAGAACAAGGCCTATGAGGCGCTGAGGGAAGCGATCCTCAAAATGGACATCTATGCAACGCCGGAACCGGTGATGCTCGACGAGCGCGCGCTGTCGGAACGCCTCGGCGTCAGCCGCACCCCGATCCGCGAGGCGATCGCGATGCTGGAGCAGGACGGCTTCGTCAAGACCGTGCCGCGCCGCGGCATCGTGGTGGTTCGCCGCACCAAGAGCGAGATCGTCGACATGATCCGCGCCTGGGCCGCGCTCGAGAGCATGGCCGCGCGCTTGATCACGACCACGGCGCGCAAGAAGGACATTTCCGCGCTGCGCGACTTTTTCAGGAACTTTGGCAAGGATCGCCTGCCGCAGGATCATGTCGAGGAATATTCCAAGGCCAACATCGTCTTCCACCAGGCGCTGATCTCGCTTTCGGAGTCGCCGGTGCTGGTCGACATGACCAACGATATCCTGCTGCACGTTCGCGGCTACCGGCAACTGACGATCGGACGCCAGGACCGCATCGCGGTGTCGCTGCCCGAGCATCTTGCCATCATCGAGGCGCTCGAGGAGCGCAACACCGAGCTTGCGGAAAAGCGCGCCCGCGATCATACGCTCGGCCTTGCCGCCTATGTGGAAGCCCACGGCCAGGAGCTTTTTTAGCGGACGCCAGCCCGTCACTTCGGGCAACGATTCAAGAAGACGACGAACGCGTCGCACCAAGAAACGATCAGGGAGACCACGCCGATGCTGAATACCGCAACCAAGACCGAGGCACCGGGCACCGAACAAGAACTGACGGATGGCTTTCATCTGGTCATCGATGCGCTCAAGCTCAACGGCCTCACGACCATCTACGGTGTGCCGGGCATTCCGATCACCGACCTCGGCCGCATGGCGCAGGCCGCCGGCATCCGCGTGATCTCGTTTCGTCACGAGCAGAACGCCGGTTACGCGGCGGCGATCGCCGGTTTTCTCACCAAAAAACCGGGCGTCTGTCTTACCGTCTCGGCGCCAGGCTTTCTCAACGGGCTGACCGCGCTGGCCCACGCCACCACCAATTGCTTCCCGATGATCCTGGTTTCCGGCTCCTCCGAGCGCGAGATCGTCGACCTTCAGCAGGGCGACTATGAGGAGATGGATCAGCTCGCGATCGCAAAACCGCTGTGCAAGGCGGCGTTCCGCGTGTTGCATGCCGCCGACATCGGCATCGGTTTCGCCCGCGCCATCCGCGCCGCGGTCTCCGGGCGTCCCGGCGGCGTCTATCTCGATCTGCCCGCAAAACTGTTCGGGCAGGTAATGAATGCGGAAGCCGGCAAGAAATCGCTGGTCAAGGTGATCGATCCGGCACCGGCGCAAATCCCCGCCCCCTCCGCGGTCAAGCGTGCCCTGGATGTCCTGAAAAGCGCAAAACGCCCGCTGATCATTCTCGGCAAGGGCGCGGCTTACGCGCAGGCCGACGACGCCATCAAGAACTTCGTCGAAAAGAGCGGCGCGCCGTTCCTGCCGATGAGCATGGCCAAGGGCCTGTTGCCCGACCTGCATCCGCAATGCGCGGGCGCGGCGCGCTCGACCGTGCTCAAGGATGCCGACGTCGTGATGCTGATCGGCGCGCGGCTGAACTGGCTGCTGTCGCACGGCAAGGGCAAAACCTGGGGAGAGGCGCCGAAGAAATTCATCCAGGTGGACATCGAGCCCAAGGAAATGGACTCCAATGTCGAAATCGCCGCTCCGCTGGTCGGCGACATCGGTTCCTGCGTCGCCGCCCTGCTCGAGGGCATGGGCGGCAACTGGCCGGCGCCGCCGGCGGACTGGGTCGGCGCCGTCAAATCGAAGCGCGACGAGAACGTCGCCAAGATGGCGCCGCGCCTGATGAACAACAACTCGCCGATGGACTATCACGGCGCGCTCGGTGTGCTGCGCACCATCATCAAGGAACGGCCGGACGCCATCCTGGTGAACGAGGGCGCCAACACGCTCGACCTGGCACGCGGCGTCATCGACATGCACCAGCCGCGCAAGCGGCTCGACGTCGGCACCTGGGGCGTGATGGGGATCGGCATGGGCTCGGCGATCGGCGCCGCGATCGAGACCGGCAAGCCGGTGCTCGCGGTCGAGGGCGACTCCGCCTTCGGCTTCTCCGGCATGGAGGTCGAGACGATCTGCCGCTACAACCTGCCGATCTGCGTCGTCATCTTCAACAATGACGGCATCTATCGCGGCACCGACGTCAATTCGGCAGGCGCCGATCCGGCGACGACGGTGTTCGTCAAGGGCTCGCGCTACGACAAGATGATGGAGGCATTCGGCGGTGTCGGCGTCAACGCGACCTCGCCGGATGAACTGAAGCGCGCCGTCAACGCGGCGATGGATTCCGGCAAGCCGACCCTGATCAACGCGGTGATCGACCCTGGGTCCGGCTCCGAGAGCGGCCGCATCGGCAACCTCAATCCGCAGAGTGTCCTTCGCAAGAAATAACTTCAGTCGCTGTCGGGGGCGCGCCTGCCCCCGTCCCCATTCCTTCCTGCCGTTGCAGGATTAGATACGATACGGAGCAAGACCATGACCAAGGCGCTGACGGGTGTCCGCATTCTCGATTTCACCCACGTCCAGTCGGGACCGACCTGCACGCAATTGCTGGCGTGGTTCGGCGCCGACGTGATCAAGGTCGAGCGCCCGGGCGTCGGCGACATCACGCGCGGTCAACTACGGGATAAACCGAATGTCGACAGCCTGTATTTCACCATGCTCAACCACAACAAGCGCTCGATCACGCTCGACACCAAGAACCCGAAGGGCAAGGAAGTCCTCACCGAACTGATGAAGAAATGCGACGTGCTGGTGGAGAATTTCGGCCCCGGCGTGCTCGACCGGATGGGCTTTCCCTGGGAGAAGATCCAGAGCATCAACCCGAAGATGATCGTGGCCTCGATCAAGGGTTTTGGGCCCGGCCCCTACGAGGACTGCAAGGTCTATGAGAACGTCGCGCAATGCACCGGCGGCGCGGCCTCGACCACGGGCTTCCGCGATGGACTGCCGCTGGTCACCGGCGCGCAGATCGGCGACAGCGGCACCGGCCTGCATCTGGCGCTCGGCATCGTCGCCGCAATTTACCAGCGCACCGTGACCGGACGGGGACAGAAGGTCACCGCCGCCATGCAGGACGGCGTCCTGAATCTGGCGCGCGTCAAGCTGCGCGATCAGCAGCGCCTCGCCCACGGTCCGCTCACGGAATACAGCCAGCATGGCGAAGGGATTCCGTTCGGCGACGCCGTGCCGCGCGCCGGCAACGATTCCGGCGGCGGCCAACCCGGCCGCATCCTGAAATGCAAGGGCTGGGAGACCGATCCCAACGCCTACATCTACTTCATCACCCAGGCGCCGGTCTGGGAGAAGATCTGCGACGTGATCGGCGAGCCCGGCTGGAAGACCCATCCCGACTACGCCAAGCCGCCGGCGCGCCTGACGCGCCTGAACGAGATCTTCGGCCGCATCGAGCAATGGACGATGACCAAGACGAAGTTCGAGGCGATGGAAATCCTCAACAAGGACGACATCCCCTGCGGCCCGATCCTGTCGATGAAGGAACTGGCGGAAGATCAGTCGCTGCGCGCCACCGGCACCGTGGTCGAGGTCGACCATCCCGAGCGCGGCAAGTATTTGTCGGTCGGCAATCCGATCAAACTGTCGGACAGCCCCTCCGACGTGATCCGTTCGCCGCTGCTCGGCGAACACACCGACGAGGTGCTGCGTCAGGTGCTTGGCTTCACCGACCATCAGGTGGCGGAGATCCACGATTCCGGCGCGCTCGATCCGCCGCGCAAGGTCGCCGCCGAGTAAGTCCTTTTGGTCCTTTGGGAAGTTCCTGAGACTTTGCTTTAAGGCCGCCGGTTTCCGGCGGCCTTTTCGCCTCTGTCGCGCGTTCGCCGGCGGTTTTTGCGTACAACCAAGCTGTGCAATCAAACGGCTAAGCCTTTGTTACATTTGTTTAACCCTCTATTTAGCTGCACTGCACCAATGAAATTGCTGCTATGCAAACAAATTCGTTGTTGGTGGCATCTGGCATACGTAAATTGCTTTCAGACAGGGGCGGCCGGTCGCCTGCCCCATGAAAGGGAACCTGATGTCCAATACTGCTTACACCGCGTTTGCACCTGCCAACACCACCCTGATCGGCCGCTTGGCGGCTGGCATCGACCGTCTGCTGCTGGCTTACGCGGAGACCATGATCCGCAACGGCGACGTTGCCCGCTGCATCGTCTGATCGGTCCTCCAAACTTTCTGGATCGCGATCTCGATTCAGGCTCCGTTCGAAATTCCAGGTTGCCAAATGGCCCCGACTTCCGGGGTCATTTTTTTTGGTCGAGATGATTTCCGGTGAATGCACCGCGGCGCACAAGCAAAGGTCGCAAAATCGGCCTTGCGTATTGGAATATAATATACCAGAATTTTACGATCGCAGCGCCGGGGGGCCCTTTTTGGGACGGCCTAAAGAAGCGCGCATTGGAGGAAACCATGAGTGCTTACGCAACGACTAGTCAGGCACCATCCAACAGCTATCGCTGGATGCAGCTCATCATCGGCGTCATCTGCATGGCGATGATAGCCAACCTGCAATATGGCTGGACTTTCTTCGTCAATCCCATGGCGAAAGCGAACAACTGGGATGTCGCGGGTATCCAGGTCGCCTTCAGCATTTTCGTCGCGCTCGAAACCTGGCTCACCCCGCTCGAGGGATGGATCGTCGACTCGCTCGGTCAGCGAGGTCCGAAACTGATGGTCGCGTTCGGCGGCATCCTGGTCGCGATCGGCTGGATCATCAACGCCAAGGCCGGGTCGCTGGAGATGCTTTATCTCGGCGCGGTGGTGTCGGGCGTTGGCGCCGGCGGCATCTATGCAACCTGCGTCGGCAATGCCGTGAAGTGGTTTCCGGATCGCCGCGGTCTCGCTGTCGGCCTGACCGCGGCCGGTTTCGGCGCCGGCGCGGCCGTCACGGTGATCCCGATTCAAATGATGATCGCCTCGGTCGGGTATGCCGACACCTTCTTCTGGTTCGCATTGGGTCAGGGCATTATCATCTTCGTGCTGGCATGGGTGCTTCGCCCGCCGATGCCTGGCGAGGCTCCAAGCGCCGGCGCCGTCAAGGTTTTGCAATCGAAGAACTCGAGCACGCCGGGCCAGATGCTGGCATCGCCGATCTTCTGGCTGCTCTACATCATGTTCGTGCTGGTGTCGGCCAGCGGATTGATGGTCGCGGCTCAGGTCGCCGTGATCGCCAAAGACTATAACGTGGCGCAGACCGCGCTGTTATTCGGCGCCACCACCCTTACCGTCGCCGGCATCATCGACAATCTCGCCAATGGCGGCGCGCGGCCGTTCTTCGGATGGGTGTCCGACCAGATCGGGCGCGAATATACCATGGCGATCGCCTTCTCCGCAGGCGGCGTGGCGTACTGGCTGCTCGGCACCGCCGGCACCACGCCATGGACCTTCGTGATCTGCGCGGCGCTGATCTTCTTCACCTGGGGCGAAATCTTCAGCCTGTTCCCCTCGACCTGCACCGACATGTTCGGTCCGAAATACGCCACCACCAACACCAGCCTGCTCTATACCGCCAAGGGACTGTCGGCCTTCGTGGTGCCGCTCGCCAACGTCCTGAAGGGCTACACCGGCAACTGGCACGCCGTGTTCGCGGTGGCCGCGATCATGAATTTCATCGTGGTGCTGATGGCGCTGTTCGTGGTGCGGCCGATGCGGATCTCGATCAGTGCGGCGGAGAACAAGACCGCCGTGGGACAGCCTGCCGAATGATCGCATCCGCCGGATTGGCGAAGCTCAAAGACAGCAAGAGGCGCACCCCGGTGCGCCTCTTTTTTGTTGCCCGGGAATATTGGCAACAGGTTTCACTCTCGTTCGACTTGAACTTGTGAGACAATCGGCTCCGTAAGACGCCGACAAAACGTCAATATCGCTGTCTCTTTCAGCGATCGAGCAAGTTCGGATTTTTGTCCGAACCCAAATTGACAATTGGCATATTGTATACCACAGTGACGATCGCCGGAGACACGGCGGTTCATCTCAAGGAGGTTGCGATGCAAGTCGGAGACATCCTGCGCAAGAAAACTGCCCGCGTTGCCACGGTTCGAATGAATGAGACCGTCGGCATCGCCGCCCAACTGATGCGCGCCAGCAACATCAGCGCGCTGGTGGTGAAGGACGTGGTGCGCACCGAAGGCAATACCGCGGTCGGCATGTTCACCGAACGCGATGTCGTCCGCGCCATCGCCGAACACGGCGCCGCCGGCGTCAATCTGAAGGTGTCGCAACTGATCTCGGTGCAGCAACTGGTTTCCTGCAGTTCGACCGATACGCTCGAACACGTTCGTCATCTCATGAACAAGAACCACATTCGCCACCTGCCGGTGATCGACGATTACAGCCTGATCGGCGTCATCAGCATTCGCGATATCGCGGGCGCGTTCGACGACGCCGCCAACGCCGCAGCGAGGCCATCCGCGGCCTGACGCACCCAGAGCTGCGTGGCTAAATTCCGGCACCCGAAACTGAGAACTTCTCAGGCAGGGCGCCAGTGGACATTTGCGGGATGCGACGGCATCCTGCCCCCCTGAAAATTTGAAAAATGAGTGCGTGCACGGCTCAGGCCGCGCCGGGGAAACAATCAGGGGCCTACATGATCAAAACGCGTTTTACCGAGCTGGTCGGCGTCGAGCACCCGATCGTGCAGGGCGGCATGCAATGGGTTGGCCGCGCCGAGCTGGTCGCGGCCGTCGCCAACGCCGGCGCGCTCGGCTTCATCACCGCGCTGACGCAGCCGACGCCGGAGGACCTGAGCAAGGAGATCGCGCGCTGCCGCTCCCTCACCGACAAGCCGTTCGGCGTCAACCTCACCATCCTGCCCTCGATCAAGCCGCCGCCCTATGCGGAATACCGCCAGGCCATCATCGAGAGCGGCATCAAGATCGTCGAGACCGCCGGCAACAAGCCGCAGGAGCACGTTACCGAATTCAAGAAGCACGATGT
>Ga0209422_1000169_pt1 | contig 16031 bp, 14 predicted proteins | sample BlaSpr_A8_OM2_M3_FD_187983 | JGI IMG/M metagenome (GOLD analysis project Ga0209422, IMG submission 187983) | Forest soil microbial communities from Thunder Bay, Ontario, Canada - Black Spruce, Ontario site 2_A8_OM2_M3 (SPAdes) (version 2) | ecosystem: Environmental > Terrestrial > Soil > Boreal... | reverse complement strand
GGAACAGCATGATGCGCGAGACCGAAGCCAGCTTCCGGATTGTGCAGGTCCCTCTGCAGACCTCTCGACAGGCCCCTCTACAGGCCTCCTGGAAAACCTTGACGCGCGGCCTGCGCTTCGCTGCGGTTGCCGCAGGGATCGGCCTCGTCATGGCCGCAGGACCCGTGCGCGCCGGCGACGATGACGATGAAGACAAGACCTTCGAGGAAAAGATCATCGAAGGCATCATGGCCGGCATCGGCGGCACCAACATGGACAACCGGGGCATCGACTATCGCGAGCGGTCGCCGCTGGTGGTGCCTCCCAAGCTCGATCTGCCGCCCCCGGAACCCGCGAAGGGCGAGATCAAAGACCCGAACTGGCCGAAAGATCCGGACGAAGCGCGGCGCAAGGCCGCCATCGCCGCCCGCAAGAAGGCCAAACCCGATCCGATGGAGGCGTCCCGCATCCTGACCCCGAGCGAGCTCAACGCCGCGCGGACGGCGGCGCCTGCGCGCACCAACGACGATCCGGTGCAGCCCGGCAACTCCAACACCAATCCGATCCTGAGCCCGTCGCAGCTCGGTTTTGATGGCAAGTTCAGCAATCTGTTCGGCGGCAACAAGGCCGAGGTTGCTCCGTTCAAGGGCGAGCCGACGCGGGATTCCCTGACCCAGCCTCCGCCGGGCTACCAGACGCCGTCGCCGAATTTCGCTTACGGCACCGGGCCGAAGGAATCGCTGAACAAGGAATACAACCCGGCCCAGGGCAAATATGGCGAATAGCTAATGTTGTCTCGCGGCTTCGTGACGCGTACCCGCCGCTGCACGGTGTACGATGCCGCGGCTTTTCCCCGATCGCTTCTGTTCGGGGCTCTCGTTCCAACATTGCGCGTGTTCTTGTCGCAAAAACCGGTGCCCGCTTTTGCGGAACACGCGCCAGACAGGTCATGATGTCCCCACACCGCCTTGCTGCCTTCCTGTTCGCCGTGCTGCTCCCGGCACTTTCGCTTCTCCCCACGGGCGCCCTCGCCCAGACCACGGTAACGTCGGACCCTCCCGCCAACTTCACGCTTCCGAACGGCCTACAGGTCGTGGTGATCCCGGATCATCGCACGCCGGTGGTGACGCAGATGATCTGGTACAAGGTCGGCTCGGCCGACGAGACACCGGGCAAATCAGGCCTGGCGCATTTTCTCGAACATCTGATGTTCAAGGGCACCGCCAAGCATCCGGCCGGCGAATTTTCCCAGACCGTGCTGCGGATCGGCGGCAACGAGAACGCCTTCACCTCGACCGACTACACCGGCTTTTTCCAGCGCGTGCCGCGCGAGCAGCTCGGCAAAATGATGGAGTTCGAGGCCGACCGCATGACCGGCCTCATTCTGAAAGACGAGAACGTGCTGCCGGAGCGCGACGTCGTGCTCGAGGAATACAACATGCGGGTCGCCAACAGCCCGGAGGCGCGGCTGACCGAGCAGATCATGGCGGCGCTCTATCTTAATCATCCCTATGGACGGCCGGTGATCGGCTGGCACCATGAAATCGAAAAACTCGGCCGCGAAGACGCGCTGGCGTTCTACCGGCGTTTCTATGCCCCGAACAACGCCATCCTGATCATTGCCGGCGACGTCGACGCCGCGGAGGTCCGCCCGCTGGTGGAGCGGACCTTCGGCCCGGTCGCCGCTCAGCCTGCGATCCCGGAGAAACGGCTTCGCCCGCAGGAGCCCGAGCCGGTCGCGCCGCGCACCGTGACGCTGGCCGATCCGCACGTCGAACAAACCAGCGTCAAGCGCTATTACCTGGCGCCCTCCGCCGCCACCGCCGCAGCCGGCGAAAGCCCGGCGCTCGACGTGCTGGCGCAGCTGATGGGCGGCGGCAGCAACTCCTATCTTTATCGCGCGCTGGTGGTCGACCGGCCGCTCGCGGTCAGCGCCGGCGCCGGATATCAAGGCACTTCGCTCGACCCCAGCCAATTCTCGATCTCGGTCGGGCCGAAGCCGGGCGTCGAGTTTTCGCAGATCGAACAGGTCATCGACAGCGTGATATCGGACGTCTGTCAGAAACCGATCCGCGCCGAGGATCTCGAGCGGGTCAAGACCCAGCTGATCGCCGAGGCGATCTACGCCCAGGACAACCAGGCGACGCTGGCGCGCTGGTATGGCGGCGCGCTCACCACGGGCTTGAGTATCGACGACATCCGAAACTGGCCGGATCGCATTCGCGCCGTCACCGCCGCCGAGGTCCGTGACGCCGCGCAGAAATGGCTCGACAAGAAACGTTCGGTGACCGGATATCTGATCAAGGACACCACGCCGAAGCGCGAGGAGAAGCGTTCGTGAATCATTTCAGACTTTGCACACGGCGCTTTGCCCTGATCGCTGCCGCCGCGCTGGCGATGGCGTCGCTTGCGCCCACGCCATCGCAGGCCGCGACAAAAATCCAGCACCTGATTTCGCCCGGCGGCATCGAGGCCTGGTTCGTGCAGGACGCCACCGTGCCCCTGATCGCGATGGAGTATGCCTTTGGCGGCGGCGCGACGCAGGATCCTGCTGACAAGCCCGGCGTCGGCAATCTGGTCGCCAGCCTGATCGACGAAGGGTCCGGCGACCTCGATTCCAAGACCTTCCACGAGCGCCTCGACCGCCGCGCCATCGAACTCAGCTTCACCTCGACGCGGGATTATTTCCGCGGCAGCCTGCGCATGCTCAAGGATAACCGGGACGAGGCGTTCGACCTGCTCCGGATGTCGATCACCTCGCCGCATTTCGATCCGGCCGACGTCGAGCGGATTCGCGCCCAGATCATTTCCGGACTGCGGCGCGATACCACCAATCCGACCTCGCTGGCGGGGCGCAAGTTCCTCGAAATCGCTTTCGGCGACCACCCCTATGGCCGGCAGGCCAACGGCACGCTGGAGAGCGTGCCGAAAATCGATGTCGCCGATCTGAAGGACTATTTCCACCGCGTGCTCGCCAGGGATACGCTGAAAATCGCCGTGGTCGGCGATGTCGACCCGGCGACCCTCGGTTCGCTGCTCGACAAGACTTTTGGCGGACTGCCGGCCAAGGCCAGCCTGACGCCGGTCCCCGACGTGGTCGCCGCCAAGCCGCCGCAGCGCGCCTTCATTCCGCTCGACGTGCCGCAGACCGTGGTGACCTTCGGCAGCCCCGGCGTCATGCGCCACGATCCGAATTTCATGGCCGCCTATGTCGTGAACCATATTCTCGGCGGCGGCGGGCTGTCGTCGCGGCTTTACCACGAAGTCCGCGAAAAGCGCGGGCTGGCCTATTCGGTCTATGGGACGCTGCTGTGGATGGATCACTCCGCGGTATTCGTCGGCAATACCGGAACCCGCGCCGACCGCGCCGGCGAGACCGTCGATGCCATCGAGAAGGAAATCCGCCGCATGGCCGAGGACGGCCCGACCCAGACCGAACTGGATGAGGCCAAGTCCTATCTCAAGGGCTCGCAGATGCTGGCGCTCGATACGTCCTCGAAGCTCGCCTCGGCGCTGCTGCAATACCAGCTCGACAAGCTGCCGATCGACTACATCGAGAAGCGCAACGCCATCGTCGATGCCGTGACGCTGGACCAGGCCAAACAGGCCGCCCAGCGGCTGTGGGGCCAGGGCCTGCTCACCGTCATCGTCGGCCGCGCCCCGCAAGCCGCGGCTCAGCCGGCCGGAAACCCGCCGCCAACCGCGAACTGAACGTCGCTTATTTCGGCGGGCGCGCTGTCGCCGCACGCCTCGCTCTGCCCTCTCCCCCGCTTGCGGGGGAGAGCTGGAGTTTGGGGGCCCGCCACACCCACCGCCATTGCGGCTTGCCCCCACCCTACCCTCCCCGCAGGCGGGGGAGGGAAATGAAGAGGGCGGCACAGCAAACTTCTCGCAAAACCGCTATCTTGGACCGGCCCGATTCCCATTCTGGAATATTGGGCCTCAGGTAGCGCCATGCTGCGGATTTCCCGCGACCTCGTCATCGACGAGAACGACATCGACATTTCCTTCGTCCGCGCTTCCGGGCCGGGCGGGCAGAATGTCAACAAGCTCTCGACCGCAGCGCAACTGCGTTTCGATACGCGCCGGATTACGCTGCCCGGCGATGCCGCGGCGCGGCTGAACCGGCTCGCCGGCCAGCGCATGACCAAGGACGGCGTGATCGTGATCCATGCCCAGCGCTTCCGCACCCAGGAGCGCAACCGCAGCGACGCGATCGACCGGCTGGTGGAGTTGTTGCGCGAGGCGATGACGCGCCCGGTTCCGCGCCGGCCGACCAAGCCGACGCTCGGATCGAAACAGCGCCGGCTCGAAGGCAAGAAGCGCCGCAGCGATATCAAGGCGAAACGCGGCTCGGCGCGGTTCGACGATTGAGCAGGCTCAGTGGCCACGGACTGACCTTATATGCGGCAGCCCGGAACTCGGCGAGAAATCCCGGCGATACATCGCGATAACGCCCCGGCGGCGAACCACTCAACGCACGGCATGGCCGCTTTTGTTCTGCCGTGAAACAGCCCGCTACTACCACCGCTTGTTGGCTGCGACCTAAAGTCTGCCCACGCCGACGGTGATGGACATGACAAAGTTGCGCGCGGCACATGCAATCGGGCTGGGATCTTGCAGCGTGGTGCTTGCGGTGAACATGGCCGGTGCGCAAATGCCGCTGCCCGCCGCAAAACCGCCCGACGGCGCGACGCTGTTCAGGCAGCAATGCGCGACATGCCACACCACGAACCTGTCCGAGCCTGACCGGCAAGGTCCGTCGCTGTTCAAGATCGTCGGCAAGCCTGCCGGCAAGGCCGACGGCTTTCGCTATTCAGCGGGTTTTGCGAAGGCCGACTTCGTCTGGGACGACGCCAGACTGGATGTCTGGCTGACCAACCCGCAGCAAATCATCCCCGGCGCCGTCATGGTGTACCGGCAGCCGAAGCCCGAAACCCGCGCCGCCATCATCGCCTATCTCAAGGAGCTGAACTGAATGGCAAAACCGGTTCACTCGATGATCCGCGTTCTCGACGAGGCGAAGTCGCTGGATTTCTACGCGCGCGCCTTCGCGCTCGAAGTCGCCGACTATTTCAAGTTTCCGGATTTCGCGCTGATCTATTTGCGTCATCTCTCCTCGCCGTTCGAAGTCGAGCTCACCGTCAATTTCGATCGCAAGGAACCCTATTCGGTTGGCGACGGCTACGGCCATCTCGCGGTGATCGTCGACGACGTCGATGCCGAACACACGAGGTTCGAGCGGGAAAAATTGTCGCCCGGACCGCTGCGCGACTTCAAGCATGACGGCAAGACGCTGGCGCGCTTCTTCTTCGTCTCCGACCCCGATGGTTACAAGATCGAAGTGATCCAGAAAGGCGGCCGGTTCGGTTAATCGCAATCAACAAGCATCAATGGAGGACACCATGAGAGAAGTCGATCGTCGAAGCAAATATAATCGCCGGATCTTTCTCCAAGGCGCCGCGACGGCGGTACCTACCGTTGCGATCGCGGCCAGCGCGGGCCTCGGCATCGCGGACGCCTGGGCCGACGACGCCACCGCGCTGACACCGGCGACACTGAAGACTCTGGTCAAGGTCGCACGCGATATCTTTCCGCACGACTTTCTCGGCGACAGCTACTACATCACCGCCATCAAGCCGTGGGACGGCAAGGCGGAGAAAGACCCGACCGTGAAGTCGCTGATCAGCGACGGCGTCAACCGGCTCGATGCCGACGCCAACGACCGTCACAAGGTTCCCTACGCAGCCGTGCCATGGGAAGCGGATCGGGTGGCGCTGCTGCAGCGCATCGAGCAGACCGCGTTCTTCCAGAAGATCCGCGGCGACCTCGTCGTCTCCCTCTACAACCAGAAAGAGCTGTGGCCGAAGTTCGGTTACGAAGGCTCCTCGGCCGAACAAGGCGGCTACATCAAACGCGGCTTCGCCGACATCGACTGGCTGCCGAAGGTTTAGAGCGTTTTCGAGCGAACGGTTCGGGAGGAACTTCAAATGACAAAATTCGATCTGAATGACAGCGGTGTGGTGGTGATCGTGGGCTCAGGCGCCGGCGGCGGAACGCTGGGCAACGAGCTCGCGCAGAAGGGCGTCAAGGTCGTCATCCTTGAAGCCGGCGCGCGCATCGAGAACCAGGACTTCGTCAACGACGAATGGGACAGCTTCACCCAGCTCGCATGGTCCGACATGCGCACGACATCGGGTAACTGGCGGGTCGCCAAGGACTTCCCCAATGTTCCGGCCTGGATCGTCAAGGCGGTCGGCGGCTCGACCACGCACTGGGCTGGCGCATCGCTGCGCTTCAACGAGCACGAGTTCAAGATCAAGACTACCTATGGGAGCATGCCCGGCGCCAACCTGCTGGACTGGCCGATCACGCTCGCCGAAATGGAGCCGTGGTACGCCAAGGCCGAAGACAAAATGGGCGTGACCCGCACCAACGGCATTCCCGGCCTGCCCGGCAACAACAATTTCAAGGTGCTCGAGGCCGGCGCGAAGAAGCTCGGCTACAAGACCGTGCATACCGGCAACATGGCCATCAACAGCGAGCCGCGCGACGGCCGCGGATCCTGCCAGCAGATCGGATTCTGCTTCCAGGGCTGCAAATCGGGCGCGAAGTGGTCGACGCTTTATACCGAAATTCCCAAGGGCGAAGCGACCGGCAATCTCGAGGTGCGCCCCAACAGCATGGCGATCAAGATCGAGCACGATGCCGCGGGCAAGGTGACCGGCGTGGTCTATGCCGACCAGGCCGGCGCCATGCAACGCCAGAAGGCGCGCGTGGTCGCGGTCGCCGGCAACTCGATCGAGAGCCCGCGCTTGCTGCTCAACAGCGCCTCGAGCATGTTCCCCGACGGTCTTGCCAACTCGTCCGGGCAGGTCGGCCGCAACTACATGCGGCACATGACCGGCAGCGTCTACGCAGCGTTCGAAAAATCGGTGCATATGTATCGCGGCACCACCATGGCCGGCATTATCCGCGACGAGGCCGGCAACGACCCGAAGCGCGGCTTCGTCGGAGGCTACGAAATGGAGACGCTGTCGCTCGGCATCCCGTTCATGGCAGCGTTCCTCAATCCGGGCGCATGGGGACGGCCGTTCTCAGCCGCGATGGAGGCCTATCCGCGGATGGCCGGCATGTGGCTGGTCGGCGAGGACATGCCGCAGGAAACCAACCGCATCACGCTCGACCCCAAAGCCAAGGACAAGTTCGGCATGGCTGTCGCGAGCGTGCATTTCGACGATCATCCCAACGACATCGCGATGCGCGAGCACGCCTACAAGCAGGGCTCCGCCGTCTACGAGGCCGTCGGGGCCACCGTGACTTATCCGACGCCACCCTATCCAAGCACCCACAACATGGGCACCAATCGGATGAGCGAGAAGCCGAGGGATGGCGTGGTGAACAAGTTCGGCCAGACCCACGACATCAAGAACCTGTTCGTGTCCGACGGCAGCCAGTTCACCAGCGGCGCGGCCTGCAACCCGACGCTGACCATCGTTTCGCTCGCCATCCGGCAGGCGGACCACGTCGCGGCCGCCATGCAGCGCAAGGAGATTTAGTGTCTTAAAAAAATAGAGCGGCTCTGTCTGAAACCCGGCAGAGCCGCTTTCGTCCGATACGTGGCAGTTCCCGAAGCCGAAATGCCTATTCGGCGGCGTCGAGAATGGCTGCTTCGTTGCCATGAAATTCCGGGACCGCCACCGCATTCCTGGAGCGATAGATCAGACAGCAACATCGCAGTAGCGACGCGAAATTATTGACCTCGCCATGGTGGTCGAGGACTTCGCTATGCAGCGTGGTGAGGAATTTCGCCAAGCTCATCCCCTCCTTGCCCTCCCTGGCCGCGATCTCCTCAAGCGTGTCCCAGAACGCCATTTCGAGCCGGATCGAGGTGCAATGACCGCCGATCCGGAGCGATCGGGTCTGCGATTCGTAGTCGCGTTGCGGCTGGTGCGCGAACAATTGGCACATGGCGTTCCTCCCGTTCACATTATCGTTTTTCGAAACGATATACCCACGCGTGCGGCCAGACAATCCCGGGCATGGTCCGCGCCAACGGCATCAGAATCGGGCTGAGTCTTCTGTTTTGATGCGCTTTCCCCACGCGAACCGGCATCCACCTTCGCTCGAAAACGCTATAGAATGCGCGCGGAACCTCGAATCGATCCTTGAACGAAGCCAAATGCCCGTCCGCCAGCTCCCCGAACAAATCGTCAACCGCATCGCCGCCGGCGAAGTGGTCGAGCGTCCGGCGAGCGTGGTCAAGGAGCTGGTGGAAAACGCCATCGACGCCGGCGCCAGCCGGATCGACATCTTCACCGATGGCGGCGGCCGGCGGCGGATCGGCATCACCGACGACGGCAGCGGCATGAGCCATGGCGATCTCGCACTGGCAGTCGATCGCCACGCGACGTCGAAACTCGACGATGAGGACCTGTTGCGAATTCGCACGCTGGGGTTCCGCGGCGAGGCGCTGCCCTCGATCGGTGCGGTGGCCAAACTCGGTATCACCACGCGTCATGCCAGCGAGCCGCACGCCTGGTCGCTGGCGGTCGAAGGCGGGGTGAAATCCAAGATCATGCCGGCGGCACTCTCCCAAGGCACCCGGGTCGAGGTCAGCGACTTGTTCTATGCGACCCCGGCGCGCCTGAAATTTCTCAAGACCGACCGCACCGAGGCCGAGGCGATCCGCGAGGTGGTGCGGCGGCTCGGCATGGCGCGGCCCGATATCGCCGTTACGCTGGCGGGCGAGGAACGCGCGCCGGTCACCTGGGCAGCAGTGCTGCCGGGCGCCAGCGGCCGGCTGACCCGGCTCGGCGACATTCTGGGGGCCGATTTTCGCGGCAGCGCGATTGAAGTGCGCGCCGAGCGCGACGGCGTCGTGGTCGAGGGTTTTGCCGCGGCACCGTCGCTGACGCGGGCGAATGCGCTCGGGCAATATCTGTTCGTCAACGGCCGTCCTGTTCGCGACAAGCTCATGATCGGCGCGGTGCGCGCGGCCTATTCGGACTACCTGCCGCGCGACCGCCATCCGGTGGTGGCGCTGTTCGTCACGCTGGACCCGCAAGAGGTCGACGCCAATGTGCATCCCGCCAAGACCGAGGTCCGGTTCCGCAACGCCGGCCTGGTGCGCGCGCTGATCGTGCACGCGCTGAAGGAAGGCCTTGCCCGCGAGGGCAAGCGCACCGCCGCCAACAGCGACGGCGCGGCGCTCGCCTCGTTCCGCCCGTCGTTTGCGCCGCGCGCCAATTGGGACTGGCGGCGCTCGCCGTCTTTTCCGGTCGGATCGCAGCCCGGCTTCGAAGGCGCAGCCGTAGCGGCGTTCGCCGAACCGGGGCAAGCCGCGTTCGACGTCGGCGCGCCGACGGCGGATATTCGTTTCCAGGAAACGCCAACCGCGGATCTGCTCGACCGCCCGCTGGGCGCGGCGCGGACGCAGATCCACGAGACCTATATCGTGTCGCAGACCCGCGACGGCCTGATCGTGGTGGATCAGCACGCCGCGCACGAACGGATCGTCTATGAGAGACTGAAGGCGTCATTGGCGAAGAATGGCGTGCAGCGGCAGATTTTGCTGATCCCGGAAATCGTCGAAATGGACGAGGCCACCGTCGAGAAACTGCTCGACCGCGCCGAGGAATTGGCGTCGTTCGGGCTCGCGATCGAATCCTTCGGCCCCGGCGCAGTCGCGGTGCGCGAAACGCCCTCGCTGCTCGGCAAGACCGATGCCGGCGCGCTGCTGCGCGACCTCGCCGAGCACATGGCCGAATGGGACGAGGCGCTGCCGCTGGAGCGGCGTCTGATGCATGTCGCCGCCACCATGGCCTGCCACGGCTCGGTGCGCGCCGGCAGGCGCCTCAAGCCGGAAGAGATGAACGCGCTGCTGCGCGAGATGGAAGACACGCCGAATTCCGGCCAGTGCAACCATGGCCGGCCGACTTACGTGGAATTGAAACTGAGCGATATCGAGAAGCTGTTCGGGCGAAGGTGACCTCCACTGTCTTCGCCCGGCTTGACCGGGCGATCCAGTATTCCAGAGGCGGCAGTGAAAGAGCCGCGAGGCCGCGGCGTACTGGATCACCCGCCTTCGCGGGTGATGACAACCGCGGTTTTGGCTCGCGAAGCCGTTACCCAGCCCGCAAAAACACAAACTCGGTGTCTTCATACACCCGCCGCTCCAGCTCCTCGAAGCCTTCCGGCGCGGCAAACTCTGCCGCCTTGGCTTCTTCCACCACCAGCAGCGCGCCCGGCGTCAGCCAGCCGCCGTCGCGCAGCGAGGCCAGCGCCTTCTCGGCGAGTCCCCTGCCGTAGGGCGGATCGAGGAACACCAGCGAGAACGGTTCCATCGGGTGCGCGGGCCCGAGATGGGTGGCGTCGCGGCGGTAGACTTTTGTCACGCCGCCGAGCGCAAGCGCCTCGACATTGTTGCGCAACAGCGCCCGCGCCTCGGCGCCGTTGTCGACGAACAGCGCGAAGCTGGCGCCGCGCGAGACCGCCTCGATGCCGAGCGCGCCGGTGCCGGCGAACAGGTCGAGCACGCGCGAATTGGTGATCGGATCGTCATAGGCGTGGATCAGGATGTTGAACACGGACTCGCGCAAGCGATCCGCTGTGGGGCGAATCTCGCGCGACGACGGCGACACGAGGTTGCGGCCCTTCAATCGCCCGCCGACGACGCGCATCAGAGAGCGCCGCCCTTGCATGGAAGCGGATACGCCAGTGCCCCAGAAACGAAGCTGCGCCCCCTCTCCCATGGGGAGAGGGCTGGGGTAAGGGGGTACGGTCTATCGACAGGCCCAAACCCCTCACCCGGATCGCGTCGGACAGCGCTGGCGCGCTGCCGAGGCGATCCGACCTCTCCCCTTGGGAGAGGTGAAATCGAGCTCGTGGCGGGCTCCGATTCAAAATCCACGTAGAGAAGTCCCTATTCGTCGCGCGGCTTCAAATCACGCTTGCCGTGATAGCCGCGCTGCGGGCGGCGTGGCGGGCCGTAGCCGTTGGCTTCCAGCTCGTTGCGCGCCCGCGCCTCCTCGCTGCCGGTGCGCTGCACCAACACGCGGCGGCCCTTGCGGTCGGCGATCAGGCCGCTCTTGCCCGCGGGCTTGAACGGTTTTTTGCCGCGCGGCGCGTCGGGCTCTTCCGCCTCGGGCTTGGCGGCCGCCTCGCCCGGCATCGGGCGATTGAAATCCGCCCCCGAGAGCGCGACCAGCTTTTCGCCGAGCTGATCGCGCAGCACGCGCGTCTTGACCTCCTCGACCGCACCCTCGGCAAGTTCGGCCAGCTGGAACGGGCCGTAGGACACCCGGATCAGCCGGTTCACCTCGAGGCCGAGATGCGCCATCACGTTGCGCACCTCGCGGTTCTTGCCTTCGCGGATCGCAAACACCAGCCAGACATTGGCGCCCTGGTCGCGCTCCAGGGTGGCATCGATAGGACCGTATTTGACGCCGTCGACCTCGACGCCGCGCTTCAATTCGTCGAGCTGCGCCTGCGTCACCTCGCCGTGGGCGCGGACCCGATAGCGCCGCAGCCAGCCGGTGTCCGGCAGTTCGAGCGCACGCGCCAGCCCGCCGTCATTGGTGAGCAGCAGCAGGCCCTCGGTATTGAAATCGAGCCGGCCGATCGAGATCAGCCGCGGCAGGCCCTCCGGCAAATTGTCGAACACCGTCGGCCGCCCTTCCGGGTCGGCGTGGGTGGTCATCAGCCCGCGCGGCTTGTGAAACAGGAACAGCCTTGTGCGCTCGCGCGGCGGCAACGGCTTGCCGTCGACGGTGACGGCGTCGTTCTCGGTGACGTCGAGCGCCGGCGAATTGATGACGCGGCCATTGACGGTGACGCGGCCCTGCACGATCCATTCCTCGGCGTCGCGGCGCGAGGCCAGCCCGGCCCGCGACACCACCTTGGCGATGCGCTCGCCGGATTTCTTGATTTTCGGCGGTCGCGGCGCGCGTTTCTCAAAATCAGGCGTGCGCTCGCGATAGGCGCCGCGGCCGCCGAAGGCGGGGCGCTTTGCAAATACCTTGCTGTCGTCCTCATTGTCGCGGCGGGGCCGGTCGGCATTGCGGTCGAACGATCGCGGCTCGCTGCGCGGATGCTCCTGCCACTCGGTGCGACCCTCAGGACGCTGACGAGGGCGGTCGAACTTCGGACGGTCCTCGCGGCTTTCCCGCGGGCGATCGAATTTTGGTCGCTCACGAAACGGGCGATCGCCTTGGGGACGATCACCTTGGGGACGGTCTTCGCGCGGCTTGTCGAAGCGGGGTTTGTCGAAGCGCGGCTTGTCGTAACCGCGCTTTTCGAAACTTCTTTCGCCATCGCGGGAGGGACGCGAATTGCGCCCGGCATGATCGGGCGAGGAAGCATCGCGCTTCTGCCACGGTTTTGACTCGCCACGATCGGGGCGATTGCCAAACTCCTTGCGCGGTCCGCGGTCGGCCGCGCCGCGTGAGAACTTCTTGCCGCCACCAAATTTCCTCTCAGGCCGGTCCCCATCGCGGGACGGCCGCGCGGAATATGGGCGGTCGCCCCGTGGCCGGTCGCCGTCTTTTCGAAAGCCTTCGCCGCGCGGGGTGTAGGGTCGCTTCTCACGGTCACCGTCACGATCCCGCGGCGCATAGGGCTTCTTGTCGGCGAATTTGCGGTCCTGGAAACGGGCGGCCGGGCGGGCATCGCCACGCGGCGCATAAGGCCGCTTTTCGCCGAATTTCCTGTCCTGGAAACGCGAGGCCGGACGGGCATCGCGGCCCGGAGCATCGTCGTGGTCCCGGCGTGGCGGAGCACCTTCGCGCTTGCCAGCATACGGCTTGCCTGAGCCCGAATAGGGCTTCTTGTCGTAAGGGCGGCCGCCCTCGCGCTTGTCCCCAAAATCCTTGCCGGCAAAACCGCGCTTGGCGAATTTCTTCTCCGGTCCGCGGGCGGCGCCGGAACGGCCTTTTCCGCCCGACGGACGATCGCGCCGGCCGCGGGAATCGTTGTTTTTGTCGTTATCGCGGGGCATGAATAGGCTCTCGGGTACGAATGAAATGGCGATCAGACCGATGTGGATGGGCAGTCATAGCGATCACGCGCGTGCGCTTGGCTCAAGGCGCAATCTCACGCAAAACCGGCATCCACTTTTGCTGAAGGCGCTTCTCATAGCAGGTTTCTTCCGATGATACGAGGCATCACCACCCCCTCTTTCATGGATTTGGCGCTGAAAACGGCGAAAAACGCCGGAAAAGCCGGCGAAGTGCCGATCGGATGCGTGATTGTCAGGGATTACAAGGTGATCGCCACCGCGGGCAACCGCACGCTGACCGACAGCGATCCGACCGCGCATGCCGAGATACTGGCGATCCGGCAAGCCGCCGAGGCCATCGGCACCGAGCGGCTGGTCGATTGCGACCTCTACGTCACGCTGGAGCCGTGCACGATGTGCGCCGGCGCGATTTCGTTTGCGCGGATCAGGCGGCTGTACTACGGCGCGGCCGACCCCAAGGGCGGCGCGGTGGAGTCCGGCGTGCGGTTTTTTGCGTCGCCTACCTGTCATCACGCGCCGGAAGTGTATTCGGCGGTCGGCGAGAGCGAGGCGGCGAGCCTGCTGAAGGAGTTTTTCAAGGTGCGGCGGTGACCAGGATTGTCATTCCGGGATGGTCCGCAAGGACCAAACCCGGAATCTCGAGATTCCGGGTTCGCTACGCGCCCCGGAATGAGGACGCTCACCCCGCCAGAAAAAACTCCCGCAGCGCCTTCGCGGTCGCGTCCGGATTTTCCTCGGTGAGAAAATGCCCGGAATCGACCGGCGCGCCGGAGACATTCGTTGCCCATTTCTTCCAGGTGTCGAGCGGAGTCGCCGCGGCGCTGGCGACGCCGGCATCGCCCCACAGCGCCAGCATCGGGATCGCGATCTTGTTGCCGGCATCATGATCTTTCTTGTCGATCTCGAAATCGGCATAGGCACCGGCGCGGTAATCCTCGCACATCGCATGCACGCGGCTGGGATCGCGGAACGCGGCGAGGTAATGCTCCAGCGCGCGCGGATCGATGGCGTCGAGATTTTTCGCTTTGGTCTGGCTTGCCATCTTGTACCGCAGGAAGAAATCCGGATTGCCGCCGATCAGGGTTTCGGGCAGCGGCGCGGGCTGCGCCAGAAACGTCCAGTGATAGATCTTCAGCGCATAGAGCCGGTTCATGCGGTCCCAATAATCGAAGGTCGGCAGGATATCGAGCACCGCGAGCCGCGACAGCCGGCCGGGATGATCGAGCGCCAGCCGATACGACACCCGGCCGCCGCGGTCGTGGCCGGCCAGCGCAAAATGCACATGGCCGAGCTGCTCCATCGCCTCCACCATCGCCTGCGCCATCGCGCGCTTGGTGTAGGGGGTGTGATCCCTGTCGCTGTCCGGCATGTCCGACCAGCCATAGCCCGGCAGGTCGGCGATGATCAGCGTGAAGCGGTCGGAGAGCTGCGGCGCGACGCGGTGCCACATCACATGGGTCTCGGAAAACCCGTGCAGCAGCATCAGCGGCGGCCCGTTGCCGCCGACGCGGGCGAAAATGCGGCCCGATCGGGTGTTGATCCATTCGGAGGAGAAGCCGGGATAGAGGTCGGCGAGATCGGGCATGTTGCACTCTCACGTCATCATCCGCGAAAGCGGATGATCCAGTAAACACAAACATCTCGGTAAACAATAGGCGCCGCGGCGTGCTGGATACCCCGCTTTCGCGGGGTATGACGACGGAGCCGGGTATGACAGCCACCGCTTCAAACTTTGTTTGTCGTTGCCGCGGGCGCGTCCCGGATATATTGCATTCCGCAAGCCTGACCAACAACAAACCAGAACGAGGAAACCTCCGATGTCGATCGATTTCGAAGTCCCGGCCGAGGCCAAGGCGATCCGCGAGAAAGTCCGCAAATGGGTGCATGAGGAATGCATTCCCGCGGAGAAGGAGCTGGACACAAAACCGCTCGACGAGGTGCTCGGCAAATTGCGCGCCAAGGCGCGCGCGCAAGGGCTGTGGTGCCCGTTCGTGCCGAAGCAATATGGCGGCATGGGGCTCGGCCCGCTCGCCAACGCGCTGGTGCAGATGGAGCTCGGCGAAAGCATGCTGGGCGCGCTGTCGATGAACACGCAGGGGCCCGACGATGCCTCGATGATGACCATCCTCGAGCACGGTACCGAATACCAGAAGGAAAAGTTCTTGAAGCCGCTGCTCAACGGCGAGAAGCGCATCTGCTTCTCGATGACGGAAAAGGCGGCGGGCGCCGACGCCACCGGCATGCAGACATCGGCAGTGAAGGACGGCAACGAGAATTACATCCTCAACGGCGAGAAATGGTTCTCATCGTCGGCGAGCGTCGCCGACATGGCGCTGGTGATGGCCAAGACCGATCCCGACGCGCCGCGCCACAGGCAATACTCCACCTTCATCGTCGAATTGCCGAACCCCGGCTACAAAATCAAGCGCAACATCAAGAACATGGCGATCGAGGGCCCGCACGCGGACGTGATCCACGGCGGCCATTCGGAAATCGAAATTAAAGACCTCAAGGTGCCGGCCGACAATTTGCTCGGCGGCGAAGGCAATGGTTTCAACATGGGGCAGCATCGCCTCGCTTACGGTCGGCTGCGCCACGGCATGCACAACGTCGCCAAGGCCCAGCGCGCGCTCGACATGGCGGCAGCCCACGTCACCAAACGTTCGACCTTCGGCGTGCTGCTCGCCGACCGCCAGGCGGTGCAGTTCATGCTCGCCGAATGCGCCACGCAGCTTTACATCGGCCGGCTGATGCTGCTGCACATCGCCTACAAGGCGGAGAAGGGCATGGACCTGCGGCAGGAAAACTCGATCGCGAAGGTGTATCTGGCGCATATGGTGCACCACGTGATCGACACCGCGATCCAGCTGCACGGCGCGCTTGGCTTTAGCCAGGATACCATTCTCGCCAAGTGGTACACGCAAGTCCGCTCGCAGCGGCTGGTCGACGGTCCCGACGAGGTGCACAAATGGCGGGTCGGCCGCAACGTCATCAAGGCCTACCGCGAGCACGGCACGACGGCGCTCGCCGCGGG
>Ga0209422_1000168_pt1 | contig 16033 bp, 11 predicted proteins | sample BlaSpr_A8_OM2_M3_FD_187983 | JGI IMG/M metagenome (GOLD analysis project Ga0209422, IMG submission 187983) | Forest soil microbial communities from Thunder Bay, Ontario, Canada - Black Spruce, Ontario site 2_A8_OM2_M3 (SPAdes) (version 2) | ecosystem: Environmental > Terrestrial > Soil > Boreal... | reverse complement strand
CCATACTGGACTGGCTTCTAGTTCAGCGACAGAAACGTTAAAACTAGTGCGGAGTCGGTCTTTGAGACTACGCACGACCTGCCGCTTGTCTTTGAGTGAGTGCGCAGCTTCGATGTGAAGTTCGAGGGTAAGAAAGGCGATCATGCAGCGGTTGGTCGGCGGTCGTCAGTCGTTGGCAAACCCCACTTGGCTCACCGACTAGGCGGACGACCAACGACTAGCGACCAACGACGGTTCTCAAGCAATTACTTCCGCGGCAATCCGTTCGGTCACAAAGGCCTCGATTACATCACCGACTTTGATGTCGCCGTAGTTGGAGATCGAGATGCCGCACTCCATGCCGTTCGTGACCTGGCTGGCGTCGTCCTTGAAGCGCCGCAGCGATCCCACCTTGCCCTTGAACACCTGCACGTTGTCGCGCAGCAAGCGGACTTCGGAGTCCCGCTTGAGCAGGCCATCGCTTACGCGGCAACCCGCAACCGTACCAACTTTCGGGATTCGGAAAACGTTGAGCACTTCGGCGCGGCCCTGATAATTTTCCTTGATCGTCGGTTCGAGCAAGCCGCTCATCGCGCGCTTGATCTCGTCCTGCAACTCGTAAATGATCGAGTGCAGGCGGATATCGACTTTCTCCTGCTCGGCGATTTCCTGTGCTTTGCGTTCCGGCCGCACGTTGAAGCCAATGATGATTGCATTGGACGCCGAGGCCAGCAGAACATCCGTTTCTGTAATCGCACCCACGCCCGAGCGCAGCAGCTTCAGCCGTACTTTCTCATTGGAAAGCTTGGTGAGCAGATCAGTGATGACTTCCACCGATCCTTGTACGTCACCTTTGAGAATTACGTTCAATTCCTTGGTGCCGGCGGCCTTGATCTGTTCTGCAAGACCTTCCAGCGACACGCGGGAACTCTTGGCCAGCGCGGCTTCGCGCGACTTCTGCTCGCGGTATTCAGAAATGCCGCGAGCCTTATCGCGGTCCGCCACGACCACAAACTGATCGCCAGCCTGCGGTAGGGCTTCAATGCCGATTATCTCAACCGGCGTCGAGGGCGGCGCGGTTTGCAACTGCGCGCCGCGATCATCGAACATCGCACGCACTTTGCCGTACACATTGCCGACGACAAAGTTGTCGCCGGCGTTCAGAGTTCCATTCTGCACCAGCACGGTGGCCACAGGACCGCGTCCGCGATCCAATTTCGCTTCGAGCACTACGCCAGTCGCCGCGCGCTCGGGCGTAGCTTTCAGCTCACCCAGATCGGCGACCAGGCAGATCATTTCCATCAGCAGATTCAAATTGGTTTTCTTCTTCGCCGAAACATCGACGAACACTGTCTTGCCGCCCCATTCTTCGGGAACTAACCCGCGGTCAGCCAGCTGCTTCTTCACGCGATCAGGCAACGCATCCGGCTTGTCGATCTTATTGACCGCGACGATGATCGGAACTTCAGCTGCGTGGGCATGGTCGATGGCTTCGAGAGTCTGCGGCATTACGCCGTCGTCTGCCGCGACCACCAGAACAACAATGTCGGTCGCTTTCGCTCCACGGGAACGCATTCGAGTGAAAGCTTCGTGGCCTGGAGTGTCAAGGAAAACAATTTCCCGCCCATAAGCCGGCGATTCCTTATCGACGATACGAACTTTGTAGGCGCCTATATGCTGCGTGATGCCGCCGGCTTCTCCCCCGGCCACATTCGTGATTCGAATCGAATCGAGCAGCGTGGTCTTGCCGTGATCGACGTGTCCCATGATCGTAACCACGGGTGGACGGATGCCAGTTTCGGGCACCAGCGCTTCGCTGGCAGCAGCCGCATCGATTTCTTTTGCAGTCTGCTCTTCGAACGTGATCACGTTCGTATCCGCTCCGAAGAAACGGGCCATTTCGCCGGCCAGCTCGGCATCGAGCGTCTGGTTAATCGTCGCGAAGACACCTTTTGAGAGCAACCGCGAAATCAAATCCTTGGCGCGGACCTCAAGTTTTTCCGCCAGATCTTTTACGCTGATGCCTTCCGCGATCGTGATGCTGCGCGTTATCGGCAAGGGCTCATTCGACACCACCATGCGCGGCGGAGGCGTGTAGCCCTTCATCGGGCCTTCCTTTACCCCGCGCGGAACATAACGCTGACCGGGCCGTCGCGCCGGACCGCCAGGACGGCTGCCAGGACGTGTGGTTCCAGGAGGCGGCAGCGCGGGACCAACGCCGAGCGGACGCGCTCCAGCAGGAGCTGAGCGAGTGGGATGCATTGGCCTGCGCTCGCCAGGACGCAGCGGCGGACGCGGTGAACCTGGAGCTCCGCCCGCAGCAGGTGGACGGCGCTGAAAAATGGGCTGCCCGGGTACAGGACGGCCGGGCGTGGGGCGCGTTGCGCCGCCAATAGGAACTCCCGGTTGGACCGGCGGCGGCACGGCCCGTATCGGCGCCTTGTATACAGGTCTTGGACCCGTCTGTGGAACGATCATGCGCGGAGCCGGCGGCGGTGTCGGTGGCCGCACCGAACTCGGCGCAGAAGCAGATGGAGACGCTGCCGCCGGTGGCATTGGTGGGGCTGGAGCCGGCGGAACCGGACGTGCTGGCGCGGCAACCGGCGTCGTTGCCACTGGGGGTGCAACAACCGGTCGTGCAGCGACCGGAGGCGCGGGAGGCGCTGCTGCCGGTGGTGTAGGAGGCGGCGCAGGCTTTGTAACCGCAGGTGCAACGGTCGTAGGACGGCTAACCGCAGCGGGCGGGGCCGCCGCTGGCTTTTCAGCTGCAGGCGGTGTTGCCGGAGGCGCTGCTGGACGCGCGGCGACTGAAGGCGGTGCGGCGGTTTCCTTCTTTTGCGTAATCGCCCTCAGCACGTCCCCCGGCCGGGAGATATTCGAGAGATCGATTTTTGTTTTGATTTCTTCTTCACCGCGCGAGATGCGCGAACTGGATTTTCCGGCGGAAGAGGAACCCTCTGCCGAAGAACGGATGTACACACGTACTTTTTCCGCTTCGTGTTCTTCCAAAGAACTGGAGTGCGTTTTTTTCTCCGTCACTCCCACTAAAGGAAGCGTGTCCAGAATTGCCCGGCTCTTTACTTCGAGCTCGCGGGCGAGATCGTTAATTCGAACCTTACTCATCCGGCCTTTCGATTCTCCGCGTTGTAGTTAGGTCTTCATTGCGACCTCACGGAGTCAATTTCCCTGGTCTTACGCCATCGAACTGATGCCAGCGTTCCATCATTGTTCTCTGGTTTCGGAAGCTTTCTCAGCCTCCGCGGCAGGCTCTTCTTGAGAATTCTCCGCCTGCGCTTCGCTCTCGCTTGCAGCAGCAGCGTCCGGCTCGGCGGCGGATTCATTGGCCTGGACACCTTCTTCACTTGCAGTCACTTCTTCGGTGACTTCGCCGCCTTCACTATTGGATTCAGCAGCAGTGGCTTCGGGTTCTACTGCTTCGCCCTCGACCGCGACACCCTCGAGGCTAGCGAAGTAATTATTCACCGCCAGACTGATTTTTTCCACCGTCTTCGGCCCAATGCCTTCGATCGCCTCAAGCTGCTCCGGCGTCATGTCGGCCAAGGCTTCTACCGTGGTCACGCCCGCGGCTCCCAACTTCTCTACCAGCCCTTCGCCCAAACCCGGCACGCTTTCCAGAGGCGTGGAGGTTTGCGGCACCATCGCCGACATCTGCTGCTCTACTTCCTGGCGCTTCTCTTCCTCGCTCTTGATATCGATCTTCCAGCCCAGCAACTTCGCGGCGAGACGAACATTCTGCCCCTTCTTGCCGATAGCAAGGGAAAGCTGGCTGTCGTCGACCACAACCTCGAGATGCTTGCCTCCCGAGTCGACCACCGTGACCTTGCTCACTTTCGCCGGCTGCAGAGCTTTCTCCGCGAAGGTCACCGCGTCTTCGTGATACTCGATGATGTCGATTTTTTCTCCATGCAACTCGCGGATGATCGACTGCACCCGCATTCCCTTCATGCCGACACAGGCGCCGACGGCATCGACGTCTTTGTCTTTCGACATGACTGCGATCTTCGTGCGCTCGCCGGCCTCGCGCGCAATTGCACGGATCACCACCGTGCCGTCGTAAATCTCCGGCACTTCGGTCTGGAATAAATGCTGCACGAGATCGGGCACGGCGCGAGATACAACGACACCCGGCCCCTTAGAAGCTCTTTCTACGCGCGCGATTACCACCCGCACTCGCTCACTGATGGCAAACGATTCCAACCGCGACTGCTCCTTGCGGGGCATGCGGGCTTCCGCCTTGCCGATGTCGAAGATCACATCCGGACCTTCCACGCGCTTCACGGTCGCATTCACAACTTCGCCAACGCGTCCGATGTACTCGTTGTAAACCGTGTCGCGCTCGGCCTCGCGAACCTTCTGGAAAATCACCTGCTTTGCCAGTTGCGCCGCGATGCGTCCCAGAATTCCTTCCGTAACCTTCGGAATCCGCAACTCGCTGCCCACTTCCAACGCTGGATTTGCCTTGCGCGCATCTTCGAGAGTGATCTGCAATAGAGGATCTTCCACTTGCTCGGGCGTCTCCACAACGGTTTTCACCGCGTAGGCATTGATCTTGCCGGTTTCCTTGTCCAACTCGGCGCGCAGATTTTCCTGCGTCTTGTAGTACTTGCGCGTAGCCATCACAATGGCATCTTCCACCGCGCTGACCACAATTTGCGGATCAATCCCCTTCTCGCGGCTCAACGCGTCGATCGTGTTGTAAAGCTCACTCGCCATATGACGTATTCCGTTATGAAGACTGCAGCGTAACAGGTTTCAAGGTTTCAAAAACCGTGTCGCCGAAGATCTTCAACTTTGAAACCTTGAAACCCTGAAACTTTTCTCTTCAGATTTCCGGTACCAGATTCGCCTTCTCTACATTGGCGAATTCAACTTCAATTTTTTGCGCTTGCTCCGTTACCGCCGTGCGCATTTTCTTCTTTGATTTCTTGCTTGCGACGCTCAAGTCCAGCGTCAGCATTCCTTCGCGAAAACTTTCCAGCCGTCCTTCGAAGTACCGGTTATTGTTTACCGGATTGCGCGTCATCAGCTTCATCCGGCTTCCCGTGAAGCGTTCAAAATCGGCGGGCTTGGTCAGCTTACGATCCAACCCTGGGGATGAAACTTCCAGCGTATAGCTGCCCGGCATCGCATCCTCAACTTCGAGAATGGTGCCAAACTCGCGGCTGAAGTTCGCGCAATCTCCGTGCGTAACTCCCGCCAAGGGATCGCCACTCGCCGCGCCTGGCTTGTCCAGAAAGACGCGCAGCATACGGCCATTGCCACTCCCGCGCAACTCAACGTCGACCACTTCCAGCCCGTTGGAGGCCGCTACCCGCTCCGCGATCTCACGTACCCGATCAAGATCAAGTGCCATGCATCCAACAACTTATATCTCGGTTCGCGCGGCGAATTCCTGTCCAACGAAAAAGTGGGCTTGCGCCCACTGGTGTGCCTCGCCAAATGCCGGTACTACACAACAGTTCCAGTTTTCTAATATACGCCGGAAAGGGGGTAAATGACAAACCGTGGACGACCAGATGCCGAAATCCGATCTCTCTTAACCGAAGCTACAACATTAGGAAGAGCTCGTAACGACGATTACAGGGATTGGACCCGGTACTCAATATTTGCCTCAACCATCATCCCTCTCTAGAATAAGAGTTTCTTCCCGAGATACTTATGATTCATTTTCCCGTACCCGAAGCTCTCACCTTCGACGACGTTCTTCTCTTACCCGCTCGCTCCGACGTAGTCCCCGCAACCGCGACGACTCAGACACGGCTCACGCGCAGCATCAGCCTGAACATTCCCATCGTGAGCGCCGCCATGGACACCGTCACGGAATCGCACATGGCGATTGCGCTGGCCCAGCAAGGCGGCCTGGGCATCATCCATCGCAATCTCACCATCGAGCAGCAGGCCAATGAGGTGGACAAAGTTAAGCGGTCGGAAAGCGGCATGATCGTTGACCCGGTCACAATGTCGCCGACTGACAAAGTGAGCGATGCGCTCGATGTGATGCGCAAGTACAAAATTTCCGGCGTGCCCGTCACTCAGCATGGAAAGCTCGTTGGCATCCTCACCAACCGCGATCTCCGCTTCGAAACCCGCTTCGACATTCCTATCGATCGCGTGATGACCAAGAAAAATCTTATCACCGTTCCGGTCGGCACCACGCTGGAAGATGCTGAAGAAATTCTGCACGAGCACCGCGTGGAAAAGTTGCTGGTCGTCGACGATAAGTACAACCTCAAGGGCCTGATCACCGTAAAAGACATTCAGAAAAAGCTGAAATATCCCAACGCCGCCAAAGATCCTCAAGGACGCCTGCGCGTCGGCGCGGCCATTGGCGCCACCGGAGATTTTCTGGAGCGTGCACAGGAACTCGCCGAAGCGAAAGTAGATGTAGTCGCCATCGACAGCGCTCACGGCCACTCCACAAAAGTGCTTGAAGCGGTAAGGCTGGTAAAGTCGAAGCTGCCTGAAATACAACTGTTGGCGGGAAATGTTGCAACCTTCGACGGCGCATGCGAACTAGCGCGCGCCGGAGCCGACGGTATCAAGGTCGGCATTGGTCCTGGTTCTATCTGCACCACTCGCGTGGTCACCGGCGCGGGCGTGCCGCAAATCACCGCCATTGCAGAAGCTTATCGCGCAACCAAAGATGCGGGAGTTCCCATCATCGCCGATGGCGGCATTAAGTATTCGGGCGACATCACCAAGGCGCTGGCTGCGGGCGCTAGTGCGGTCATGATCGGATCTCTTTTTGCCGGCACCGACGAAAGTCCCGGCGAATTAATCCTGTATCAGGGCCGCTCGTTCAAATCTTATCGCGGCATGGGCTCTATCGGAGCCATGGCACAAGGCTCCAGTGAACGTTACTTCCAGAATGTCGAAGGAGATTCTTCCGCCGCCGTTTCTTCTCTGGACGGAGAATCCAACCGCCTCGGCAAACTCGTTCCTGAAGGAATCGAGGGCCGCGTTCCTTATCGCGGCTCAGTGGCCATGATCGTGCATCAGATGGTCGGGGGATTGAAGTCGGGCATGGGATATTGCGGCGCCGCCACCATCGCCGAACTTCTGCAGAAAACCCGATTCGTGCGCATTAGCGGAGCCGGACTTCGCGAAAGCCACGTCCACGATGTAATGATCACTCGCGAGGCACCCAACTATGGAGTCGAGTAGTCCGCGCAATTGAACTCCGACCGACAAAATATTCTAAAGACGTGGGCGGCCGCGATCCTGTGGCTCATCGTCATTTCTATCGAGTCCACGGCCATGCTCTCGTCCAACAATACCAGCCGCATTCTATATCCCTTGCTGCATTATCTTTTCGGTGTAGGGATGGAGCGGTTTGAACATCTCCACTTCTACATTCGCAAAGGCGGCCACGTGGTCGGCTACGCTATTTTGAGCATTTTGCTGTTCCGCGCGTGGCGCGCAACACTGCCTGCAATGAGTAATACAAAGTGGACAGTACGCTGGGCCACAAGCGCTCTGCTGGGAACCGCGCTCGTGGCCAGCCTAGACGAGTGGCATCAAAGCTTCATCCCCTCACGCACCGGGCGGTGGGAGGACGTGGTTCTGGACACTTGCGCGGGAGTGGCGGCACAGATTTTGATTTTCCTTTGGGTGAAGAATGTCAGTAAGACTTCGTGGAATGCGGCCAGAACCTGATGGTTTGCAATACGGTCTTGAAAGAGCACAGCTTCAGCAGCATCGCACAAACCAGAATCAAGATTAACGTTCAGCTTCGAAAAACAGTGGCCTTCAGGCGTCAGCTTTGCTGTTCACTCGCGCCGGACTGCCTGCCTGCAGCAGTCCCGCGGATACCAGCGCGAGTACCGCGGAAAAATAGAACGGAATTCCCGCCCCATAGTGCTTCCACAGTTCCCCAGTAATCAAACTGGCGGCCAATGTGGCTACACTAGTCGCGAAAAAGTAAATTCCCAACGCACGTCCGCGCACACTCTCGCCGACGGTTTCAACCACGAGCGCCTTCAGAACAGGTTGGGTAAGCGCGTAATAAATACCATAGACTGCCATCGCAATCCAGATCGCCTGCTTGGAAGGCGCACGCCCGAAAACAAAATAGACCGCGGCAAAAACCAAATAACCTACCGAGGCTACCAGTCGTCGCGAAACGCGATCACTAAGCCAGCCCGCAGGCCAGGATGCGAGCGTATAAGTAATATTAAAGACTAGCCCCAAAAGCGGCGCCAGCGTGACCCGGATTCCAATATTCTGTGCCCGGAGCACGAGGAACATGTCGCTTGAATTGGCAAGAGAAAAAATGGTCACTGCGACCACGACAAAATAGAAGTTCGCAGGAAGTTTGACACTCTTCTCCGGCTCTCGCGCTAACGAGACTTGCATCACCTTCTTCGCGCCTTCGTCCGAAGTTGCAGACGAAGGCTTGCTTTCGCGAATCCCAACCACCGCCACCAACACGCATAATACCCCTGGAATTGCAGCTGCCCAGAACACACTGCGGATTCCGAATCGCGAAAGCAGAAACAGCGCGACAAGGGGTCCAGCAATCGCGCCAGCCGAATCCATGGACTGAATCAAACCGTAGGCCGAGCCCAGCCGATTTTTCGGCACGGACTCGGCGACCATCACATCTCGCGGCGCACCGCGCACGCCCTTGGCCAGCCGGTCGGTGAAGCGAATCAGGAGAATGTGCCACCACGACGTGACGATCGCGAGCAGCGGCTTCACCGCATTCGCAACCAAGTATCCCGCGACCACGATCGGCTTGCGGCGGTCGATACGATCGGTGAGATAGCCAGAGAAAAGTTTGGCAAAGGACGCCACGCTTTCAGCCACGCCTTCAATTAATCCCAGTTGGGCCGGGCCCGCCCCCAGTGACGCCAAGAACGCCGGCAACACCCAGTACGCCATTTCCGTAGCGGTGTCGTTCAAAAATGAAGTGAATCCAAAGGCGTAGATATTGCGCGCGGGTGAAGGATCACGCGTGTCGGAAGCCATAACTCAGTTTTATCATGACGAGATGGCGCTCTTGGCGCTCGCAGGTCTCTCGGAAACTCTCGTCGAGTCTGCCCCGGTCACCGGAACTGATAGCCGGTCTTGAGTTCGCAGCGATAATTTCTGGACTGGTCCCGGTCGGGAACCATGTGGCAATCTGCCCAACGCAAGAAAAGGTCGGGCCCCAGAGGAAAGACGATAGCTTCTCCGCCCACTTCCGCTTCGATACTTGGCCCCTCGGCCGATGCCGGCAAACTGAAGTTCAATGCGCGTCCGAATATTACCGGATAGGTCTCGCGCACCAGATCGCTGGTCATGGGATGAACCACCTCTGCTTCGAACAGGAAAGTAGTCGTATCAGACCAGTTGCGGATCGACACGTTAAAGTGGCGTCGATCCTGCGAAAACGTTTCCGCCTCGATTCTGGTGAACGAGCATGGCCCAGCAATGCAGGAAACTCTTGCGTTACGAAACTCGTTGCCCGCGCCGGCATCGATCGATTGAGAGTTGATCGTTGCCTTCCACTTTCCACCGGGCCCGCATGGGGGCCGATTATCGCAAGGCAGATTGCCTTTATTGATGACTTGAAACGCCTTTACCGCGCTACCGATGTTGGCCTCGGCAGTTGACTTCACCGAGTATCGAATGCGGGCGTTCGAAACTGCCGCGTCGGTGCGCGATTCGGCAATCGTCTCCTGGTGAAGCGGGGTCATTCGCGCGACATACAGTTTGTCTGCAATGTAATCATTCCAATCCAGAGCTTTGTAATCCTTGCGCCGAAATTGCAAGAGAACCTGTTGCCGGCGGCGTAGGCCTTTGGGAAGAGTCAAACTGAAATAGCCCGCCGCGTCCGACTTGGTTTTTGCATTTCCTAGTTCATTGAGGGCCGTGATCTCAACGTCACCCAGCGGCAACTGCTTGTTGGCGTCGGCGTCCTGCCGCAGCACCGAACCTCGCAACGTTACGGGTTGCCTTCGGTGCGTAAGCGCCACGATCGCCGCCGTCGCCGCAATCCCGACAATAATCCAAATCGTGATTTTGCTGCCCTTGGTCATTGAGCTCCTTGCCTGATATTTTAAGATGGAATTTAGCCGGTGGAAAGTGAGGTTGCGGCTTCGTCCGAGGATTTTATGATGACTAACTGAGCGCCCGTGCTTGATTGTTGAGGTAGGCAATCGCACGAGAAGCATTTAAAATTTACTGAATGCACAACCAGAAGAAGCACCTTGGTGCGAGTTCCCTCTCGCGACGCGAACTGTTGCTGCGTGCAGGCGGCATTGGACTCTGGAGTCTGATTGGTCGTCCGAATTTATTTTCACTGGTGGATTTCCAGGATGATAAGGTCGCTCCTCACATCACGCCCGGTACGACCGCCTTGTCCAAGGAAGACGATCAGTTTCTGGATGAATTGGAAAAACTGAACCTTCAATATTTCTGGGAGCAGGCAAGCCCGCAAACCGGACTGGTTAAGGACCGATGCAACGTCCAGGCTAATAGCCCCTCCACGGTCGGCAGTATTGCCGCTACGGGATTTGGCCTGACCGCTTTGTGCATTGGAGAAAAGCGCGGATTCATTCCGCCTAACGACGTGCGGGAACGGGTTCTCACCACCCTGCGTTTCCTGTGGAAGAAGATGCCCACCCATCGAGGTTTCTTCTACCACTTTGCCGATATCAACACTGGCGAGCGCGTGTGGGATTCCGAAGTCTCTTCCGTCGACACGTCCATCCTGCTTTGCGGAATTCTTACTTGCCGGCAACACTTCGAGGAGCATTCCGAAATTAGTCTTCTGGCTTACGAGATCTTTAATCGCGTGGATTGGAGTTGGCTCTCCGAAGATACTTCGCTTTTGCCGCACGGCTGGACGCCGGAACTCGGCTTTCTACCCTATCGCTGGGACTACTACAGCGAGATGATGATGATCTACCTGCTGGGATTGGGATCGCTGCCCCATCCTTTACCGATACAGGCGTGGACGGCGTGGAAGCGTACCAAATTTGAATTCGACGGCTTCCGCTACATTGGTTCTTTTGCGCCTCTATTTATTCATCAATATTCGCAGGCCTGGTTTGATTTTCGCGGCAAACGCGATGCTTTCGCGGATTACTTCGAAAACTCCACACTAGCCACCGACGCTCACCGCCGGTTCTGTCTGGAGCTTGGCAAGCAGTTTCCCGATTACAGCGACGACCTGTGGGGCATTACCGCTTCCGATTCAGAGAAGGGCTACGTAATTTGGGGGGGGCCACCCATGATGGGGCCGATCGATGGAACCGTGGTGCCGAGCGCATCCGCCGGGTCGCTTCCGTTTCTGCCTCAATCTGTGTTGCGCGTTCTCAGGAACATCAAGGATCATTATGCTCGCGCATGGTGCCGCTACGGATTCGTAAATGCCTTCAATCCGCTCAAGAACTGGTACGACACGGACGTGGTGGGAATTGATACAGGTATAACCATGTTGATGGCGGAAAATCTACGCAGCAATTTTGTCTGGGATACTTTCATGAAAAATATGGAAGCCAAGCGCGGCATGGACCGCGCTGGCTTCAAGAAGTATGAACCCTCCATTACGAATAAGACTTAAAACGGACTCATCGTCTATACAGGTTATGACAGAATTCTGCTACTTGAGTTCAATCACGGCCAAGCCGTGCGCAGGCAGGGTCAACTTAAACTCTCGGTTGGTGATTGGTTGCTCTTCTGGACCAGACAGTTCCGCAGCCTGACGCAACTCCTGAATTTGCTGGTGCGTGGGATAGTTGGGCGAGCCCATCTTCTCGTAAGTCGAGTGCACATCTCCGTGATCACGATCCACTCGTGAAATCAAAGCACGGCTCACCTTGGTATTTTTCAGCCGCAGCGAAATTGTTTTTGGAGAACCCGCCTCCTCCGGCGCCGCATAGTTCCAGACTGCCAACACCAGGGTTCCGTCTTTCCTGCGAGTCAGCAAAGCGAAATCAGAATCGAGCTGGATCCGTTCGTCACCCAACTTGTGCAACAACTTGAACGCGTTGAACGCCGGCTTAGGGATGTCGTCTTCCGCAATCAGCCCATAGCCGCCGTAGAACGGGGTTTTCACCACACCCTGTTCTTCGAAAACATCGGAGAAACTCCAATAGGACATGATGTTGACCAAGCCATCGCATTGACGAATCGTGTCCGCAAGCCATGGGCCCATATAGGGCGCATCGGTCACATCGGGTTCATTCTTGTAACTGGCGTTGAACTCGCTCCAGATTAAAGGCAAGGTGGGCATGCTCGATGCTTTGATCTGATTGTGAACTTTATCGACTGCACGGCATACCATGCGGTCGCGAGGAATATTTTCGTCTGTGCCGAAAACGTCATGAGCGGTATCGTTGGCGTAAACGTGGGTGGAAACATAATCCAGCGGAACATGTTTCTCGGCGCAGTGGCAAATGAACGCGTCTACCCATGCCGCCTGGGCAGTCGCAGGGCCACCCACTCTCAGTCGCGAATTCGTCTTTTTGATTGCAAGTGAGGTGTGGTCGTACAGTTCCCAATAAGTATCCTGCTTCGGCTTTCCTCCCCAAAAATCGAGGTTGGGCTCGTTCCACACCTCGAAATACCATTTGGCAACCTCTTCGATGCCATAGCGTTCCACCAGATGACCGGTGAATGCGGCGACGAGATCATCCCAGCGGCCCCAATCCTTGGGCGGAGAAACGTTGGGCTTGTACCAGAATGGATGAATCAAACTGGCGGCTGCCAGCTTGTAAGGCATAAAACTGATTTCAACGAAAGGGCGTACCCCATTCGCCAGCAACCCGTCGTAAATTTGATCGATGTAGGAGAAGTTGTAAACGGGGCGGCCCTGATCATCTTCGCCATAGATGCCCACTTCGTCGTTGAGGATGGCGTGAAAGCGAACATAGTTGAAATCAGTAATTTGTTTCACCGATCGCAAATCAGTGCGATAGCTCTCACGCAAGCTTAATATCGCGCGCCCCGAGCCGAACATTTCTTCCCAAAAATGCGGAAGAGGATGCGTTGGCGCAGTTGCGTCAATGACAACAACTTCCGAGGCAGGACTGTCATACGCCTCGACGTGCGAGGCGTTTATTGAAAACAAAAGAAAGATGGTGAAGCCGAGGAGACGCCAGCATCGCATAGCTTTCACGTCGGTGCACGAACTACAGTGCTGCAGTTTTCCCGATGAGACCCGCATCAAGCCTCACCAGATTATGCCACGTTCGACCGCGGCCTGGGCGTACGGGCGTGGCCCGATGGTTTTTCCTGAAGCAGCAATTCCGTTGCCTGCACACGTGGGTGACTGTGAAACCACCGCTGCACCAGCTCCGCATGCAGGAAGTTTGCAATCGAGAGCAAACTCATCCCCTGATGATGCACCATCCAGCAGCGCACCAACTCGAAGCGACGAAGCCGCGAATGAACTCGGCCGGGATTGTAGTCCAACGCTTCATAGAAACCGTAGGTACTCAAAGCGCGCTTATGCTCCAATTTGCGCAAATTTTTCAGCGCGGCGCCGGGGTCAATCGAAAGCGCCATGCACGTTGAATATGGCGAGACCACAGGTCCGTCCTGGTCAACTTTGTGAATCGCCAACTGCGGCACACCGAACGCGTGATACTGGTAATTGCCGCAATCATCCCAAGCGAAGCACGAAGATTCGGAAATGCCCCACGGAATACCTAAGTCGTCGGCGTATGCGCGTTGCGCCTGCACCGCCGCCGTGACTGCGCGTTCTAACAGCGTGTTGGGATAAACTCGCATCCAGATCGCGGGCATCAGGTATTCGAACATCGTCCCCGTCCAGGAGAGCAGGCCGGCAATTCCCTGGTCGATAGCATGCGCGCGGCCAAGCTGAAACCAGCTTTCCTGCGGAACGTCATCTTTGGCAATGGCGGCAAACAAGGCGATTCGCGATTCGCTCGCCAGCAGGTCATAACACGCGGAATGCAATTCCTGCTTTTCCACGTCGAAGCCAATGGAGAGCAGTCCCCGGCTCGGACTCAAGAGAAACTCAAAACTCATTTCCTCCGCGAGCGTGCCAGCTTGGTCAACGATGTTCTTAAGGTCAGCTACGAGTTGGACGGCTTGCGCACGCGCGTCCGGCAACAACGCCATCACTTGCAAATAGAGTGCGCGAGTTTTTCCGGGCTCGGTGGAATCCGCAGCAGCCTTCAATCGAACGAAAAGCGTGTCGATGTATTCCACCATCCGATTGAGGGGAGGAACGTACCTGGCCTTGCGATTCGGATAAATTGCAGGATCATTTCTCAGCGCCGCGAACTCGGGCAGCAACCAGGGCAGATAGAGCTGAACCAGGCGACCGACTTGCCTGATCCGTTCTTCGGCTTGCCCTTCAAACCACAGCGCATTCGCGTGCTTCGGGTTTGAAGATGATTGCTGAATGGCCTTGACATCAGCCTCAGGAATATCCAGAAGGTAGTTTAGCCATGTGGGGTGGCTGAGTTGGCGCTTCAGCGCGGCGAATTTTCGCCGCGGCAAAGCGCGGTCGGTCGCCAGAAGGTAAAGATGATCGAGGATGCCTTCCCGCAATTCTTTCTGTAGCAGGGGCTGTTCAAGAAGATCGAGGCTTCCTTGCTGTAGCGTCCAGAGGGAAGCCACAAGATTCCCGCTATCGACGCTGGAAACAAATCTAGGAATCAGCGGGGCCAACGTTTGCGTGTCGTACCAATTCAGCAAGTGGCCATTGTAGCGCTGCAATTGCGACACTGTGGTTAAGGTGCGAAGCGTCAGCTGCGCGAATTCCGGCGCCGTCAAATAGCCCGACGAGCACGCGATCTGGCGGGCATTGAAAAGCAAGCCAAGATTGGTGGGCGAGATCCTTTCCGCAACTTTCAAACCGTTTTCGCCCTGCTGCAAATTATCGGGAATGAGCCAGTTGTTTTTTTCGTTGCTGAGTTCAGCGAAATAGCGCCAGGTGCGAAGGGACACGAGACGCAGCAACCACCGATCTCTCTCGGATTCTTGTTTGCGCGGCGCCCGCGGCGGTCGGTTCAACCACAGCGAAATGGGCTTGCTGCATGCCCACAATAAAAGAATCGGCAAGGCCGCTCCCACCGCACTGCGGCGTCCAAACCACAGGATGGCGAACACTCCGAGCGCGAGCGCGGGCGTCCAGCTCAAATAAATATCCAGCACGGTGCGCTTATATCCTGAGAGTTCCGCCTGGGCGGCGGTTTCCCATTGCAACAGCCGCTGGCGAGTGATCATGCGGCGCACCAGAGTTCGCACCATTGCGTCCATCGAGAGCAATGCTTGATGCGCTAGGAATGTGACCATCAACCACACCGTTACAGTTTCGTTCAGAAATCCGTTGATGGCATCGAGGACGACAGAAACTTTTCCTTGCGCCGCCGCATTTGCCAAGCCGAACAGAAGTTGACACGCTGCGGGCAGAAACAATATGCCAATGGTGGCTAGCGTCCAATTCACCGGGCCGCCCGGCAGACAAAGCCAGCCCAGAAGCAGGAGCAGGAACAATGCAGGCTCGACCATACTGCGGCGAAGGTTATCCAGAATCTTCCACCGCGACACCACCGACAAAGGATTCGGAACCTTCTGTCCCGACTCTTCCGGCACCATCGGATTAATCCACTCTGCGATCTGCCAGTCCCCGCGCAGCCAGCGGTGTTTGCGCCGATTGTGAGCGTTGTAATGCGAGGGATAGTCTTCGATCACCTGGATGTCACTAACCAGGCCTGCGCGAGCGTAGGCGCCTTCGATCAGATCATGACTCAACAAGGCGTTGCGTGGAAAGCGGCGATCCAGAACGCGATGCAATGTCTCTACTTCGTAAATTCCCTTGCCAACAAAAATGCCTTCTCCGAACAAGTCCTGATAAACGTCAGATGCCGCGCGCGTATAGATATCGAGACCAGTCTGTCCTGAATAAATACTCGCCAACCTTGAGGCTGCAGAACTTTGAACGCTTACTCCAACCCGCGGCTGCAAAATGCCGTAGCCTGTCACTACGACCCGTCTATCAGGATCAATAATCGCCTGATTCAGCGGGTGCGCTAAAGTCCCGACCATGCGGCGCGCCGAACCCCGCGGC
>Ga0209422_1000167_pt1 | contig 16088 bp, 15 predicted proteins | sample BlaSpr_A8_OM2_M3_FD_187983 | JGI IMG/M metagenome (GOLD analysis project Ga0209422, IMG submission 187983) | Forest soil microbial communities from Thunder Bay, Ontario, Canada - Black Spruce, Ontario site 2_A8_OM2_M3 (SPAdes) (version 2) | ecosystem: Environmental > Terrestrial > Soil > Boreal... | reverse complement strand
ACCTGTTGCGCGGCAGCCAGCACGAGAAAACGGGCGCCTCCCCGAAAAATCAGGGGAGCGATCGCTTGACGCAGATCACGAGTCCCCAAGGCGGCGACTGATTCCCCCGAGGCGATCTCTCCCATCAGTGGCATTTCAGAAGTGATTGCCGCTGTGTAATCGGTTCGCGTTTAGGCGGCGGATATCCTACTTCGCATACCATTTAGCTGTCCTGCGAATGCATTCCTCCAGACTGATGATCTGGCGCAGCCCAAGCGCCTCGCGCGCACGTTCAACGCTGGGAACATAGCGAAGCGGTGCAGTCCCGGGAATAGCTTGCCGGGCGACGCGGATTTCGGTCCGCGGATTGAGAGTGGCCGCGACGGTCTGCGCTAACTCCAGAATACTCACATCATGTACTGAGCCCACATTGAACGGCACGAGCGCCGGCGCGCGAAACAATATTGTCCAGAGCCAGATGGCCAAGTCAGCAGCATACAAATAGGATCTTCTCGGAGTTCCGTCGCCCTGTATCTGAATGGGCCTTCCCGCCAGAACGTCACCGATGAAATTGCCGATAGCGAAATGCTGGTCGAGAGGAAGATGTGGACCACAGAAAGCCCAGCAGCGCGCTATTTTGCAATCGAGGCTAGCAGTCTTTTGATAAAGCGCACAAAGGAGTTCTGCCGTCCGTTTGCCTTCTGCGTAAACATTGGCCGGATCTATTGGATCCGGGGCTCCCGCGTAGCTTTCTGACACATGCGGCATATCGGCGGGTTGTTTTCCATACACTGCACCTGAACTTGTCAGCAGGAACTTTCTTGCCCCATGTTTGACCGCAAACTCGAGCGTGTGCTCGGTGCCTGCGATGATTGTCGAGAGCATCTCAAGCGGAGCATCTCGAGCCTGCCTCGCGCTGGCCTCGGTCGCCGCGTGGATGATGTACTTGTATTCTTTTTGGGGAAACGAAAAGCTGCGCACATCGCCGCGCTGCAGCGTCACAGCGGCGTCCAATGCCAGATGCGGGCACTTTTGCGTGAACGCTTCGGGGTTACGCGTCAGAATGGTGGCCTCAGCCCCCAATCCGAGCAGGCGGTTCACAAAACAGAAGCTCTCCACCAACCAGCACCCGAAAAATCCAGTGCCACCTGTGATGAATACGCGCTCACCGCGCAGTTCGTCCCACAACCCCTGGGTATTGGCGGCGACTAACTCAAGGTCAGGAACGAGTTTCTGCGAAGCATGATTCTGCACCAGCACCGTCCAGATCAGCTCTCGACGTCAAGTCCACGCTGATAGATTGCCTTCTTGAGGGAGGGAATCTGCGAATAGGGGCTCTCGATATCGTCAATCTTGATAGGTGCATCCTTCTGTACCCGTTTTAGCAATATTTCCCCTCGCATCAGTTCGCGGCAGGAAAGCTGCCCTTTTTGCAGTGGAATTGCGAGATACACATCCTCCTCCATCAGACCATGGCCTTCCGGCAGGTCAGTTTTCGCGTAAACTCCGCGGACTAATGCATCGAGATATTCAATCTCTTTCTTAGGAGGAATGCGCTTCTGTGTCCCAGGAGCGCCGCACATTTCCTTCGCCTTATGGAAGGCCCTGAACCATTCGTCCGCCTGATGCGGAAGGGTGCAATAGGGCGATACTTTTACGTCATCAGTTTGGATATCGATATGCCGCTCGAACATCCTGGCGCCCTTTGCATATGCGATGAGCATTGAATTGGACCAGTTGGAATATTCGTGAGTAGAAAATCCGATGGTATTCTCCGGGTAACGGTTGCGGAGATAATCGATCTGGTTCAGTTGAAGTTCCGAATCTTCCGACGGATAGACCGAAACGCAATGATTGATCCCGAGCGGAATATTTCGATTTGCAAAGAAGGTAACGATATCGTCCATGTCCTTGAGGGACGATCCTCCGGTCGAGACAATCACTGGCTTCTTGGTCTTCGCAATTTTTTCGATTAAAACCCAGTCGTTCAAATCTGAGCTGGCGATTTTAATGACCGGAATGCCCAGTCGCGCGCAGAGATCGACTGAGCGTTCGTCGAACGGAGTAGCCGTTGCCGTGAATCCTGCCTGGCGAATCGCCTTGACAAGCGTGGCATAATCTTCATCCGTCAAACGCGTATCGAGCGTTTTCTTGATATATCTGAGATCCTTGCGATCGACGAAATCCTTGTGAATGAAAGAGCCGACGTCGCGAAACTGCAGCTTGATCGTCGCTCTCACGTTGTTGAATCGAACCACCTGTGCGAACTCTGCAACGATCTTCAGTCCGCGTTCGAGACTGCCGAGATGATTGTTGGCCATCTCGAGCACAAAAAGATCTTCAAAGATATCCTTATCAATCACTAACCGGCTCCTCTGCGCTTAATCGAAAGAATTGTGAAAAACTGTCCAGCTTGTACGCAACGGGGAAGGAGTGCGTTTCCGCCACGTCACCATAACCGTGAGTCATGTAAACGAACTCGACTTCGGCTGTTGCTGCGGCGGCGGCATCTTCCATTGTATCGCCCACCATTAAGCAATCTAAGGGAGAAACGCCATACTCGTTGAAAAACTCAAGCAGCATCTCGTGCTTGGAGCTATACGCGGGAGCACGGGAATCGGGCGTATAGACCCGCTCAAAAAACTGCACCAGTCCCTCGCGCTCCAGGATGCGCAGCGAGATATGCCGCGGCTTATTTGACACTACGAAAAGTCGATGCCCCTCCGCTTTCATTGTCTCGAGCGCTGCCTTTGCGCCTTCAAAACATGAAGTCTTCCGCCACCCCTCAGTGTCGTAACTGATCCGAAAGGCTTGCTCCAACCGATCCAGCAGCACTGGATCATCGGTTGGCACCGCGTGCGAAAGGATGGTCCTTATGGGCGGCCCGAGAAGTTCCCGAAGATCGATTTTCGGCTCCGGCAATCCTGCTGCGTGGAAGGCCTTACCTACGGAGAAAGCAATCCCGGGGAAGGAATCCAATAACGTGCCGTCAAGGTCAAATAGCAAACAATTTGGCAGCCGAAGGCGCACCGCATCTCCTAAGCACTTCGCTTCACCGCAACTACTGCGGAAACACCCCGCAATCGACATTCGGACATTGTCCCGTAATCGCCGATGCTGCGGACGAAGCGAGATATAGGCACAGCTGCGCAACTTCGTCTGCTTCAGGCAACCGCCCCAGGGCGGAGTTCGCTTTCGTGAAGCCGTCCAGAAACTCCTCGACCGGCTTTCCATACGCCGGCGCATACTCTTTCACAAGTGCGTCCGTCAGCCCATTTGTGATTACCAGCACCGGGCAAATCGCATTCACACGGATGCCTCGGGGTCCCAACTCTTTCGCCAGCGCCTGAGTAATGCCATTCACTCCAAATTTCGCCGCGCAGTACACTGCGTTGTTAGCCGTTCCGCGTTTTCCCGCCATGCTGGAGACGTTGATGATCGTTCCGCCGTTCCCCATGACGGCGGCCGCAGCCTGGCATCCGAACAAAACGCTTTTCAGGTTCACATCTTGCATCTTCGCCCAGAAAGGTTCGTCGATCTTGTCCAGGGGCCGCCACCCCGAGAGGCCGGCGTTATTGATCATCACATCCAGTCGCCCAGTCCACTCCATTGCCGACTGTACCAGAGCTTGAAGTTCCGCTGGCTTGGAAACATCCGTCTTCACAAACTTCGCGCGCTCACCCAACTTCATTGCAAATCCATTGTCGTTTCGCGCCGCAACCACCACATGGTCGCCAGCCTTAACGAAAGCAGAGGCAATCGCCGCTCCGATTCCAGACGTTCCCCCGGTGACGACCGTCGTTCGTTTTCCCCCGATTTCTAGATCGTCATGCAAGTGAAGCCCCCGTCCACCGGAATCTCCGCGCCCGTTACGAAGCTCGCCGCATCCGAACAGAGCCAGAGAACGCATCCCGTCAGTTCGGTTGCCTCACCAAAGCGCTTCATCGGTGTGTGCCCCAGAATCGCGTCGATCCGTTCCTTCGTGAGAAATTTCTCTTTCATCATCTGACTCGGAAAAAATCCAGGCCGAAGGGCGTTCACACGCACCCCCGCTCCCGCCCACTCGCGCGCCAGATTCTGCGAAAGATTTTTCACGCCAGCCTTGGCTACGGAATATGTGAACGCCTTCGATAACGGTGGTCCTGACGAAGCGGAAGAAATATTAATAATGCTGCCCTTCTTATGCTGCACCATGTATTCACCAAATACCTGGCAGCCCAGCATCGTACCCGTAAGTTGCACGCGCAAAATGTTGTCCCATTCTTCCAATGAAATATCCAGGAAGGGCGTCGGAGCGTTCACTCCCGCGCCATTTATAAGGATCTCCACACCACCCAGTTCGCCAGTCACGCGCCGCAGCGCGGCGTTCCATCCCTCTTTGCTCGTCACATCGAGAGTCACCGCGATGGCCTGGCCACCGGCCGCAAGAATCTCATCGCGGACCTTTTCCGCCGCCTCTTTGCTCGAGTCCATCACGGCTACAACCACGCCGGCTCTAGCCAGCGCACGCGACATCTCACCGACCAGCAAACCGCCCGCGCCGGCCAACGCCGCTCGCTTACCCTTGAGGCCAAAAAAGTCTTCTAGGAATCCCATGTCGGCATGTTCGATGCGAGTTCTTCGCGATCCAGGAACGGATGCATATCTTCGAACGCGGCAGTCACCATCGACCCATCGGCCAAAACCCGTGATGTCAGTCTTGGTTCAATCCCCTGCCCCGGATCAAGCATGGCCTCAATTAGCAGCGGCCCGGGCTTCGCAAGAAACTCCCTAAGCGTCTCCGCACAGTCCTTTTTCTCCAGCCGAATCGCTGGAATCCCATAAGCTTCGGCGACCCTTACCGGATCTGGGAAGGACACGCCGCTCGTCGGCCCTTCGCCCACAAGGTTTCCCCCGAAAAAGGTGTTCTGCGTCGTTCGGATCGAGAGATAGCCGCCGTTGTTATATACGATAACCTTCACTGGAAGCTGGGAATGCACAATCGTTTGCAGTTCCTGGATATTCATCTGCAAACTGCCATCTCCCGCGATGCATATCACGCGTCGAGCATTACCCGTCCGGGCCAGGGCAATCGCGGCCCCAATACTCGCCGGCAAATCATAGCCCATGGAGGCAGAGCCCGCATTCGTAAATATCCGCTGCTGCTCCTTCAGTTTCGCCGCCTGAAACGGCACCACACTCGCCATGCCGTCGCCGCACGCGATTACGTCACCCTCCTCAAGCACATCGAACAAAATCTCCGTGAAATAGTACGGGTTCAGCGTCTTCGCATCCCGCTGAGACTGTTGCACCACCGGATACTTCTTAACTCGCTCCTGGCACCACTGGTTCCACTCGGTTCGTGCCTCGACCGGATGGCTCTTAAGTGCTTGGTTCATGCTCTCCAGAAAGACCTTCGCATCCTGCACAATAGCCATCTGCGGCTTCAGCGTGGGCTTGTTCATCTCCGCGGCGTCCACATCGACCTGGATCTTAAACGCCTTAGTGGCAAATGAACTCCAGTTGTAGCTCGTCTGTCGAATGGGCATCCGGCTGCCGATGACGAGCAGCAAATCCGCGTTCTGCAGCGCAATACTTCCAGCACGATCACCCACCACCGCGGGACGGCCGGCATGCAGCGCGTGTCCGGTAGGCAACAGGTCCACGGCCGTCCAAGCCGTGGCGACTGGAATTCCCAATCGTTCGATCACCTCGCGAAAGATCCTCTCCGCTCCTGCAAGTCGCACGCCGCTTCCTACCATTAGCACCGGCCGCCTCGCCTTTGCGATCCTGTTCAGCACCTCCGCAACCTGCTGTGGTGCTATCGCCGCATCGTTCGGCGGCGGATCTTCGCTGGGATCATAATGCGCCAGAGACTTCGGTGCGATCTGCGTCGATTGCACGTCGACCGGAATGTCGAGCCAGCACGGCCCGGGACGGCCGCTCTGTGCAAGATGCCATGCACGCTCCAGATGGTACGCGATGGATTCTGGTTCGGTCACCAATACTGAATATTTCGTGATCCCCTTTACCATGCGGACAATATCGACTTCCTGATCCCCTAACTGCCGCAGGTCAGTAAGACCATAGGTTGCCATGCAGGTTTCCCGCTTGACCTGCCCGGAAAGGATCAGCATGGGAATCGAATCGGTCCACGCACCGAAGACACCGTTGAGCGCATTGATGCTACCCGGTCCCGTGGTCACGTTGAGGATACCGGGATTGCCCGCGATCCGAGCATAGCCTTCGGCTGCCATTGCAGCTGCCTGCTCATGGTGGTTGCAGATATAGCAAAGCCCGCTTCTGCCGATCGAGTCGTTCAGATGCATCGCGCCACCGCCAGTGACGAGAAATACATGGCGGGCGCCCCATTCCTTCAACTGACTGAAGATGTAGTCGGAAAGCTTCATGAAATGTTGCATTTGAACGCGTGTCACGAACGTACTGCAACGGATCCGGCAGCAGCCGCGAGGTCGAAGATCGTCTCGGCGACAAAGTCCAGCATTTCTCTTGTCAGTCCCGGATACACGCCGATCCAGAACACATGATTCATCACATAGTCGGTGTTTGGCAGATTTCCAATTACGCGATACTGGCAGCCCTCATATGCCGGTTGGCGAACCAGGTTTCCTCCGAACAAAAGCCGGGTGCCGATTTTCTTCGCCTCAAGCGCACGTGTCAACTCAATCCGGCTGATGCATGCGCCTTTGCGGATGCCGATGGGGAAACCAAACCAGCTTGGGTCCGCGCCCTTGGTCGCTTCAGGAAGAACCAGCACGTCCTGCAGCGGCTCTAGTTTGCTTCGCAGGTAGGCAAAATTCGCTTTGCGGCGCGCAATAAACTCCGGCAACTTGGTGAGCTGCGAAGCTCCTAGCGCGGCCTGCATATCCGTGGCCTTCAGGTTGTAGCCGATGTGCGAATAGGTGTACTTGTGATCGTAGCCGCACGGCAACGAACCTAACTGCCATTCAAAACGCTTGCCACAGGTATTGTCTTTGCCAGGATCGCACCAGCAGTCGCGGCCCCAATCGCGAAAGGACTCAATCAGCACCTGCAAAGCCGGTTTATCGGTAAGAACAGCTCCGCCTTCGCCGGTGGTAATGTGATGCGCAGGATAAAAACTCAAAGTAGCGATATCGCCAAAGGTGCCAACATTCCGTCCGTTATAGGTCGAACCGAGCGCATCGCAACAGTCTTCGATCAGCCAGAGATTATGCTTGCGCGTAAAAGCGGTGACAGCGTTGAGATCAAAAGTGTTTCCCAGAGTGTGGGCGATGAGCACGGCCTTTGTCCGGTCGCTGCGCGCCGCTTCAAGTTCGCGCACATCTATTTCATACCCAGGAACGGTGACATCTACGAAAACGGGCACCAGACGATTCTGGAAAATAGGGTTCACCGTCGTCGGAAAGCCCGCGGCCACGGTAATGACCTCATCGCCGGGGATCAGTCGGCGATCCCCGAGCTTCGGCGAAGTCAGGGCGCTGAGGGCAATAAGATTGGCCGAAGAGCCCGAGTTGACCAGCGACGCAGAACGAACGCCGACAAACCGCGCCAGATTTCGCTCGAAAGTTTCCGCGAACCGACCTGTGGTAAACCAGCCGTCGAGAGCGGAATCTACCACCGCACTGATATCGGCGCCGTCGATCACTTTGCCGGATACAGGAACCGGCGAAACTCCCGGAACAAAATCTGCAGAGCGGGATAACTCCGAACCATATTGAGCAGTCAGGTCGAGAATCTGCCTACGAAGCTGAGCCGTGGTATCCGCCATACGTTCAGTGAGGGCATTCAAATCATAACATTCAAGCTGCTTCCCCGGCGCTTGATTCCTGTGCTGTAAGGGTATGATAAGAAGGAATTTTTTTCGAACATTGTCAACGCACGAGAAGCGCGTTCAGACTCATGTAGATTATTCGAGCGAATTCGACAACCGTCGAAGGTGTGGTATACCGAACGTGATCGCGGTGAGGGAAACCGCCGGGAGAGCGAATGAAGGCAGTGATTCTTGCAGGCGGCTTTGGAACACGTCTGAGTGAGGAGACGGGCGTCCGGCCCAAACCGATGGTTGAGATCGGCGGCCGGCCGATCCTTTGGCATATTCTCAAGCTGTATTCCCATCATGGGATCAATGATTTCATCATCTGCTGCGGATACAAGGGATACATGATTAAGGAGTACTTCGCAAATTATCTCCTTCATATGTCTGACGTGACCTTCGACATGCAGAAGCGTTCGATGGAAGTTCACCAGAGCGTCGCAGAACCATGGAAGGTGACTCTCGTGGACACTGGAGATCAAACAGGCACCGCAGGACGGCTTAAAAGAGTGGCTCGCTATGTCGAGGGCGATGATGCCTTCTGCATGACCTACGGAGATGGCTTGAGCGACATTGATATCTCGGCGAGCATCGCTTTTCACAAGCAGCATGGCGGACGTGTGACGATTACGGCGGTACAGCCGCCAGCGCGCTTTGGCGCATTAGGCATGGACGGAACGGCGATCACCTCGTTTCAGGAGAAGCCGCAGGGTGAAGGCGGTTGGATCAACGGCGGTTTCTTCGTGTTGTCCCCCAAAGTGATGGATGAAATTCACAACGATGCATGGTTGTTTGAACGGGAGCCCATGGATAGCCTCACCGCGAAACGCCAGGTACATGCCTTTCGGCACAGCGGATTCTGGCAGGCGATGGATACCCTACGCGACAAGCAACGGCTGGAGGAGTTGTGGGCCGACGGGAGGGCACCCTGGAAGACTTGGTGAAAACCTGGCAGGGTCGTCGCGTTTTTCTAACCGGTCACACCGGTTTCAAGGGCAGTTGGCTCGCCCTTTGGCTGAGTAAGCTAGGGGCGCAAATTCGGGGGTACGCCCTCGACCCCTGCACCGAACCCAATATATTTAACCTGGCCTCCGTGGATGCCATCGTTGAAGACATTCGCGGAGACATCCGCGATTCCGCCAAGCTCGAAGCATCGATAACCGAGTTTGCGCCGGAAGTCGTCTTTCATCTGGGAGCTCAACCGATCGTTCGACGCTCCTATGCCGACCCGGTCGGTACATACAGCACCAACGTCATGGGTACGGTGCATCTGATGGAGGCAATCCGCAAAACTCCCAGCGTGCGGGCAGTAGTATGTGTCACGACAGACAAGTGCTATCAGAATCAAGAGTGGATCTGGCCGTACCGTGAGACGGATCCGCTGGGCGGATATGACCCGTATGCCTCCAGCAAAGCCTGCGCTGAAATTGTCAGCGCGGCCTACCGCAGCTCATTCTTCCCAACCGAGCGGCTGCATGAACATCATGTGACCTTGGCTACAGCGCGCGCCGGCAATGTTATTGGCGGAGGTGACTGGTCCGAGGACAGGCTCATCCCTGATCTAATCCGCGGATTCAGATCCAATCAACCCGTTCTGATCAGGCGCCCCAACGCCATCCGTCCCTGGCAACACGTGCTCGACCCTCTGCACGGCTACATGATGCTGGCTCAGGAACTCCTCGCCCAACCTGTGCCGTTTGCTTCTGCCTATAACTTCGGACCCGGCGACGAGGATATCTGGCCAGTCGAGCGCATCGCGACCAAGCTTGCGGAAATGTGGGGCAATGGCGCATCTTGGATTCGCGATGCCGTTCCCAGCGTTCACGAGGATCACGTGCTAAGGCTGGATGCCAGCAAGGCTCGCGTCGAACTCGGGTGGAAGCCGCGACTGAGAATTGAAGCGGCCCTGGAGTGGACGATGGCGTGGTATCGCGCCTGGAATCATGGGGACAACATGGCGCAGTTCACCCAGAAACAGATCGCGGAGTATCAGCGACTCTGAAGATGCGGTCCCTCATGCAATTTCACAGTTTCCTTCCGAGCCCCCTGATCATCGTAGCTTTGCTCCAACCGAGATCCACAACCTCAGTTTCTACCGCCAGTAAAGAAAGGCCGGTAGATCGCAAAAGCTCAGTCACAGATTTCACTGTATATCTGTTGATATGTTCATGAATGCCCAATCGAATCGTTTTGTCGCCATTAGCCAGTCGGGTCGTCTCCTCGTCACTCACCTCCAGGGGAACTTCGAGGTAAAGATAGCCCGAGGGTTTGAGAAAAGATGCCGCTTTCCGAGCCAAGACAAGCGGATAGGGGACGTGTTCCAGAACGTGAGCGAGTTGGATGTAGGGATACGAACCCAGTCCGGATTCCTCTCGGATCCTTATGATTCCCTCCGCTGGAGCGATATCGGAAATGTCAAAGACATATTTTTTTCCCGGCAGGTTTGGTAGAAACTTACCATCTGCTCCTCCATAATCAAGCATAGAAAAAGTGCTTTCGACATTCAATTTCCCCGTCAACCATCGACTGAGACCACGTTTTCGGGCCTGAATCTCCTGAGCGGAAGTGCCAACCTGGGACGCTATCGAGGCATACTCCGGTTCGTACCGGATTCTTTCTTTGTTGTATGAATCAGAGCGGTAATCGGTGTAAAGCCTTCCAATCGCCTCGTCCGAAAACGGCCGCTTCGTCTGGACAAATGAGCAAGATGGACAAATCTCCATTTCGACAAGGACAGATTGTCCATAGACTTTCTGAAAGCCCTTAGAAAAGAAACCGATTCTCCGAAGAAAGCGCTTCACCGGATGCCCCGAAGGCGCAAGGCCATACTCAAGGTTCAGCACCCGCTTCAGAAAGAACGGGGCGACTTCGCCGATGAATCCGAGATCTTTCGTTACCTCCGCTCCACAGTTCCTGCACTCACCCACGATTTCTCCTCATGCTATCCAAGCTTGCGGTGCTGCCGAAGACAAAGGCAAGCTATAATTCAACAACCTGCGGGCTGACATCTGAATCCGATTGCCCAGCAGACGAAACGGCATCGAAGATTTACCAGACTTGCGAAGAACTTCTTATCAGTCGCCGCAGCTAAACAAGGGTCGCACCAGACAACTTTTGTCGCCACCAACACTCAGAGTTTCACTTCTACAGATCGCCTGCTAGCCTACTACATCTTCGGTCGGACGACTTGCCGTCTCAGTACGGGAGGGCGCTGAATGTCTGAGGGTTTGCCGGAAGTGGCCCCTGTTCACTTGCACACTTCGGGTATCTCGCGTATCCGTCACTGGATGCGAAGAGTGCTTGGGGTTGACCGGGCAATAGGATTTACGGTTCTTGCGAGATTCTGGTCCAGTGCGGCCAGCCTGTTCACCGTTGCTCTGATAGCCCCGATTCCTTTCCCCCGCGGAGCAGGGATATTACTACACATTTGGAAGCCTGGTCTAAATTCGCGTGAGGAAAAATCATGAGTGAGTGCAGGAACTGTGGAGCGGAGGTAACAATAGATCTCGGATTCACCGGCGAGGTTGCCCCGTTTTTTCTGAAACGATCTGTAGAGCGAACGATACCGTCGGCTGGCGGCATCAGAAATGTCAAAGATATATTTTTCATTGAAGATTTGCGGGTTCCTTGATACAGACATCATATGAACTATTCAGTGCTTTGGAATCCGCGGAGACTTTACCGCGCAATAAAACGTCGAGTCGTCCAACGCAGGACTTTCAATGAAGCCATTAGCAAAGGCGAACGAAGATTCGGGAACGATCCGAACTTCCGCCCGGATCTCGTCCCGGATTACTTTGTTCCGCGTTTAGTGGATTGTCCCGACGATGTCCTCATTCTGAAGCGAATCATTGCTGCTTATAAGAAAGCGAAGATCGCGCAGAAGAGCTCCGGTGAGGCCTTTAACGTGAGCAACGAATGGCTTCCAATTTATGATCGGCAGCTCGGACCCGTGATGAAAGCGCTGCTCTCCGAGAATGTGACTGAACTGCAGCGAATGTACCAAAACTTCTTTAGGGATCCATGTAGCACCGGCTTAGTGGGGCTCCCGATCAACATTCCCAATCTTTTTTCGGGAGGAGCGATCAAACAAAAATTCAGGGAGTACATCCTCTGTGATGTTCTGCATCGGTACGACCTATGGAAGACGCGGACAGGAAACAAATATCCTGCTGCGGCTTTATCGGCACCATTGGTAGGAAATCCGTACGGTTATACGAGGGATGGAATTTTTATTCGGGGAGGCGGAGATTATCACCACTACTATGCTCATGCCATCTCCGAACTGATGGGTTCCAGCGAAAGGCAGGTAGTGATAGAGCTTGGCGGAGGTTTTGGGGGCCTTGCTTATTACCTCGTGCGCGACCACCCACAGGTGACGTATGTGGATTTTGATCTTCCCGAGGGAACGGCCCTCGCGTCCTACTACCTCATGCGTTCCTTGCCGCATGTTCATATCCGGCTCTATGGAGAGACGGAAATATCGGCGGAGACACTTGCGACGCCCGGTTTTGTGATGATGCCGAGTTTCGAGATTATGAATATGCCATCGAAGTCGGCTGCCGTATCGTTCAATTCCTACAGTCTTGCAGAGATGTCTCCTGCGACAATCCACCTTTATCTCGACCAGATTACACGGATCACGAGCGGATACTTTCTGCATGTTAACCATAATAGAGACGCGGTGCTGAGTGCGGATAAGTTCGACGTAGAGAACCGCGACTTTAAGTTGGTGAGCAGGGAACTGGCGGGATGGACCCTCGGAATCAATCCGCAATCGGATGAGTATGAGTATCTCTACAGGGCGTGAGAATTGCCCCTTGGAAAGCACTTGCTGCAGCAGTCGCTGAGGCTGAGCGAGGTGACTGCTTTCACGCGGTGCTTCTCCGCTCAGACGATGCAGTCAGGTGGCGAGGCACGCTATAATCCTGTAAAGTGCGAAGTAACCGCTGAATCCCACTGTGCGGGCCGAGACGGAATCGAAAATTACGAGATCTCCGAGTGAACCCGTTTCACGTCGTTCCACATAGCGCCTTTGCCAATAATGACGCGGCGTGTATTCAAATCCACTTATTAGCTGTGAGCCTATTCCATCTCCGATCGGGCCGGTCTCCGTTTCGCTCGGGAGGCCGCTGAATGTCTGAGGGTTTGCCGGAAGTGGCCCCTGCTCACTTGCAGGCTTCGGGTATCTCGCGTATCCGCCACTGGATGCAAAGAGTGCTTGGGGTTGACCGGGCGATAGGATTTACGGTTCTTGCCAGATTCTGGTCCAGTGCGGCCGGCCTGGTCACCGTTGCTCTGATAGCGCGATTCCTTTCCCCCGCGGAGCAGGGATATTACTACACATTTGGCAGCCTGGTCGCTGTACAGATCGTTTTTGAGCTGGGCTTCTCTTATGTGATTTTGCAACTGGCGAGCCACGAGCGCGCCGAACTCTCTATCTCCATTGATTATGAAATCAGCGGAGCCCCGATTGCCCATGCCAGGCTGGCTTCCGTCATTCAGAAGTCGGTTCGCCGGTATTCGGTGGCGGCGGTCATCATGGCTGGCGCATTGCTCCCTCTCGGTTTTTATTTCTTTTCCACGCACCAGCATGCAGGGCAGAGTGTTTCTTGGCAGCTTCCCTGGTTTTCTGCTGCGTTGATGGCAGCACTCAACTTCCAGCTTGACCCATTCCTGTCTTTCCTAGAAGGCTGCGGATATGTTCCGGAAATTGCGCGCCTTCGATTCATGCAGTCCGCGACAGGGAGCGTGCTGGCTTGGATCGTACTGATCAACCATCACGGCCTCTTCGCGCCATCGATGATGCTCTTCGGAATGGCCTCCGCCTCACTCATATGGCTGATGAGGAAACGTAAATTATTGCTCGGACTACTGAAATATAACGCGGGAATACATAAAATCCGCTGGCATCAGGAAGTCTGGCCATTCCAGTGGAGAATGGCCGTAAGCTGGCTCAGTGGCTACTTTCTATTTTGGATTTTCAATCCGGTCCTGTTTGCATTTCGTGGTCCCGTGGAGGCGGGCAAGATGGGAATGTCGCTCAGTCTGGCAAACGCGATCCAGGCTATCGCGGTTTCCTGGGTGAGCACAAAGTCTGCGCCCTTCGGAACGCTGATCGCACGCAAGGAATACCAACGGCTCGATAAAACATTCTTTCAGGCGCTCCGGCAATCTTTTGCCGTTTCCCTCGCAGGCGCTCTGGTGGCCTGGCTGGGATGCATTTATCTGAATTTGCAGCATTTTAGTTTCGCTCAGCGTCTGCTTTCTCCGCTTCCTCTTGGAATTTTGCTGGGTTACATGATGGCGACTGTCGTCATCGCTGCTGAAGCCTATTATCTTCGTGCGCATAAGCAGGAGGTATTCTTCGTCAATTCGCTGGTCGGCGCGGCAGCGGTCACAATATGCACTTTCATCTTTGGGCGACGCTACGGAGCTACAGGCATCGTGATCAGCACCTGCCTCCTTAACTGGGCCGGGCTGTTGTGGGCAACGTACAAGTTTCGAAAATACCGGAGACTGTGGCATACCCCTTAGGAACCCGGTAGACGAGGTATTCCATTAATTAACCTCTTCCAGAGGTTAAAATAGGAATGAAGGTAATTTGAACCAAGTGTTGGGTGAAGCCAGCGAAAGTCAACTCCTACAAGCTCTATGTCAGTATCGATCATCGTTCCAACATTTAATGGCGCCTCTCGGATCGGAAACTGCCTGGACGCGCTTTTGAAGCAGGCGGTAGAACACGATGCTGAGATTTTAGTCGTCAACGACGGCTCGACCGACAACACTACAAGTGTTGTCGCCCGATATTCCGGCGTTCGGCTCATTACTCAGCAGAATGCCGGACCCGCGGCGGCGCGCAATCGCGGCGCTCAAGAGGCTCAGGGGACAATCATCCTGTTCACCGACGATGACTGCGTACCAACCCCGGGGTGGCTGGCCGCTATGATTGATCCCTTCAAAGATCCAAGTGTGGTCGGGACGAAGGGCGTCTACCGCACTCGCCAACGGAGTCTTGCGGCTCGCTTTGTGCAGATCGAGTACGAAGACAAATACCGGCTGATGTCCGATCTTCCTCAGATCGACTTCATTGACACCTATTCAGCCGGCTTTCGTCGTGATCGGTTCCTTGAAATGAACGGTTACGACACCAGGTTCCCGGTGGCTTGCGCAGAAGACGTAGAGCTCTCCTACCGTATGTCTGCCCGCGGCTGGACGATGAAGTTCGTCCCCGCGGCCATCGTCTACCACACGCATCCCGACACGCTCAGGAAATACCTCATCAAGAAATATAAATTCGCGTTCTGGCGCGTGCTGGCGGTACGCAAGAATCCGAATAAGGTTATGAAGGATAGCCACACACCGCAGCTAATGAAGCTGCAGCTTCTGTTCGCCCCCATGCTGCTGCTTGCAATTTTTAGCGACTTGGTTTTGCGCCCGAAAGTACCCGCGTCGCCGGTTGTGTGCACTGCTTTTCTGATCAGCACGCTGCCCTTCGCATGGCGGGCGCTCCCGAAAGATCCAATTGTCGGACTGCTTTCTCCGGTCTTGCTGGCCGCGCGAGCCTGTGCGCAGCTGCTGGGCGTCGCGGCCGGCCTGATCTATGCCTTCCGTAAACCTGGCGAAACCGCAGCCGAGTCTCACGCCTGAAGTTTCCTATTCATGATTTTCCAGCTGCATGCGGTGACATTTCGTGATCGTTGTAAAATCGGCGGTGTTTGTTTGAAACATCGTCGGAAGACGTGCCTCTTTATTGTTCGCGACAGGCGTGAAATATATGGCGACGGGGCTCCGACCGAGGAATTAACCCTTAATGTGTAAGGAACAAGAGCACTTCGAAATCGCAAAACCTTTGCTCACGATTGCGATTCCGACCTACAACCGGGCGGGGTGCCTGAAAGAGCTTCTGGCTAGTCTTAATGATCAACTAAAAGATGAGCCGCTGGTCGAGTTGATCATCTCCGACAACGATTCTCCCGACGAGACCTCATTAGTAGTACAAAATTTTGTGGACCGCGGACTTCGCGTTCGTTATATCCGTAATCCCGAAAACATCGGGCCCGACGCTAACTTTCTGCAGTGCTTTGAACAGGCACGAGGGAAGTACGTTTGGATTTTCAGCGATGACGACCTGATCGTTCCGGGCGGACTTGCCAAACTTCTCAGCTATTGCCGGGCTGCTGAATACGACCTGATTTGGGTAAGCAGCTATCCGTTCGCGAACTTTCACAAGCCTCTTGCTGTTAAGGCGCGACGCGACGCGATTGAAATTGTAGATTCGGTGGCATACGTCAAACGCATCCACGTTTTTTTT